>Ga0210003_1000005_pt1 | contig 307833 bp, 283 predicted proteins | sample LantaG_FD_182804 | JGI IMG/M metagenome (GOLD analysis project Ga0210003, IMG submission 182804) | Deep subsurface microbial communities from Baltic Sea to uncover new lineages of life (NeLLi) - Landsort_02402 metaG (SPAdes) (version 2) | ecosystem: Environmental > Aquatic > Marine > Oceanic >... | reverse complement strand
AGAGCAGGGAACAGGTTTTTATCAAATCAACTGGGATGGACGAGACAGGTATGGCAAGGACATATCCAGTGGAGTATACTTTGCGAGATTAACAGCAGGTAGTTTTGTAAAGACAGGCAAGATGCTGTTGGTTAAATAAGGGACAGCAAGGGACAGGTCCTAAAGGCTTTAAAGGACCTGTCCCTTAAAAAGGACCTGTCCCATTAAGGACCTGTCCCATTAAGGACCTGTCGCTTTTGTAGGGGCTGACCTATGTGTCCGCCCTTTTTTTCTTGACATTTAAGGATGTTGCCTCTATATTGGCTTGATGGTTAAGAACGGCGATATAAAGGCTATTATTTTCGATATAGATGATACGCTTTTTGATAGGAAAAAGGCGATTGGTGAAGTCATTAGAGGAGTTATTAAGAAACTGCCGGAGCTTTTCTATGGCATAAAAGAGGAAAAAATGATCGAGGCTTTTCGTAAAGCAGATAGAAAAGGGTTGGATGCATTCAACAAAGGTGTAAAGGGATTAGATGTACGAAATAATAGAAGCAAGTGGTTTCTGGAAGAGTTGGAATTGGACACAGGGTTTAGTGACAGAATCACAGAATTATATATTGAAGCATATCCCTCTGTAAGTGCTTCAGTCAAAAATGCGAAGCAGGTAGTTGAAAAACTCAGCAAAGAGTTTTCTCTCGGTGTAATATCCAATGGATTTCCGGATATTCAATACAACAAACTCAAGGCACTGCAAATGGAAGAACTTTTTCAGGTTATTCTATTATCAGAGGAAATTGGTATAAGAAAACCTGATGAGGGGATTTTTAGAAAGGCGGCTGAATTACTCAACAGGAAGGCACAGGATTGTCTTTTTGTGGGGGATTCCATTGATACAGATATCCTGGGAGCAAAAAGAAGCGGTATGAAAGCCTGCTGGTTCAACAGGGATGGAAAAGACCCTATTCAAGAGGAAGTCAAACCTGATTTCGAAATACACTCACTTTCCGAACTTTTGCTTTTGTCATTCTGACCCTGAAATAAACCTGCCCTTACGAAGGTCAGGATTCAGGGTGACATTAGTTATTTCGCCATCTCGGTGTTAGATTCTTCCATGGTCAATATGGAATGGATTACTGAGAATGGCACTTCTCTGTATGGTTTAGGGTTTTTGTTTCCGACTTTGCGTTTTCTGAATTTTCTTGACATTATGCTTTATTTTGGTTATAGTAAAATAACATAGAATAGAAAGGAGCAAGGGATGGAGAAAAATAATAAAAAATTGGAAGATAAGTTCAAGAAAGGTGTAGAATATTTAGAGGCTGACAATCTTAAAGATGCAATCGATGCGTTTGAAGAAGTGGTAAAACAAAATGACAAAGATGCGGCAGCACATTTTAATCTCGGTCTCGCCTGTACGAGAATGGCTCGTTCTGATATTGTCAAGGATGAATTATATGAAGATAGAATGGATGAGGAGGCATGGATTTTAAGAGCAATATCAGAGTTCAACAAGGTGCTTGAGTATGAACCGGATAACAAGGAAGCAAAAGAGAATATAGAAGTACTGAAAAAGCTGCAGGCTATGGGGATATGAGGGAAGAGTGAAACGGAGAAACGGAGTGACGGTGAAACGGGGTATCGGAGAAACGACAACGACAAGCGAAAGTAAAAAGTTTAATCTGAACGGCAAGAGAGATGGGTATATTTATGTATTGGAATAGGCGAAGATTTTTATACGCAGCTTATATTTTGTTGGTTTTTTCTTTGAGTTTAGCAAATTTTCTGGTTGCAGCGGAAAACTCCGACCTTGCATTGGCAAAGAAATTAATGAATGAAGGTCTTTATGAGATTGCATACGATGAATTTATTGATTTTGCGACGCAAAACATTGATTCTCCCGATGCTGCCGAAGCATATTATCTTGCTTATGATTGTCTGTTCCTGGGTGGAAAGTATGATGAATCGCTCAATCATTTCCAGAAGTATATGAGGGATTTTCCCTTAGAGATATATACTCCTTTTGTTAGAGAAAGAATCGGCGAGGTTTATCTAAAACTTACGAATTACGAGAATGCAGAAAAAACATTTGTTGAGTTTCTAAAAACATATCCTGAGAATGAGAAAGCGGAAGATGCTCTTTTCTGGTTGGGGGAAACATACTACGCAAAGAAAGAGTACAAAAAAGCGCAGTACTATTATAAACTCTGCTTAGAAAGATATCCTAAGGGAAGGTTCTATGATTATGCCCTATTTTCTCTTGGGTCCAGTTTTCGCGATGAGAAAAACTATGATGAAGCTGAAAGGTTTTTGAGAACACTTGTCGATAGTTTCCCGAAAAGCAGTTTAACAGAAGATGCCTACCTAACAATCGGCGAAATAAAAGCAGACAACGGTGAACTTGACGAAGCCCTCACTATTTTCGACAATTATAGAAAAGAACATACGAAAGGGAAATTGTATGATAAGTCATTGTTCTTAACCGGCAGAGTATTCAGAAAAGAGGGAAAGAATGAACTTGCCCTTAAAACATTTCAGCAACTCGTAAACAAATTTCCGCATTCGGAATATAAAGATGCTGCTTTATACTACATTGCCTGGACTTATTTTGAGAAAAAGGATTATGCTAATGCGATTAAGAATTTCGGATTGATTGATGACAAAAGCAAACTCTATTTCCCTTCTTACTACTGGTCTGCAATAGCACTTGAAAGACAGGGAAAGAAAGAAGAATCGATTGCGAAGTTCACTAAACTTGCATCAATGCAAAAGGCAGGTATCTATAGGCATGATGCTGTCTATGAACTTGCAAGAATTGGATATGAATCAAAAGAGGTAGAAAAAGGAGATAGTCTTGTTTCTTCATTGGGAAATACAGACAGAAAGTGGAAGGCACTTCTGCTCAAGGGCAACAGCCTTTTTGCAAGGGAACAATATAGGAAGGCAATTACAATTTATGAACAGATTGTTTCACAAGAAGCTGATGGTGTCAGAAAGGATGCAATATACAGACTTGCATCCTCTCTGTATAAAGTCGAAAATTACGAAAAGGCTGAAGAGTATTTTAACATCTATCTTACCACCTATCCTCTTGGCGAAAATAAGAAAGAAGCATTGCTTCTCTTTGCCGAGAGTGCTTACAAACAGAAGAAATGGGAGGATGCACTCGCTCGTTATAGAAGTGTTGAGCAGAATTTTCCTGACACAGAAGAAGCAAAACTTGCAATGATGGGTGAAGGATGGGCGCTTTCGAAATTGGGAAGAGACAAAGAGGCATACGCCATCCTAAAAAAGGTAAAATCATTTGAAGGCGAAAAAAAGGACTGGCTGACGCTTGGAAATGCGGCGTATAATGCTGGTAAATTTAGCGAGGCGATTACAAACTACAAGAAGGCATCGGAAGAGAAACCTATTAGAGAGGTTGGCTTGCTAAAACTTGGAAACACATATAGAAGAGTCAAAGAATACAGAAAAGCAATCGGAACTTATGATGCATTGATAAAGGATTTCCCGTTGGGTGACTTTGCAGATGATGCATATCTTAAAAAAGGTGAAGCGTTGCGAAAATTAGGAGACTATGAAGGTTCATCCAACACTATGATGTCTATGAGAAAGTCGTATCCGGGAAGTGAACTGATTGGAAGTAGTTATCTGATTACAGGGGATAATTATTTCGACACCGGAGAGTTTGACGACGCACAGGTTGCCTATCAGAAGGTTGTTGATATGCTTGGACTCCCGGCGGATACATTCGCTATTGTTCCCATCAATGGTATAATGAAATGCATCCAGAGAAAGGATGGAGAAAAAAGAGCAGCTGAATTTGCAGATACATATATAAACAGATTTAAGGGGACATACTTAAGTGAAAAACTGAAAATGCTAAAAGCTGATATGTATTATTATGCCGGAAAAACTAAGGAAGCTGAAATCGAATATGGGAATGTAATGGATAACAGATTAAAACCAAAGGCTCTTTATTACGAAGCAAAGTGTCTTCAGTCACTTGGGAAAAAAGAGGAAGCAGAGGGTAGGTTAAGGAAACTGCTTGAAGCTTTTCCCGATACCCGGAGCGCATCAATGGCAGCACTTCTTCTTGGTAGAATCCTTTTTGAGGAGAAAAAATACTCTGAGAGTTTGAAATTTCTCGAAAAACACAAAAGCTTAAACACGGATGAAGATTTCGAGATAGCAATCATTAAAGGTGAAATTTACCTTAAACTAAATTATAGGGATAAGGCTGTGCAAACCTTTGAAACAGTTAGAGAGAATGGGAGAGGAAAGTGGAAAGGGATGGCATTATTGCATCTCGGCGGAATCAAATACACAGATGGTAATCTCAATGATGCACTTTCATTCTATGAGGAAGCAATTAAAACAGGGGAAAGCACGGTTATTGCTGAGGCATTCTATATGCAAGGTAAAACCTTAAAGAAGCAGGGCGAAGATAAGCAAGCCCTGAAAACCTTCTTAAAGGTCAAATACAACCTTCCCGATTCTCCTTTCACAACAAAGGCGATTTTTGAAGCTGCGGAAATTACACTTAAGATGGGAAACAAACAGGATGCTTTGAGTCTTTTCAAGGAAGTTACTGAAAGGAATGATGATAAGATACTTACTATTCAGGCGAAGAATAGACTTAAAACTATTAATCCTTAGTCTTTTCATAAGTCCGATAATATCGGTTGCTCAAGAGGGAAGTAAACTGGAGCTTCCGAAAGTTGTAATATACGGCACTTATCTCGGGAAGATGCAGTTAGGTCCTAAGAGGGACTTTTTCACATATTTAAGTCAGGGAAATCTTTTTCCTCTCTCAAGAAGTAGCTCTCCGGAACTTTGTCTTCCCAGTTACAGAGAATCACAAGAGGAAGTTCAACGAATTGATAACTATTGGGTTTTTCTTGATGCCGGTGGGGGAAACTTCTGGTCTGATAAGGTTTTTCTCGATTGCGGACTTAAGAATAGAACAGGGTTCCTTTCTTTAGGTTTTCAGGATTTCAGAAGGGCTGGTTGGGAAAAGGACTACTCAAAAAGCAATGACTTTGTGAAGTTAAAAGGTGTCGTGAGCAATGAAAAAAACTACTTATCAGGAAAGATTTTTTATGGTTATAGTAAAGACATTACTGGCACTGATTCCATTACAGACAAATATGTGACAGAAAAAGTTGGAATGGAACTTTTGTCGAACTTCAATTTCGAGCAGTCCAGTGCATCTGTTGCAGGGCATTTTTCTCAAACTCGATATTTAGACAGAATGCTTGGAGGAATAGGGTTTGGAACGTGTGAAACAGTAACGGAAAATTTATACGGGTTTTCAGCCGGACATAACAGTCCTGAATATAATAGTCCTCTTGGATATATTAATATCAAAGGAAGAATATCGGTGGAAGGTGCAGCAAAAAATATGCAAAATACCGGGTGGAACGATTCAGAAACCATAACATCTTTCAATATTTCGGTGAGAAAAACATTTCAGGGAATAGCTACCTTTAGTCCTGGACTTAGAGCTTTTCTTGGAAAAGGTGGTTTTTCTGTAAGTCCATTCTTTTCCTTAAGAGCAGTGATTCCGGGTTTTGAGTTGTATCCGTTTGTGACATATACCGAAAGAAGGAATATCAATACCCTGAAGGTGTTCGATGTCAAATCCCCTTACTGGGTGATGGATACCAACAACTATACAATATGTACAGGAAAATCTATTATGAGTGGTGTGAAAGGCAGATGGCAAAGGCTATCTTATACGCTTTCATACAACCATATTGAATATCAGAATTATGCTATCTGTTACATAACAACGGTAGAAACAAGAAAAGATATTTTAGCATCAAGTGTTAATCTGGCGCTGAAAGATTTAAGTTTTACTATGAGCGGTGAATATACACCACGTGAAAAGATTCGTTATGAACCTGTGTCGAAGTTTGAAGGTAAGTTAAGTTATAAAGGAACCCCTCCATATATTCTTTTTGCAGGTTTCAACAGCGAGTTTGCGATTGAAACCTATAACGATACTATTGATATATTTTTGCTAAACGCAGGCATTGAAAGAACAATTCTTGACAATTTAGGCTTAAGTCTTGAAGTTAATAATATCTTCGACTCAAGATATGAAAGATGGCAAGGATATACGGAAGGTGGGATACAGTTCTATCTTTCAGTGAAGTATAAAATTACCAAGTAAGACGAAATTAGGAAATTGCGAAAATGAGAAGGACAGACCACAGACATAAGACATGAGACTTAAGACCGAACACAAAAAGATGAAATCACGAAATTGGAAATTGCGAGAATGACGCGCCACAACAAACGTGTCATTCCTGCGAAAGCAGGAATCCAGCCAGCCTTGGAAGAATCTCTAGCAGGCATTATGCAGGAAAACGAAAACACTGGAAAATTTTGTGTTTTGAAACAGAGGAGGTAAAATGAGTTTGATGGCTATACTTGTTAAGGGTGGTTATCTTATGATTGCCCTTGCTATATGTTCTATCATGGGTGTTGTAATTATTGTCGAAAGATTTCTGTATTTCAGAAAAGCGAAACTCAACAACATTGTTTTTCTTTCAGACATCAGGAAATCCATAGGTAGTGGAGCAGCCACTGCGAAGGAAATATGCAGAAGGTATAAAGGAATTATTCCTGATATCATTGGTTATGGTCTTGAGCATTTTAGCGGCGGAGCAGAAGCGATTAGAAAAAATATGGAGGTGAGAGCTAAAAAGAATATTCATGAAGCGGAAAGATACTTCGGCGTTCTTGCAACAATCGTAGCAATATCACCTTTGATTGGTTTTCTGGGAACAGTTATCGGAATGATAAAAGCGTTTATGAAAATTGAATATCTCGGAGGAAATGTAAATGCAAGCGTGCTTGCAGGTGGTATCTGGGAAGCATTGATTACAACAGCAGCCGGGCTTGCAGTTGCCATTGTTGTATACATTTTTTACAATTATTTTGTGGGAAGAGTTGAAACCCTTTCAAAGGACATTGCAGAAGTATCGGAAGAAGCAATGAATATTTACCATACAACACGGAGGGGTTAATGAAAGTTGAAACGCGTTACAAGAGAATGACAGCCTTGAACCCCATCTCTATTGCCGACATCGTCCTTTTGCTATTAATCTTTTTTCTCCTTACATCGACATTTGTGATTCAGCAGGGTATTCGTGTAAAACTTCCCAAAGCGTTTAGTGAACAAAGTGCAACGCCTGATAGGGTTACAATTACAATGACAGGAGAAGGACAGCTTTTTCTTGGAGACAAAATTGTTGGACTTGACAATCTTGAAACATTATTAAAAGGCAAAATAGAGGAGATGGGAAATCCTCTCGTTGTTATAAGAGCGGATAGGTCGATCATAATTGAGAAAGCAGTTCGTGTTATGGATATCGCAAGGGAAGCTGGCGCAGAGAAACTTCTGATTGCCACTGAACCGATTGAGAAGTAGGTGAAGAAAAGGAGGTAATTACTATGGATATAAGAAGAGGTATGTTGTATTCAGTGTTGTTTCACCTTTTCCTTGTTCTAATTTTTTCGCTAACAAACTGCAGTCTAAGTATAAAACCTCCTGAGCCGATGGAATTAGGGATAAGTATGATTGCAGAGGAAGGAGCAACAGAGGAGGCAGGTATGACTGCAGCTGCGGGTTTACCCGAAAATAAGGAGGGGACAATTCCCGTAGATATGCCGGATGTGAATGCGCCTCTTATTAAGGGAGAGGAAACCTCTGTAAAAGAGAATGAGAAACTTAACGAGGGAATGCTCGATACCCTGCTCAGTGAAATTGGGAAAGGCGGGAAGAACCTTGAACCTAAAACTTCATCATCAGGGAGCGATACATTAGGTGTCGGTGGAAAAAAGGGAATGCCGTTTTCTATTACAGGTGAACTTTCGAACAGAAAGATACTGAAAAAGATAATTCCTTCATATCCAAAAGGATATGAGGAACGAACGAGAGTTGTAGTTAAACTCACCGTTAATCCTGAAGGTGAAGTAAATCAGCTACTTCTTTCAAAAACCGGTGGACAGGTTTTTGACCGGACCACGCTCGAAGCCCTGAGGGAATGGAAATGGGAAGCACTACCTGCGAATGTCGAGCAGGTAGACCAGAACGGAATCATCACATTCACATATGAATTGAGGTAGGGGAGATTACCACCTTTTTTTCTTGACATGCAGTTGTGTTTCTGATATAAGGTTTTAATGGTGAATACTGGTAGAGGAAGCTTGTGAAAATTAGATTGTCAATAGTTGTTCTTGTTTTTTCCCTACTATTTTTACCCCTTTTTATTTTTGCGCAGGAAACAGTTGAAAAAGTTGAGCAAGATACCCCCATTTCCCCACCTGATACACTTGCAGAAATTTTAGCACCTACCGAAATAAAGGCATTTGACACGCCTAATGACGCAGGTCAAAATATCACCGTTCAATGGAAAACCGCAGAGGATAAACTTGCAAGTATTGCAGGATTTGAAATTTTCCGAAGCGAAAATCAGGGGAAAGGATTTTCGTTTGATGGGTTTGTAAGCAGCAAGGAAAGAGTTTACAGAAGTCAAGCAAAAGACGGCATAGTTTACTATTTCAAGGTGAGGGCAAAAACAGAGGATAACACCTATTCGCCTTTCTCTCCTGTGTCCAATGCTGCAGTATCAAAACCCCAATGGTTTCATATGAACAGGATAAATGCTCTGGTTGCAGTAGTTATCTTTATATCCTTGCTTCTTTATTTCGTTTCAACGGCGAAGAAAGGCAAATCACTTTTTATTAGAAGAATTGCAGGTCTCGATGCGCTTGATGAAGCAGTAGGAAGAGCAACGGAGATGGGTAAACCTATACTTTATGTCCCGGGACTAAGTTCAATGAGCGATATTGCAACTATTGCATCAATAAACATACTTGGATTAGTGGCAAAGAAAGTAGCAGAGTATGAAAGCACAATTATTGTACCTAATAGAGACCCAATTGTGATGACTGTAGCAAGACAGGTTGTAAAAGAATCGTTTCTTGAAGCAGGAAGGCCGGATTCCTTTAATGAGGATATGGTTTTCTTCCTCACGGACAGCCAGTTTGGTTTTGCAGCTGCGGTTGATGGCATTATGGTCAGGGAGAAACCTGCAACGAATCTCTTCCTTGGAATGTTCTGGGCTGAGTCCCTTATTCTTGCAGAGACAGGGAATATGACAGGTGCAATTCAGATTGCAGGAACAGATGCAGTTGCACAACTTCCGTTTTTCGTTACTGCTTGTGATTATACAATTATTGGAGAGGAACTTTATGCAGCGAGTGCTTATCTATCAAGAGCACCCCTGCTTGTTGGAAGTCTTAAGGCACAGGATATGGGCAAGGCAATACTTATCGTTGTCGTAGTTATCACATTCATTTGTGCCATCGTAAATACAGGAGTTTCTCTTACAACACATACACCCAATGCTGTATTATCGAAGATAATAGAGTTTGTTCAGAGTTGGTTTAACGTATAAAACGAAACAATGAGAAGAAAGATACCTCTCACAATAGCATTTACTTTTGGCATTATTATGATAATTCAGTTCTTTATCCCGCATCGTATCTCGGTAGAATTTTATCGAAATATGCTCAATGCGCTTGTAATTGTTGGTATCTTTTATTATATACTTGCTGTAGCCAGTCTTATCCGGGTTCACAGAGGAAAGATAAAGAGAAAAAACCCTGGCTGGGGTTACAGTTATGTTACAATTATATCTCTTGTCGTGACGGCAGCGATCGGAGTGCTTGGTGGAGTATATCAGCCTACACGTATAACTACCTGGTTTATACAGCATTTTCACTGGCAAATAGAACAAGGGACAGGTTTGATGGTGATATATACTTATATCCAGATACCAATGGGTGCCACGATGTTCTCTCTGCTTGCTTTCTTTATCGCTTCAGCTGCTTTCCGTGCATTCAAGGCAAGGAGTTTGACTGCCGTGCTTTTGCTTGTCACAGCATTCATAGTGATGCTTGGAAGGGTTCCCATCGGTGGATTGCTTACAAGAAGATTGCCGGAAGTTTTGCATCTGACTAATATTGTTGAATGGATACTCAAGTATCCTAATATGGCTGCACAGAGGGGAATACTTATGGGTATTGGGTTGGGAATGATTGCAACTTCACTCAAGATTATTCTTGGTATAGAACGTGGATATCTTGGAGGAGGGGACTAATGCGATTCTGGGAAAAGGTAATGAAGTTGGACAGACGATGGATTTTCCTTCTGATTGGTCTTGCCGTTTTAATTCCTTTCCTGAAACCATTAAAGCTGCCTTTAACTGTTACAAAACCAGCAAGAGATGTATTCGATGCTGTAGAAAATATTCCACCAGAAGGACCTCCGCTGCTTATTGCCACTGACTATGCACCATCAACAGCACCAGAACTCGACCCTATGCTTTATGCAATGTTGAGGCACTGTCTCTCGACGAAGAGAAGGGTGATGCTACTTGCCCTTTATCCTCAAGGTGCAGGGATGGCACAAGCAGGTCTGGACTTTATTTTACCTGAATTTCCGGAGGCTAAAAGCGGTGTTGATTATGTATTCCTGGGGTATCAACCCGGTATTCAAGCGATTGTTATGTATCTGGGTGAAGATGTCAGGTTAGCTTTTCCTACTGATGCTTATGGTATTTCCCTCGATAGCCTTCCAATGATGAAGAATATCCGTAACTATGATGACATTGCACTGATCGTTGACCTGGCGGGTTCAAGCATTACCTTAACCTGGGTAACTTACGCAGTTGCTCGTTATGGAGAACATCTTGCGGCTGGGGTGACTGCGGTTAGTGCAGCGCAGTATTACCCGTACCTTGATTCCGGGCAATTTGTGGGTATGCTTGGAGGTTTGAAAGGTGCTGCAGAATATGAAAAATTAATAAGGCAAAAAGGATATACAAAGGCACGAGAGATTGCGACAATCGGCATGGATGCACAATCAATAGCACATCTTGTTATTCTTTTCCTGATAATAATTGGAAACATTGCGTTTTTTGCAAGTAAGAGCCACAAGAAAAAAGGGGGACCAGCGGGTAGTTAGATTATGAAAGAAAGAAAAGGTCTTATTATTGGTTCGGTTATTCTCATTGTCATTTTTGTTATTATGCTCATAAAGGGTGAACCCTCGAAAAGTATTATGGTCTGGATAGCGGCGATATTGACACTCTCAATCTATTCTTTTCTTTATAAGGACAATGTTTTTTATAAATTTGCAGAGCATTTATTCGTAGGTGTCTCGGTAGGATACAGTGTTAGTGTTGTGTGGCAAAACGCATTTATCAGGAGGGTATTCGACCCACTCTTTATTACTAAGACATATGTCATTGATGGTAAATTTAGTTTATACTTGTTTCTTGCAATAGTTATTCCCACATTACTCGGGCTGCTTATGATTTCCGTATTTACAAAAAGGCAAGCCTGGTTAATAAGGATTCCAATAGCATTCGTTGTAGGTTCCTATTCGGGAATGGGGATTGCACCATCATTCCAGGCGTATATCTTTGAACAGACGCAAAGCACTCTTTATGTAACACTTTCCATTAGTAGTTTCATAATGATAGTTGGTGTAATAACTACCCTTGTTTATTTCTTCTTCTCAAAAGAACACAAAGGATTTCTTGGTAAAACGGCAAACATTGGTATATGGTTTATTATGATAGCATTTGGTGCATCGTTTGGATATACGGTTATGGCTCGTATTTCATTGCTCATTGGAAGGATGCAGTTCTTGCTGCACGATTGGTTGGGAGTAATAAAGTAAAAAGAGAATAAATCAGATATGAATATCTTATTGGCACTGTTGTTTTTGATTCAGCAAACTCCGGATTCACTTCCAGCAGACACTTCTCAGGTTGTAAAAGTCGTAAGACCTGCTCCTCCAACAGAAATAATAGCGAAAGATACTCCAAATGATGCGGGTGGCAGTATTTCCGTGGAATGGGATATATCTGTAGATGATGGGAAGGGACTGAATAATGTAAATCTCTACAATATTTACAGAAGCAACACAGAACAAGGACCTTTTGATTATGTAGGTACGGTTGGAGCAGGTAGAACGAGTTACGACGACCAATCTGTCGAGAAAGATAATAAAGGTTATTACTATATTGTTAAGGCACAAACTAAGGAAGGTGTTGAATCCGAACCATCTAATATTTCGAGTGGCAAATCGCAAGCTCAGTGGTTTCACCACGGACGATGGGCTTACTTGATTTTAGGTGTTATTTTTACGTTTTTCTTTGTTTTGTACATAAGAATGGCGAAAGGGAAAAAACTATTTATAAGAAAAATTGCAGGACTTGATGCTGTCGAGGATGCTGTTGGGAGGTCAACAGAAATGGGTAGACCAGTTCTCTTTGTTCCGGGTATAGGACTTTTGAGTGATATTGCGACTATCGCTGCTTTAACCATTCTTGGCAAGGTTGCTAAGAAGACAGCTGAGTATGAGACAAGAGTAATTATGCCGAACTATGACCCACTTGTAATGTCTGCTGCACAGGAGGTTGTGAAGCAGTCATATACTGAAGCGGGTAGACCTGATAACTTTAATGAAAAGGATATTTTCTATCTTACTCAAGACCAGTTTGGTTTTGCCGCTGGAGTTGATGGCATAATGATGAGGGAGAAACCCGGTGCGATTTTCCTTCAGGGTTTATTTTTTGCAGAGTCCTTGATACTGGCAGAGACGGGACATTCCGTTGGTGCTATTCAAATAGCAGGAACAACTGCAGCAACACAGTTGCCATTCTTTATTGCTGCCTGTGACTATACTCTTATTGGCGAGGAGATGTTTGCTGCTTCAAGTTATCTTTCCCGTGACCCTGTAATGATGGGAAGTATCAAAGGCGAAGATGCTTCCAAAGTCGTTCTGATTATTGTGATTATAGCTGGAACTATTCTGGGGATTCTGGGAGGATTTAATCTTGGTGTTTTCGGAACCTGGTTTCATAGTTTTGTTAACTGGTTTGCCAGAGGATAAAATATGAAGAGACAAATACCTCTATTCCTCACATTCATAACAGGTGTTGCCATAATCATTTCGTTTTTTATCCCGCACAAACCTTTTAATGAAATGCAGGATAAACTGCTTGACTGGACTATCATTATTGCAGGATTTGCAATGCTGCTTGGTATTTACAGCCTGCTTCAGAAGCACATTACCCACATCAAAAGGAAAGATTCCGGATGGGGTTATAGCGTTATTCTTACAAGTTTCTTTGTAGGAGTATTTGTCGTTGGTATTATTTCTGCAATGAGGTATAAAGGATATTCCCTCTCACCCGGCTCATCGCTTTACTATGTTTACGATTATATGGTGATTCCACTTTCTGCTACAATGTTTTCCCTGCTTGCGTTTTTTATCGCTTCAGCAGCATACCGAGCATTCAGGGCAAATAAACTCAATGCAACCCTGCTTCTTATTGCAGCAGTAATTGTTATGCTTGGAAGGGTCCCGATTCTTGATAATGCATTTTTCAAATTCCTGACAAGATTCAGTGATTGGTTTATGTTGATTCCTCAGTTGGCAGCAAAAAGAGGTATCCAAATAGGTATTGCACTTGGTGCATTTGCAATGTCACTTCGAATTATTCTTGGCATAGAGAGGACATATCTGCAATGAGCATATGGGAACGATTTTCTAAAATCGATAGGCGTATCATTTTCTTGCTTCTTGCACTTGTCGTGATTATCCCTATTGTTTTTAAGATTCCTTCCACTGTTGCAGTTTCGGAAGCAACAAAGATGGCTTATGATGCTGTGGATAAGTTGCCCGTTGGGACTCCCATTATATTCTCAACGGATTTTGACCCTGCGAGTATGCCTGAATTGAGACCTATGATGGTTGCTGTTCTAAGACAGGCTTTCAAGAAGGAATTGAAAGTAGTAATGATGGGTCATTGGCCCACAGGAATTCCGCTATCAACTCTAATTCTTGAAGACGTGGCAAAGGAGTTCAATGCAGAATACGGTATTGACTATGTAAATCTTGGATATAGACCTGGGGCTGGACTTGTAATGATTCAAATGGGAAAAGAGATTCGAAGTGTCTACGATATAGATACGAAGGGTAATCCAGTTGACTCCTTGCCGATGATGAGGTCCATTCATAATTACAGTGACATCGGGATTGTAGCCTGTTTTGAAGCGGGTGCTATGGGAGATGTATGGGTGCAGTATGCCTGGGGAAGATTTGGAGTGAAGATTATTATGGGAACTACAGCTGTTGTTACACCTGATTGCTACCCTTATCTTGGGGCACATCAGATTGAAGGGCTTATAGGTGGGATGGCAGGGGCAGCTGCCTATGAAAAACTAATTAATCATCCAGATAAGGCTGTAATAAGGATGTCTTCACAAGGCTGGGCGCATATTTTGATTATCGTATTTATCATTATTGGAAACATTGGATATTTTATGGTGAGAAGAAAAGAAAAAACAAAGACAAAGGGAGCGTAAAAAGTAATGGGACAGATAATCGGCATCTGGATTGCCGCAGGGTTAACCCTGATGATATTCTCATTTCTATATAAGGACAATCCATTCTATAAATTTGCAGAGCATGTGTATGTCGGCGTTTCTGCCGCATATGCTACATTTTACACCTGGGATTATTTTTTGATGCCCAAACTCGTTCACCCTTTAGTTCAGCATCACTGGCTTGTCATTATACCCGGGATATTTGGTGCAATGATGCTCACAAGATGGTTCAAAAAAATATCCTGGATGAGCAGATGGCCTATTGCTGTGTCTGTCGGGGTAGGTTCGGGACTTGCCGTTGTGCAATCTATGCAGGGGTTTATTATTCCTCAGTTAAAAAGCACATTGCTTCCTCTTACCGGTTCATCGGTTGTATTCAATAACCCAATTACCAACCTGTGGAACCACCCTCTTAATAATTTGATTATTATTGTTGGCACAATCACATCAATTGTATATTTCTATTTTTCCAAGGAGCATAAGGGATTTATTGGGAAGACTGCAAAGATTGGTATCGTGTTCATAATGGTTGCCTTTGGTGCGTCCTTTGGATACACGGTAATGGCTCGTATATCCCTGCTTATCGGTAGGATTGGATTTCTCATCAATGATTGGCTTGTTCCGTTCTTTCGTTCCCTTACACACTGACACACCCCGTCATATACCACAAAAAACGAAATTACGAAATTGGAAATTACGAAAATAACACAGTACCAAAAAACATTTGTCATTCTGAGTAAGCAGTAGTTTTTCACTTACGAAGAATCTTGATGCCCCCCTTTTTGCCTTGACAAGAATGCGGTAGAGTGTTATCTTATTGTCAGTTCTTTGTCAGGTCAGGTTGAAGTAGGGGAGCACAGTGCTGAGAAATCCTCTTTCGGGATGACCCTTTGAACCTGTTGGATAATACCAGCGCAGGGAACAATAAAAAGGGTTAAGCGTTGCTTAGCCTTTTTGCTCTTTGGAACAGAAGACTGAGGACAGAAGTCTTAACCGTGTAGAAACCGTGGCAGTGTTAGTCATTAGTCACTGGTCATTGGGTATTAGGTTTTGGGGTGGTTAGGGAAAGAAATAAATTATTGCTGTTCTCTGTGTCTCTGTGGTTGAATTGATGTTAACCGTGGCTAAAGGAATGAGGTTGAAAGAAAAGGGTGTTCTGAGAATTCTTGATGTCAATGTAAATCGAAGCTGTGAAGGTTTGCGTGTGCTTGAAGATGTTGTTAGATTCAAGTTCGATAACAAGGACATCACTTCTAAACTTAAAAAACTCAGGCATAGGATAAGAAATGCCTTTCCATCGTTGTGTAAGGAGATTTTGTCTGAGAGAAATGCAAAGGATGATGTTGGAAGGTTTCCTTCAGCAGATGAAGATGCAAGGGAAGACCTTTTTGTTGTTGTCAGTAGAAACTTGAGAAGAGTGGAGGAATCACTAAGGTCGCTTGAAGAGGTTAGCAAGGTTTTCTCCTCCAGTAAAGCCCATCTGATGAAGAGGTTAAGATTTTCTCTCTATTCTATTGAAAAAGATATACAAGCTCTTATGTTTCCCAAGCAGTGGCTAAAGAAAAATGGGATATATGTAGTTCTTCCCGATGCGGGTAGTGGAGAATTGCTGAGGGTTGTGAGGGCAGTTGTTGACTCTCCTGTTGCGGCAATTCAGTTAAGAAGTAAGTTACTGCCCGCAAAAGAGCAGATTAATGTTGGAAAAAAGATCAGAAAAATTGCAGAGAAAAATGGCATCCCATTTATCGTAAACGATAGAGTTGATATTGCCCTGGCAGTCGAAGCCAACGGAATTCATATAGGCCAGGATGATATTCCCCTTAATGCAGCAAGAAAGCTTGTTGGCTCCAACTTTATTATCGGTGTTTCGACAAATAATATCATGGAGGCAAAAGAAGCAGAAAAGCAGGGTGCCGACTATATTGCATTTGCGAGCATATACGAAACCGCCTCCAAAAAGAACGTTATTGTTCAGGGAATAAAAAAATTGAAGCAGCTTAGGCGTCAGATCAATATCCCTATCGTTGCAATTGGAGGCATAAATGACAAAAATATAGAATGTGTGTCAGCAGCTGGAGCAGACTATGCCGCTGTTATTAGCTATATAAGTAGAGCGAAACATCCTGCAGCAGCAGCAAAGAAGCTATACAGGGGTTTCAGGAAGGGCAAGAAACCAAACAAATAAGTACAGCAACTACTTTTGCCAAGGAGGCATTTGGAATGAAAACTTTAAGAGAAAAAGCAATCGCTGGGGTTGCAACAAAAGCAATGAGATTCGTAGCAAAAGAGGAAAATCTCCCTCTTGAATATGTGACTAAGGGTATGGCTGACGGCACTATTGTAATTCCCTTTAACAGGAGACATACCGCTTTAAAGAAAATAAAAGGTATTGGTCGGGGTCTCAGGGTTAAAATAAATGCAAATATCGGTACATCTCCATATCATATGAATCTTAAAGAAGAACTTGAGAAATTAGAAGTTGCTGTTGAGTTTGGAAGCGATTCTGTTATGGATTTAAGTTTGGGAAGTATTCTTAAGAAGGTTAGAAAAGAGGTTATTAAGAAATCACCAGTAATGGTAGGGACTGTCCCCATCTATGAAGTGGGCTTTGAGCTTTCCAAAAGGAAAAAACATATAGAGGAAATGACAATACAAGATTTCCTTGAGGTTATCAAAGAACAGGCTGAGGATGGTGTAGATTTTATGACCATCCATTCCGGTATTACAAAGTCTGCAGTGGAACAGATGGAGAAAGAAGGCAGATTGCTGGACATCGTTAGCAGAGGAGGAGCATTTCTTGTCAGGTGGATGAAAAAAAATAAGCAGGAGAATCCATTGTACACATATTACGATGAAATTCTAAACTTGTTAAAAGAGTATGACATAACAATCAGTATTGGTGATGGGATGAGACCAGGTGCGGTGCTTGATTCAACAGACAGAGGACAGATTCAGGAATTGATAAACCTCGGGGAATTAGCAGAGAGGGCGTGGGATAAAGGCGTACAGGTTATCATAGAAGGACCTGGTCATATTCCTATCGATGAAATCGCATCGAATGTCCAACTTGAGAAGAAACTATGCCATAATGCGCCTTTCTATGTGCTTGGTCCGATTGTTACCGATATTGCTCCAGGCTATGACCATATTACAGGAGCAATAGGGGGTGCAATTGCGGCAATGAATGGAGCGGATTTTCTCTGTTATGTAACACCAGCCGAACATCTGAAACTGCCAGATGTTGAAGATGTGAAATTGGGGGTTATCTCTTCTAAAATCGCAGCGCATTCGGTGGACCTCATAAGAGGAAAAGATAACGACTGGGATAGGGAAATGGCTCGAAAAAGAAAATCTCTTGATTGGGTAGGACAAAGAAAACTCAGTTTGGATAAAGGCAAAGCAAAGCGATATCGTGAAAGTAGTGAAATAGGCAAAGAGAATGTTTGCACTATGTGCGGAGAGTATTGCGCCATTAAGCAAATAATCGAAGCAGAAGAAAAGACCGCAGACTGAAGACCAGAGACCAGAAACCCTTAAACACGAAATTAGGAAAATGGAAGTTGCGAAAATAACACATTGGTAGCCGCAGGCTTCAGCCTGCGAAGGGAAATATGAGATTGCTTCGGCAGAAAATAAGGTAGAAAACTCGCAATGACAAGACAGACCACAGAGCGAAGACCAGAGACCAGAAACCCTTAAACACGAAATTAGGAAATTAGAAATTAGGAAAATCAGAAAGGCAGACTTTAGACCAGAGACCGAAGACAGAAGACTCAAAGACCCAATGACCATTGACTGATGACTATTGACCAATAACCGATGACTGATAACTGTTGACCGATGACCATTGACCAATAACTGTTGACTAATGACAAGTGACAAACGTGGCAGACCAGATTCTTCCAGGGAGAAAAGAGTTGGATTGGTTAAAACCTTGGAATAGTTTGTTGATCAGTGTTAATCTTGTGTTAATCCGTGGCTAAGAATGTTCAACTTAATTAATATAAGAATAAAAACAGCCTTAAGGTCTGCATTTGCATTTAGACCTCAGAATATTATTCGTCTTTCAAGTTATTTTTTTGCTATTTCTGTTTTTCTTTTAGGGGGTGGATTTCTTTTTTACAGTGTTTTTCGCTATCTTGAATCGGTTGAGATAATTGGAGCAGCTCTTGAGATGAGAATAATCGGTCTTGCCTTTCTCATTTTTCTGACCTTGATTCTGCTCTCGAGCATAATAACTGGGCTTTCAACCTTTTTCAGGTCGAAAGAAGTGGAATTTCTTATGTCACTACCTATACCAGGTGAAAAGATTTTTTCGGCAAAGTTCATTGAGAATACCTTCTATTGTTCCTGGGCAACAGTGCTCGCTGCTGTGCCACTTATTATTGCTTTTGGAATTTCGCGTCACTATGTTTTTGGATATTATCCTGTTTCATTTCTTGCTTTGCTACTTTTTGTGCTGATACCAGCCTCTATCGGGATAATCGTACTTCTTTTTTTCATAAATATTTTCAAAAACATTACAAGAAGGAAAATAGCTTTTATTATCATCATTGCTACAAGCTTATTTCTCGTTTTTCTGTTCGTTAAGAAACCTTCTGTTCTGCGTGTTCCCTATACGGACAATCTCGAAGAAATAAATAATTATGTAGAACAATTAAGAATGGAAAATCCGCTGATGCCTTCGGACCATCTTGTAAAATTCCTCAAAAAACCCTTTTCTATTGATTCGAGTAAGCATTTGTTACTGCTTTTCACAACCGCTTTATTTTCTTTGTCGCTTTGCTATGGAGCAGCTCTCGTTTTCTATCAGAGAGGGTGGAATCAGATTTTTGCAAATTCTTCTGCAGGGACTAAAATGCAGTTTTCAAATCTCCTTTTCAGGTTCCTTAAGAATTTTAAAATTCCGGATGGGATAAATTCGCTTGTTGTGAAAGATATGAGAATGTTTACAAGGCTTCCCGCTCAATGGGGACAGGCACTGATATTCTTTGTACTTTTACTCACATATATTATAAGCTTAAAAAGAACGCCTTATTATTTCAAAGTCCCGTACTGGCTTGCGGTTATCTCATTTATCAATCTCGGATTTACTGGATATATTGTAGCAACGCTCTCGACAAGATTTGTGTATCCTGCTATAAGTCTTGAAGGAAGGGCTATCTCTATTTTGTTTTCCTCACCTATTAAACTGAAAGAGTTCTTTGTTGAAAAATTCCTCGTAAGTTTTGTTCCGAATTGGTTGCTTGCAGAATTTATAATAATTTTTTCAAACATCTTTCTTAAAAACGGTGTTATATTTACTCTGATTGGCGTCGGAGTAACGACAATATATACATTGACGGTTGTATCAATATCTATTGGTTTTGGAGCGCGATTCCCTGATTTTACGGAAACGAATCCAAGCAAGATTGCAGCAGGGGGAGGTGGAGTACTTACTGCAATTTTAAGCCTTGTATATATTGCTTTATCCACGGTTGTCATTGCGTTGCCTACCAGAAGATTTATCGCATTGCAATTTCAACTTGAGCCATTTCATCCAATTTACGCAGTCTTCTGGTTTCTACTTTTCCTCCTCATAAGTTTCGTCTTTTCTTTTTTCTCTCTGCGAGGAGGAATGCGGAGTTTGAAAAGATTGGAAATTTAGTTTTTTCCTTGACCTTGCGGATTTTTTGGTGTAAAATTGATAAAGTGAGGAGGACTAATGGCAGAAACGGTTGAGACCACGAAAAATATAATGTGCCCGGAATTTGATAAGCCAGCCGCAATAAAATTAACCTACGAACCGGTTCCCGACGGCGGTTACAAACTTGTGAAAATGGCGTGCAAACTGGAAATGGAGATAAGTTTCAGAGGCACTCAGTGTAGCCATACCTGTGAAAGCAAATTTAAGTAGATATAATAGTAGATAGTTAGTATAGCCCGTCATTGCGAGCCCTGAACGAAGTGAGAGAACAAAGTGTGGTAATTTCATACTGACCGATTGTGAATATGAGATTGCTTCACAAGAAATATGAGAAGAATATTCGCAATGACAGCCTTGACAAGTGTATTGCTTTCCAAGACAGTGAACTTTTTGGAGGAGTATAATGGCGTTTAGTGACTATTGACTGGGAAGGAAATGCCAGGATTAATAGGAAAAGGTTATAGCGGCAGAGTACATACTGCGTGAATAGTTTTTTATTTCTTCCATCTGGGTAATATTAAAAGGTGAAGATACAGTCTTGGTCTGTAAAGTGTATCCGAGATCGAATGTCAGTCTTGGTGTGGGTGTTATTGAAGTGGAGAGGTCAATATCAATGGTTACATCCTCTCTTCCTGAATGATATGGATCACAGAGAATGGGTTTGTCGGTTGTATAAACCCGTCTTGTAAACCTAAATCCTGCCAAAAATGTAAGCGGAGCTTTATTTGTCAGGTCAAATTTTAGTGCCAAACTAATTTCGTCTTCATCATTTGAAATATCGCTGTCATCGGAAGTGTCTTTGTTCTCACCAGATTCATCTGTTGCGTTGGCAATTGCTCTTGTGAAGGAATAAAATATACTTGGTGTTATGATTTCGTGAAAAGTGCGGTTTACGGAAAAACCAAACCCTGCCTTCTGCGTGTCATATTCATCGAAGTTGCTATTATAATCATCCTTTTCCCCTGATGCAAACACGGACATATTTATTGAACCGAACGCCTTGTAGCCACTTTGCCACATAATATAATGTTTACTGAAATAGCAACCGGTGTAATATGGATAGCCATAAGGCGTAATTATATCAAAATCCGGATAATACCGGATAAAGTATTCGGGAATAAATAAATACTTAATCAAAGTATTTCCAAATCTAGCCAGTTTTTGATATATACTTATTGAAAAGCTTTCATAGTCCTTTTCCTTGTTCTGCAAGTACAGATTACCTTTTATCTTCAAGTTAAAAGTTGTAGGACTGCTATCTATCAATTCGCTCGTTATTTTCGAATGTAGTTGTATAGTTGTTATAAGGTCATCGTAGGTTTCTATTGGATATTTATATGGCTCTATATTATCAACAAATTTATCTATATCATTTTTTGAGTATTTGAAAATGTTATTGTCGTAAGAAAGTATCGTTGTGGTGTAAATATTAACACCCTTGTAAGGGTGGATATATCTCCATTCTTGTGGGGAAGATTTTACGGGAAGAACGAAAAGGAGACAGAGGAGGAATAATAGATACTTCACTTGGTGCTTACCTCTTTCAGGAAAGAAATTGCTGCACTCTTTGCCTCCGTTCCTTCCAGATGAAATGTTAATCTATGATTTCCTCGCGGAAACCACAGGAATACTTTGCTTTCTTTGGATGGTATCAATTCTCTGGTATTTTCATACTCGTATATCATGCTTTTTTCGGTCACAAATGAGATCCTTCTCACTTCCTTTTCCTTTTCCTTAACGACAACAGTGTAACCCTGCCTTCCTTTTAGTGTTTTATCAAAATTGATGCGAGTGAGCACCTTAATATTTATGGGTGAAGATACCTTGATTTCCAGTGGCATATCGGGTGTCAGCATATAACAGGTTTGTTTCTCCTCTGCGCCGACCAAGGTCAATGTTTTTGAAAAAGATGAAGGGATTATATCCGTCCAGATATTGGGTGAAGCAAATGAGAAATCGAGAAGTATTGTGTCAACGGGTGCATTCCAGAAAAAAAAGTTGTAAATATGTTTTCCTTCCGGAACATTTATGAGCGAGTATCTGCTTTCCGCATATCGTTTGTTGTTCTTGCCGAAGATTTTCTTAGAAAGATAGGTTTTCTTCTTCATTATTCTTTCCTTAAGACTATCTTCTTGAATAATCAGCGTATAATTCTCTTCTCCTTTCATATCGCTCTGCCAGGGTATTCTCGAGTTTACTTTGAGCCAGGTCGGACCTGTAACTTCAATCTGAACAGAGGTTTTCTTTGTCAGCAAGGCAACTTCGGTCATAGTCTCTTTCATATATCTTATAGGTTTCTTCGTTGTTGGAGTTCTTACTTTAATTCCCGAAGGTTGCGCAAATACCAAATTTATAAGCATAAGCAATAATAAACTTTTCATTTTTTACACCTCATTTCTTTCTCAGTACTATTTCAATTCTGAGGTATGCAAACAGAAGCCCTATCAGGAGGACAAGGAACAAAATTGCGAGTTTGACTGAATACCTTTCTTCGGAAAATAGAGGGTCTTCCCCGGGTTTGGGTCCTGGAATATGAAATGTGGAAACGCCGAGAGATGCTGCAAGTCTTTGCATATTGCCAAGAAAAATAATAGGAATTCTTTCTTCAACCATTCGATGCAGTAATCCATAGTTACTCAAGAACTGTGTTTCGGGGTAAAGATTAATTCCTGGTTTAAGCAGCGAATCCGCGATGCTCTGCCCAAAACCTGTTATCGTTCCTCCAACTTCAATAAAGGCTGCCAATCTCTTTCCGTTGTTTGCGGCAAAATCTTCATAGGTTTTGTATCGCTTCTCTATGTTTGGTGCAAGACTTCCGGAATTTATAAGGTTGATATTGTTTCTTCTGATGGCAGCTATAAGTAGTTTTCGCCCATTGGGGCTTATTCCTTCTCCATTATCTTTTTCTCCTCCAATAGATGCGGCAGTTGTGCTGTTATCGAAAATATTCCTGTCTTTAAGCAGCGTTTCCATGTCAAGATAGGTAAAGTCCGGATGGTTGGCACCGTAACTTGCGCTTGAAACATCAGTTGTAATTATCGCCTTTATTCCGAGAACCTCGCAGGTACTCAAAAGAGAAATATTCAAAGCAGGGAAGGATGCAGATGTGTTAATAGCAACGATATCACCCTTTTTTATTTTGAGTTTGCGAAACAAAGATACAAAGGCGGCAGCAAAATTCGGATTCAGAGTGGTTAAAACATCCGAGAGGGGATTCTGGCTGGTTGTTATTTCAGAGAACTTTGTGCCTACAAGGAATGTGCTATTGGGGTCATTGATACTGTCTCGTGGGATACTTCTTCCTATCATTTCATGTTTAATTAATTCCATTGCTTCACGAGATAATTCTGCTGCCCTTAGTTTTTCTTCAAAGAACGGGGTTCTTACCGGAGATACGAAATGATTTTCAATATAGAAAAACGACAAAGCAAACAGAGTGATTAACAGAAAAAACCAGATATGTTTTCCCCTCATCTTAACACCATTCCCTGCGAGATGATGATAATGATAAACCTTGTTAGTGTTGCAGCAATAAACATCGCACACAGTGTCTCAATTATGCCCTGTCTTTCCATCCAGTAGGCAATCAGTCCGGGAATAACATAACCAATGGGCAAGATACCAAATTTCGTGGGCAAATGAAACCATCCCGGTATTTGCACCGAAAGAAATACGAAGAAATAACCTAAGAGTATAGAAATTACGAGCAATCTTCTACCAAAAAGAATTATGACTTTTGATAATGACTTTATAACAAGCAATGTAACCATTGCGATGAGAATTGTTACAGCAATATCAACAGGATGCTCCAGGGAAAGGGCTATATATCCGGGAACAACAATTCCACCTGCAGCCATTCCCACTGCTTCCGTAAGCAAAAGGCTCATTAACATCCCGAGTCCAATTGTTTCAATAATCATATTATTGGTTCATACCTGCACATTATACGCAACCTCTTCTGCTTTCTGTGTGAAGAATTTTGTAATCTCCCATCCAAAGTTGACAAAATTTCCCGTTGCAAAAAGAAGGGTTTTCTCCTCGGACAGTTCAATGATTTTCTGATAAATTCTTTCAACAGATTTTCCTTCGTAATTCAGAATTTTATTTCTCCCAAGGCCTGCTTTTACCGCACTTCTTATGAATGCCTTTACAAAAGACCCTGTAACAATATAGTGGGAGGCATTCATTTTCCTTGCCACGAGTTCGCCTAATTGTTTTGAGCGCATAACCCTGTCTCTCCGTGTGTTGATTAGAACAATCTTGTTTTCGCTTCGTTTTTTTATCCTTTCCCAGATTACATAGATGGATTCAGGGTCATTGGCTGCGAAAGCATTGATAAATTCAATCTCTTTGCCATATTCAGAGATTCTGTGTATTCTCAAGACGCCGATATCCGGTTCAACTGTGTGCATGCTTTTTAATGCAATGTCCCTGCTAATCCCGATAAACTTGCATACATTTAGTGCCAGTTCAACATTTTCTTTGTGTTCAATATATGGAAAAGCATTCATCTCCTCTTCGGTAGGTGGACTTAGACTTATCGGATTGAACTGTGTATGAAGTTCTTCGGATTTCTTCTTAAAAAGCGTTTCGAAGCGATTCTCCGAGGAAAAAAATACAGCATTTCCAGGGATAGTGGATGAGAGGGAAACTGCAATTTCCTTCAATGAATTGCCCATCTCACCCATATGGTCAGGACGGACATTTGTAATTACACCAATCGTTGATTTGACTATACTTTTTTCCGTCACCTTTTGTAGTTCCGGAAGGATTGCCATACATTCAACCACTGCAGCGTCTACATTTCTCTTTTTTACAATTCTGAAAAAATGCACAAGTTCCTTGATATTGGGTTTTCCCCTTCGAGGGATAGGCTCTTCAGTTCCATCTTCATATATTATCATTGGAGCTGAACCCGTTGTTTTTGCTATAACCCTTTTTCCCCCTCCTCTTAATCCTGCAGCAATCAGTCTTGTTACGGATGACTTTCCCCTTGAACCGTTGATATGTATCCTTATTGGGACACTCTTTAAGGCTTGTGCGTGAAACAGATACTCGATAATCCCTGCTGAGAGGGAAAGAATGAGAAGGGCAAAAATAAAGTTCAAAACAGCTCCTCTTTCATAATAGAGGGTATAATATAGTATTCATAAGAGAAAGTCAAGAAAATTTGGACCTGACTGGTGACAAAAAAGGGGTAAAAAAAAGGGCGTTCGGTCGAACGCCCTTTTTGTAAAATGAGTAGCGTAATTTTATTCCTTAACTTGCGTCCTCGTGAGCTTTAACGGAATCTGAACCTTTGCGCCCCCGCCTTTTGGGTCTGTAACCTTTACCGTTACGGAGTATACAGTATCTTTCCCGGTTGCCGGAAACTTCCATTGAAGCATTCCCGTGCTGTCTATCGTCATCCCGGTAGGTCCTTCCGCTATCTCGTAAGTAATCGGGTCACCATCCGGGTCCTCTGCATTAATTTTGCAGACGATAAGAGAATCCTTGACTATAGGTTCTGGCGTTCCAATGATTTTTGGAGGGGTGTTTCGGATGATAATTGGTCTTGTGATTTCGTAACTTTCTCCGGTAGTATCGCCATCAAAGGGAACAATAGTCACCCTGACATTTTTTTCGGCAACAAGAAGTTGTCCGTCGAGAATAGAATCGCTGCTGACAAGTTTATTATCTACATACCATTTATATCGGAATGAGATATCATCATCGTCAAGGTCCTCTGCTATAACATCTACCGATAGGTCAATACCTTTATAGATACTATCTGTTGGAAATATGTCACCCTCGGTAATCTTTGGAGGAGAATCTTGGATGGTAACGGGTCCCGCTTTCACAGGTTCTGTTTCTCTCCCGAGCGTATCTTTAGCAGTTATCTCGCAAGAAACCACATTCCCTTTTGAGAAATTTTCAGGGGAGAGTGAGGAGCCATGAGCATCTAAAATGGTTTCTCCGTTTACCGTCCAAACATACCGGGTAATGGGTGCGTGAACGGATATGATTGTTGCATTTACATCCACCGGTTCGGCAACCGTAAAACTCTTGTTAAGGAATCGAGCATCCGTAACACGAGGTGCATCACTGCTCGGGTTTTTGCATCCTGCCAAACAGAGGAGTATCAGAAAGACTAATGTATTTCTTGCCACCATAAGAGCTTTCTCCTTATTCCAATATTGGTTGTTTGCTGGACAATAACCTGTCCAGGAAGGTTGATTATCTGCAATCCTTCTCCGCTTATACTAAACGAATACCTTGGAGCCTGAGGAAGACCAGAACCTATAATTCTCGAAGGTGTTGCGGTTCCATAGGAACCTGTTTTGTAGTATATCTTGTAAAGCCTTCCAACACCACTTGCTGTAAGACAGGGATTGTTATTGTCATGAGGCTGGAAGGTTGTAAAAACAAGTGTATCCATTATAACTGTTGCATACGAAGTAGTTTTTTCACCGTCTCTATTTCCTATGGAGTCTGTGTTGTCAAAATCAGCATACTCAAGATACCAACCTTTATAGTTGGGCGGTCCAATTATTTCAGACTCTGTCAGGGAACCGTCGACAGGAACATGCTTCAAGTTTGCTTCTGTTATAGGTGGGTCATAGTCGTCATCAATGATTGCATAGAACCTGTTTTTTGAATCAGGTTTCGATGCATTTGCTCTGTCTCCGGTACCAAAGAATAGCCACCATCTCCTGCCATCCCAGGCTTGGGTTACAGGAAAGAATATCGGCTGCCACAAATAGTCTTCATTGGCGGCAGAGGGTTTTGGTGCCTTGAAGATGACATTTGCCTCCCAGTTGTTGATTATAACGGAAGAAGAATCACCTTGCACATTCATTTTAACCTTCCAGAGTTGACCCGACCAATCACCAATGTAGAACATATCGGCGTAGGTATCGAGATTTGTGTCTATGACAGAAACCTGTGAAGAAAATGGATAGAGCATAGACTCACCGGCGGGATTTGGTGGTATCTTCCAGTAATCTGTCCCAAGTGTGGGTGGATGATGCGAGCACATATTATATACATCGAATACATAAATTCCACTACCGGGAACCCTGGGAACCGAATCAGGTGGATTGTAAACATCGTAGAGTGTATCTTCCCAGTATCCGCCACCAAAGAATCCGAAGAAGCGGTCATACGAGGGTTTCAAGGAATCCCTGTGCACCTTAAACATTACAGGGTCACTCCAGGTTTGACCAAGGTTTAGCATAGTCGTATCGAATGCGAACATAAAGTCAGGGTTATAAGGGTCTGTCACATCAACCGCGGAGTATGCCATTCCTCCCCGTCTCTCTCCTGCAATCATAATTGTTTTCCATTCATTCGAGTTCTTAAATGAGTCGGTTGCCGCAGTGGGGAACCATATATCTGCCGCCATAGTATTTGCATCCATAAAATATCTGTGTTCGGTGAGCAGATACTTGAGGTTCTTAAGTTGGTCATTCGGGATGAAGGACCATAGTTCTTCGCCCGTTGAATCCCTGAAGCAGTGGAGCATTCCGTCGTTTGAACCCGCATATATCATTGGTTCCCTTGTTGTATCCATCTCGTTTCTGTACTTGAAGAAATCATCATCCTCATAAAAATAGTTCGGACCGAAAATACGGAGCGGTGATGAATGAAAAATATCACTGAGGTAGCCGTGCGTTCCTCCCGGACGACCTGAATAAACCGTATTTACAATACTGTCTCTTGCACCTGTAGTTGCTACACCTAAGTCTGCAGGTGTAATATTTGCCGCGTTGAAAGGTGTCCAGACATTGGCTTTTTGTGTATAGATTTGTCTTGTTCCTGCATTCCTGCTCAGAAGGGAATCGCCGGCATCCCAGTAAATAAGTGAGTCCGGAATCGAATCGATATTCCACGAACCTTCCACTAATTTGATCGCCTTCAGGTGTCCTTCCCAGATGGAAGTGAATGCAGGGACAAATGAGCAGACATACATTCTTGCTTCGTAATTGGTTGTAATAAACTCTTCCTGAATACTCGTAACTTCACTACCCGAATATGATGTAGCCCTGCTGATAATATCGGATACAATTTCTTCAAGCGCTTGCTGTAGTTCCGAGGGGTCTGTTGCCGGATAGTAATGCTCTGTTCCCCCGCGTGCCGCAATAGAATCAAGTGTTGGAGCACCAACATCATTGCCCACACCTATTACATATGTCTTTATCTGAACCGTCATAGCGGTATCACCTCCCTGAGCAGGAATGTGTGCGGTCATCAATGATTCTGCTTCCCACTTGCATTGGTCTTTCATCCACTGTGGGCTGGAACTACCGTCACCCGACCATTTTGCATTCTTACCCTGATTGTATGTAGCCTGGTCAATGCCGTAGGTTGGTTCGCCATCTGTCAGGAGTATTACATAGTAACCTCTACACCATTTTGCATTATCGCTTGCAATCGTCGACTCGTATTCATATCGTACTCCTCTGAGAGCACCGGCAATCGGTGTTCCACCCTGGGCACGGAGTTCTTTCTTACCTGCACTGCTCGAGTTGCAGTCAACCCAGCTCAAAATCTCGTTTGTGTGGGCCGATGAAGCTTCTGCCATTACAACCCTCTGTAAAAAAGCCTGCCAGGCATAAGTTCTTGTTGAGCCGTGCCACCACAGGTTTGGTCTATTATAATGAGAGAAATAAGGTTGGCATTGATTCCATGCGGGGTATGAATATCCCGTTTGTGGATACCTATAGTGATCGTCGCTGCCAGCACTATACTCGCTCTGGTAATATGAGGAAAGCCCCCATCTGATGTCTATTTCAGGGTCGGCTACCATCATATGGATAGCTTGTTTTACGAGATACATCCTTGAATCATTTGCAATGCCATCGCCATCCGTATCTCTTCCTCTCTTATCAATAACTGCATCTCCATCACCCCAGGTAAAGCAGTGGTTCATATCCCACTGCATACTACCCGATGTGTCAAGGATAATCCAGACATCAGGTGTTACATAGTATGTAAAGAATTCCTGGTCATCAGCAAAGAATGGGGTTGCGAGAGTGAGGATAAAGATAACGGCAATGAATCCTAAAACATATTGTTTCATCTTTCCTCCTTAATCAAGGGTTTTCTCTTTTGGTTTTGGAACGCTGAAGAAATTCTTTTGTATGGGAATTTCATTTCTCACATCCTGAATCTCTATTATTTCTGCTGTTTCACCGTTCCCGCTTATAACAACTTTATATGGTATATTTCCTAAGCCGTCGAGTTTCTTATAGTCATTGAATTCTACTCTTTTGGTTTTCAGTTCATAAGCAAAAGGCAAATGAGTGCTATAGTCGAGATAGAGTTTGTTTCCCTGTCTTCCTGAAACAACTACTGCATTTGAGCCATCATACATAGACAGGGAAGCCTTTTCAAGCCCCGAAAGATAGCCGCAGGAGCATCCATAGAGCACTGCCTCAAGGCTGCTGGTTTTTGCCAATGCCCTGCCATCACTGAAACCTGTTTTCCCATCATAGACAAAGGTTGTAACAGTTGTATCTCCATAATCTGCGTCTATTCTTATCCTGTCTCCATCTTTGTAGATGTATTCGGAATACATCTCGTCCATATCTGCACTGTAATGCACCCTTGTAATCTTTATAGGATTATTCGCAGGTGCAAAAGCTGCATCCGAGAAATTCTTTACAACATCGCTTGATGTTATACTTCCAAAAACAAGAGAAAAAATTAAGAGTATCATTATGTACTCCTTTCTTTAGTACATTGTGTGACCTATGCTCGTCGCACCGGTCATCGGGTTTTCGTAAGCTGCGCCGACATTAACTACCCTTTCTACATCGCCTTTTGCTGTGGAAATCCTTCCACCGACATCAAAATTGAATGTGAGAAACCAGGTTCCTCCTGTGCCCCACTGCGTGGTCCCGTGAGGGAAGGGCATAGGTGTTATGAGGTAGAATCTGTTACTTCTAATTTGTTGTCTGAATGCAGGATTTTCATTTCCCCCGTAAAAAAGACTATCGTTTGCAACCATAGCATCGAGCAAGGAATATTTGGGAATTTTGGAGATAAGGTCATTTTTGCCATGCTCAGCGGAGGCAAGTGCAAGTCTTTTAGAGTTAAAAATGAATGTATATGAGATATCCCTCGTTGTAAGGAAGAGCAGAATCCCAAATATTACAGTAAGTATTGCAAGAATCCAGATAACCGTTATTAAAGCCATTCCTTTTCTCATTATTTCTCCCTTTTCAATTTTTCCTTTCAAACTGGGCGCTCTGGTCCGAACGGGCAAGCAGTTTACCTCTTAGGTCGCGCCTTTCTGTGATGAGATGAACCTGAAAAAGTGCAACGGTATCTGTATAGAATCCCACCTTGTTTTCACTGAAAGGCATCGCGATAGAGTCACCATTTGTGTCGAAATATTTGAATATGAGGGTGTCAACATCCGGAATTATTGAATCGTTGTTGTAAATCAGAATATTGCCCAATTGATGTATTTTACCTGTTTCATCCAGATTTAGCGTTCCGTCGAGGTTTTTGTCAGATAAATACTTTATAGAAGAGGCATTGGCTGAGTCAATCCCAAATGAATGGGTTTTCTTTGGGTCAAGCCCGAGCTCTCTCATCTCATTGCCAATAAACATTAATGCCAGACGCGTATCTCTATCAAGCGAGATTTGATTCTGCTGCATGTTGACATGTTTTCTCTGCATAAAAAGCTGGGCAGTTGTCAAACCAAGAATAATGATTGTTATTGTTATTGCAACCAGCATTTCGATTAAACTAAATCCTTTTTTCATTTTACCCACCTATCCTGTAATTGCTTACACAAAAATATAGGGAATCCTGGATAGACCTTGTCCCGGATTGCCCTGTAACTTTTACACCAAGATAAATTTTTGCATCAACATCCGCTGGGTTCGCTCCTACGATGTGGTCAAATCGCACTAAAGTAGTTTTAGTTCCGACAATATTTACAAGAATAGTATCGTTAAGAACTGAATTGGTAAAGACAGAATCAAACCGTGTTTTACCTGCAACCACTGCCATCGGTATTCTGAACCATTGTTGGAGGTCTTCGATTGTTGATTCTGCGAGCACGTGCAGTTTCGCTCTGTCCTGATTGATGCGGAGATACGAATAATTTAGTGCTCCAAGGGCTGCCATCGAGAGAATTCCAATTGCAAAAATTACTATTGCGACAAGCACCTCTATGAGCGTAAAACCTTTCTTTTGTTTTATCATCATTTTTTCACCTCTCTAATCTGTTTTAAGCTCTCCAATCTGCGGAATTAACTTGAAAACAACAGTTGCATTCTTATTATTCTTGATAGAAAAAGTATCCAATCCTGTTGTGTCTTCAGCAGTTCCATCCCTGTAGAGGAAAAATGTGCGGTTCATTCCACCGTTGGAGTAAACAATTCCTCTTGGTAATGTATCAACCTGCTGAATGGGACCTGTTGTTGGCCCTGACTGCAAAACACTTTCTCCTCCATCAACCTTGAAGATAATTCTCCAATCATTCTTACTTGAAGCTGAGTGAGATTTTGCAGTGAGGACGGAATTGACAACAAGCGCTTTTCCTCTGTACAGTGCATTTCTAACATACATTGCCCTGAATGAAGGAATTGCAATTGCCGTCATTATGCCTATGATAACGATTACGACAACAAGTTCAATCAATGTAAAACCTTTTCTTTTCATTAAACTCTCCTCTTCTCTATTTTCTACTTATATTGATATGCATAATCCGTGCCACAATACAGAAAAATCGTAAATATATATATATAAGGCCTTAGATAATTAGGAGAAGAATTATCTATACTTGAAATTCGCAATATGCAATACTTTTCGCATTTTGCGGAATGTTTTTAAGACAAGGTTTTTAAGCATTTTCCGTGCCATACAGTGCTCGAAAAGCAAAAAAAGTGCAGGTGCAGAGCAATGCACGAAATTGGGAAAATCAGAACAGCAGACATAAAACATGAGACCGAAGACAGAAGACTCAAAGACCCAATGACCATTGACTGATGACTATTGACCAATAACCGATGACTGATAACTAATGACCGATAACTATTAACTGATAACTATTGACCGATGACCATTGACCGATAACTATTGACCGATAACCATTGACTGATAACTATTGACCGATAACTGTTGACCAATTTCTGAATTGAAAGGAGCGGCTTAAGCGAAAAAGTAATTGACAGGCAATAGAAAATCATTTATAGTATATGCATTAGAGTAATGATTGGAGGAAAATATGTTTGAAATCGTAAGGAAAAGGTTTTCTGTCCATCTTTTGTGCATTTTTGCCATTTCAGTTTCCCTGGGTGGTCTTAACCTATTTGCCGGAGTGATAGAGAAACAGGAGATGGAGTATATTAAGCAAGGGCTAAAAGGTTTCGATATTACTTTGCGAGAATTAGGTTTTGATAGATTATGGGCAACCGATGATACTTTCAGGCTTAAGATTGTTTCAAGATTAATGGACAATCCGCTGGAAGTTCCGGATTTTCTGAGTGATGAAGGAATGTTTTGCGATTCCATTAACAGGTTCAATATCTCAAAATTCATAGTTCACGCTTCTGTGCTTGTTGATGCTCCCATTGATGATAAAGACATAAACAGAAATGTGATATCTCAGAGGAATAGTTTCAAAGGGGAAAATCTATCGGAGTCTCTTTGCAAAGCCCTTTCTTCTATCCTGCTCTCTTTTGAAATGGCGAAACCATATCTTGAGAAATCAATTAGCAGACTTTCAGATACCGACAAAGAAAGGCTGCTCGTGAATGCACCGATTATCTGGGGTGATGAGGATGATTCACTGGAAGCAGACAGTCTCAAGGGGATTTTATACAAAGAATTCAATCTTCCGTTTGATACAACATCTCTCAAGTCCGATACGCTCTTGAAGTATATCAAGAGGATTGACAGAAACTCACTGCTTCTATCTTCCGCCATAGTTGAAGCGGGTGTTGAGGAAGCTCTCAAGGAACTTCAAGGCATTTCAAATGAGGAAGTGGGTTCTGGTATACTTCTTGATACAAATACAGTTTGGGGAAGGGTGGTTATTGGAGGGAGCGGGACGAATATCTATGATGGAGATTATGCAGTGATTCTTGATGTGGGCGGAAACGACCGTTATTCGGGTCGTTTTGCATCGGGCATTGGTGTAATTCACAATGCTTTTTCCGTTGTTATAGACTTAGGAGGAGATGACCTCTACTCTTCTGAAAAGGTGTGCAACATTGGAAGTGGTGTTTTTGGATGCGGAATACTCGTTGACCTTAATGGTGATGATGTATACAGAGGTTTTCATAATTCCATTGCTTCAGGTTTGTTTGGAACAGGAATAATTGTTGACTGTGCCGGAAAGGATTTTTATGAAGCGGGTTACTTCAGCGAAGGCGCAGGTCTTGTCGGAATTGGAATGTTATACGATGAAGAAGGCGATGATATCTTCAGGGGTTTCGACTGGACTCAAGGATTAGGTTCCACTTTCGGATATGGCATACTCGTAAACAAGGGCGGCAATGATATATATATTGCCGGAGGAAGGTATATTCATCATCCTCTTCTTCCCAATGACTATCGCTCCTTTGCTCAAGGGTTCGGGATGGGATTTAGACCGGATGCAGGCGGAGGAATAGGCTTTCTATACGATACTAAGGGTAACGATTTTTATAATGCGGAAGTTTTTGCTCAGGGGACAAGTTACTGGTATTCACTTGGAATGCTTTTTGACAGAGAGGGAAATGATTACTATAATGCCTGTGAGTATGCTCAGGGGGCAGGCATACATCTTTCCATAGGGATACTTCTTGATAACGAAGGGAATGACCACTACTTTTCAAGATTGGGTCCTTCGCAGGGAGAGGGTCATGACCTTTCCGTCGGAATTCTAATAGACAAAAAAGGAAACGATTCGTATGTTGTGAGTGGTGGTCAGGGAGTTGGCTTAACCAATTCTGTTGGAATTTTCCTGGACTGCGAGGGTAATGACTTATATGCTTCAAGTGAAAAATTAGGTCAGGGGAGTGCAAATAGGGTTCGTGGTTTTGGCGGGCTGGGAGCATTCGTAGATATTGGTGGAAGGGACACATACCCCATGTCGAGAAGCGGTGCAGATGAAACTGTATGGACGGATGGAGAATATGGAATTGGAATGGATGTGGAAAGCGGGAGGAAGCCGAAAAAAAAGGAGTTTATTCAGAGGGACACACTTAATGCGGACGCATCGATTGAAAGGGTGTTTGAAGTTGCTTCGCTATGGGAGGTTGCCGAAAATAAGAGCAGGGTAAGGAATGCAAGAGAAAAACTCAAAAACCTGGGTATGAAAGCCGTTAAATACATTATTGAAAATAAAATGGATTCAAAATCAGGTTTGGAACTGAGAGCTATAGAGGAACTTGCAAAGGCTTATCCTGATTCGATAAACCCTTTTCTAATCAGAATGCTGAGCAATGAGTCAAGGATAAAAAGGGGCAATGCCATATGGCTTCTGGGCAAAATAGAAGCAAAAAACAGTGTCGACTCTTTAATGGAAAAAATGAATGAAAAGAACAACTGGCGTTTGCGAAACACGATTGTCAGTGCTCTGGGTGAGATAGGAGAAGAGAGGGCTTCAAAAGCCATCATACCATTTTTACGAGATGAAAAAGAAAGGGTAAGAATTACATCTGCAAGGTCTCTGGGAAAACTCAAGAGCAAAGATGCAATTAAGCCTTTAATATCTTTGTTAAAGGATACATTTTTTACCGTCCGTCTTGCCTCTGAAAATGGCATAGTAGCTATAGGTGATTCTGCTCTTGTCCCATTATTAAATCAACTTAGCCTGAACAACGAAAACAAGGTGCTCTTTCACATTATTTCAGCACTTGGAAGAATTGCAGGGAGCCAGGATTCTGTTACACAGAAGAGTTCGAGACTCCTGGTTAAGAAGACGATTTTGCCTTTCCTTTCAAACGATGAAAAATCTTTGAGGGCACAGTCGGTAAAGGCACTCAGTCTGCTGAATGATAAAGATACCGATGAGCTTTTAGAGAATAAGAAAAACTACGAGACTGACCCATTTGTTATCGGCGTATATAGAAAGTATCTGAAAGATAAAAGATGAAGCTCGAAAGACTATTCAGGATTTCCTATGAAAAACAGATTGCCTATTTTATTATGCTGTTACTTGTATTCTATGGTTTTACTGAGATTATCTCTCTTTCCTTCGTGCGAAGGATGGAATACAAGTGGAGGCTCACGAAGAAAGCAGAGTTCAGCATTGTTGCCGAATCTGTCTTAAAGATTCTTGATAGACCAGCAGAAGAAGCAAGAAAAAGATTTCTCTTGTTTACCGAAAGACAATTCATTAGTAGGATTGCGGTTTTTGACGAAAATGGCCAGCCTATACTTGATACTTCTCCTTATACAGAAAGAATTCTAATTCCTAAAAAAGAAGAAAATACATTTTTGCGGACGGAAAGAAAACAAGGTTCTATTGTTGCTTCATACTGGCATAAATTACCAGAAGAGAAGGGCAAAACCCGATACCTTGTGCTCTTTTCCCCCGGAGAGGAGATACCTTTTCTTTTGATGCTCCTGAGAACTAACTCATACATAAAGCTTTTTGGAACCTTCGTTGCTCTCATTCTTGGCATATATTTTGTCATATTTGTCCTGAGTCCTTTCAAGAAGATGGGCAGTATTGCAATGGAGATAAAAGATAAAGAGGTTTCAAGCGTTGATGAAATCGTCTCCACTTTCAATGATACTATTAGAGAACTAAGCAGGATGTATGCCAAAGAAAAGAAAAAAGTGAGGAGAATGGAAAGAGAAATATCTCTCAAAGAACATCTTGCCTCGCTTGGAGAAATGTCGGCTGGTATTGCTCACGAGTTTAAGAATGCACTTGGTTCAATTATCGGTTTTACAAAACTTGCACTTAAGGGGAAAGGTGAAGAGAAATATATGTTAAAGGTTAGGGATGAAGCGGAATCCCTTAACAAGGTAGTTAATGGATTTCTTTTCTTTGCCAAACCTCAGAATCTGGAAAAGAGCGATGTGGACTTAAAAGAAATACTGAACACACTTTTGGCTGGGAGTCCTGAAAATATAACCATCAAGAATGAGATGAATGAAGGGAGACATTTCATTCAAGGAGACAAACATCTTTTGAAGACGGCTTTTGGTAATATCTTGAAGAACGCATACGAATCTATGGCAGAAGGTGGAACAATCGTTATTAGTTCTTCGTTTCATCCGAGAGAAGGGTTGCTGCGTATTAGGATTGAAGACCAGGGAACAGGAATTTCTTCGAAGATTAGAAAGGAAGTGTTTACACCCTTTTTCTCGACAAAGGCGAGTGGTGTGGGACTGGGGTTGAGTATCGTTTATAAGGTTATAACACTTCATAATGGAAAGGTCAATATCAGGAGTTCAAGGAAAGGGACAACTGTTGAAGTTGAAATCCCCGTAAAAGATGAATAGGATATGATTGCAATGAGGAGCAGGTTCTTAGAGACAGGTTTTTCGCTTACAGAATTTCTTGTTTCGGTGGTAATAATAGCCATTGGATTATTAAGCGTTGTAGCTTTAACTAATTTCTCGCAGAAATCCATTATTTCCAATGATGTCAAATCAAGAAGCGTGGATTATCTTAAGGAAGAAATGATTGTTTTTGAAAGAGGGGGTTATCAAGAAGCAGTAGAGTCATTCCAGGATGGTGTCCAGTATGATGCAAGCGAGGGACTTCCGGAGGGTTTCTTAAGATGGTTCTGGGTGTTTCACGATGACCCACTACCAGGTATGGCAAGAATTCGTATTGAAGTTTCCTGGAAACAGAAAGACCTATCCTGGAATATGAAAACCGAGACTTATATTACAAAGAAATGAAAATCCATATAGGTATGAGAAAAGGAATTACACTGATATTTGCTCTCATAATCCTTTTGTTGTTAGCACTACTCGCTGCTGCCATTATGATGCTTTCTATGAATGAAGGCAAGATTGTTGGAGCGAAAATAGATAATCTCCGCTGTCTTTCTTACGCAAAAGCAGGTGTTTCGGAAGTAATTCATCGACTTTCTCTTGACTCAGATGATTCGCTGTATATTGGAGATTCAAGTGTTCCATACGAGTCCCTTTGGAAAGTTTACATTCTTATGGATGATGAAGTACCTGAGGATAACCCTCCTGTTTATTATAAAAGTAGTATACAGATGGTACTACCAGAGGAGAAAAGGCTTGAATATTCCACTGAAAATCCTCAAAGAAAGTATTCTCTTATTGTACATCACAAGGTTAATCCCAAAACTGCAGGGGAAATATTTTTCTATAACTGGGTAGATTCTTCTGAGGTTTCACGCAAGCCTGAAGAGTATAAAGGAGCTTTTCTGCCCATAGAGGTTGTGGAGTCAGTTGGGATAGCTGGAGGTAACCATAGGAAGGTAAAGGTTGAAGTTGTGAGAAAATCTCCGCCTTTATCCCTGACTGCTGCACTTTGTTGTAACTGTGATATTGAGATTGCAAAGGGATTTGTTTTTTGTGGGCACAATCATATTTACGAAACGCCAGGTGGAACCGATGCGAGAGGAAATCCCTTCGAATGTTTTGCTTTGCAGATGAAATCGGATGAGACGAGATGGCACATACAGAGGAGTGACAGGTTGCCACATGCGAGGGAAACCGACGATTACGAAAAAGAAAATCCAGACCTTATGTGTTCTGCGGATGGCTGTGTGCCCGGTATTTCAACGGCAGGACATACGATTGATATGGCAGAGAGCTCGTTTACAAGGGGTAATCCTGATATTATAACAAATCCAAAGGTTTCAGTTTTTATACCGCTTTACAAGATGTTAGGGACTGAGTCCCCGGATGAACTGGATGAGAAGTATGCGTGGAAGGCTATTGGTCCTGGTAAAATATCGAGTGGCAGCTACAAAGGGCTCTACAAATGTAAAGGAGATCTTGAACTTTCAGGAATTACAAATTTCGAAGGCATTCTCTGGGTAACAGGTAAAATAAAGCAGGAAGGCTCTTTTTCCTGTAAAGGTCTTGTATATGCAAACAAGGAGCTTGAGTTCAATGGTGATATTTGGGTATTAGGCGGTGTTGCAATAGATGGCGAGAGAAACAAGGTTTCTTGTCGATTTAGAGGCAGCGGTGCGGTTCTCTATTCAAGCAGAGCAATAGAGAGAGCCATTGCGTCGAGCTCAGTTTACGGAGTGATTTTGAGAAAAGAGGAGTGAGGATATATTCCTTAATAGAAAAAGCGAAATAATTCCGGTTATAATTCCTGTTACGAGAGAAAGCATCAGGAAAATTGGAATAAGGCGTAAAATCTCGATTCTTCCTATAAAAACAAGCGACGCCATTAGGAGCTGAGTCAAATTGTGAGAAACCGCACCCCAAATTGATATTCCGAGTGGAGAAAAGAGACGGGGAAAGAGAGAGAGAGGAACAGCCATTACACAAAGACTTACTAGTCCACCTGATATTGAGAAGAGGAATGAGGGTGTGAAAAGATTACCTATAATTAAACTGCCGAGGATTGATTTTAACATGGTAACAATAAGAGCAAACCTGAAACCGAGCAGATAAAGGGTTAAGAGGACAATGATATTCCCAAAACCAAATCTCAGCCAGGGTAATGGTCTTGGAATAAGTGTTTCGATAACATAGATAGCAACCGCAAGAGCACTAAAGACCGAAATTATTGCAACTTTCTTACTGTGTGATAGCATCTACAGTTTTCTTACCTTTCCCTTGCACCTCAATTATCATACGATTCGGGACACAAATAATTGCCTCACCTGCATTTTTAATCCATCCCGTCCTAACACAAATTTTAAGAGGGCAACTCGATTCGGTGACACGAACCTTGTGATTTTTTGATTCAATTTTTATGATACCGGTATCTCCTTTTAGTGTCAGAAGTGTATCGGAAGCGAGAGGGAGTCTATAGAGAGTTTTACCAGCCATTTCTATTGTATAGAATCGTCCGGTTTGATGATCGCTTTTTTGAATGACAAATCCCGAGATTGCCAGGATTGTAATTGCAATGATAAGCAGTATGTCAGCAAGGTGTGGATGTACTTTATATTGTTTTTGCATAGTATACAATAGTAACTTTTTTTAACCTGTCATTGCGAAGGGCTTTAGCCCTGTGGCAATCTCATAGTTCAGTCCCTTGCTATTGCTTCGCGTAGGACGAGTAGGGAGAGGAACTCGCAATGACATTCCTCTTTCACACAATAATGTTTATCTCTTTTCCACAATTATTGCATTCCTTGCCATCCAAGCCCATAATTTCTGCTCCATAATATGCACTTCTTTTTACAACCAAATTTCCACAATTAGGACAGTAAGTATTGTTAGTATCTGGCAAAAAGATGTTTCCAACATAAACATAATCGAGCTTTTCCTTACCCTTTTTGTATGCAAATTCGAGCCTCTCCTGCGGTGTTGGTGAATTGTTCATCTTGTAATGAGGGAAGTATCTTGAGAAATGAAGTGGGATGCTGGGGTCGAGCCTGTATACCCAGTCGATAAGATTTTCAATATCGGCATCACTATCGTTTACACCTGTAATTAACAGATTTGTCAATTCAATGTGGCATACCCCATGTGTCATTTCTATAGTCCTTTGAACAGAAGCCAGATCCCCCTTTACAATCTTCCTATAGAAGTCTTCCCTTATGGATTTAAGGTCAATATTCATTGCATCTATCAAAGGGAGAAGCTGGATGAGAGGCTCCTTTTCAATAATTCCATTTGTCACAAGGACATTGTTAAAACCTGCACTTTTAAGCTTTTCTCCTGCGTCAAGCAGAAATTCATACCAGATTAGAGGTTCTGTGTATGTGTAGGCAACACCAATGGAATTATACTTATTGCAGAGTGTTATGAGGTCTTGGGGTGAAATATCGCTTGTTTGTATCTCTTCCTGAGAGATTTCAGCATTCTGGCAGAAGGGGCACATTAGATTACAGCCATTTGGGGCGATGGAAAGAATATGAACACCAGGATGAAAGTGATAGAGGGGTTTCTTTTCAATAGGGTCCATAGCAATTGTAGTGGTTTTCCCATAGTTTACTGCAATGAGTGTTCCATCGATATTTTTTCTTCCAAAACAGAGACCTGTCTTGCCTACGGAAAGCACGCATTTGTGAAAGCATAAATTGCATTGGACCTTATCGTTCTTTAGTTTTTCGTAATACATTGCCTCTTTCATTTTATTCTCGTAACAAAATTCCTTCTGAGTTTGCGATCTTAAGATTACCATCCTCTTTATACATTATGACACCTTCCACTTTCGACATAGTTTCTATCAGTTTCATCCCCTTTTGGGGGCCCATAACGAACACGCCGGTTGCGATTGCATCTGCAAGAATGGCTTCTGGGGCGATAATCGTTACGCTTACGCATTTATTTGCAGGATAACCTGTTTCTGGATTTAGAATATGATGATATTTTTTCCCATTTTCGAGGAAATATCTTTCATAGTTTCCGCTTGTGGCAACTGCGCCTTCGTCAATTGAAAATCGCTTGATTATGGCAGACAATCTATCTGGGTTTCTTATCCCGATTGTCCATTTTTCTCCATCAGGGTTTTTCCCGAAAACTCTGAGGTCACCACCAGCATCTACAATGCCTGCTTTTATTCCTTGTTTCTTCAGCATCTCTGTTGCCCTATCCACTGCATAGCCCTTTGAAATCCCTCCCAAATCCACTATCACATTGTCGGAAAGCAAGGAAACTGTGCTGTCTTGAAGGTTTATATTCTCGTAACCGGTTTCTGATAGGGCTTGTTTTATATCTTTTTTTAGAGGAAGGTGCGGGTTGTTCCCTCTGAATCCCCAGACGTTTTCAAGAGCGCCAACAGTGATATCGAATGCGCCATCTGTAATGTTTGATACAAAGTGACTTTCGCTTAGGATATAACTTTCTTCACTGGTAATCTTAAGTCTTGACCCAAATCTTAAGTCGTTAACAAGGCTTCCCTTTCCATATCCATATAGACTATCAATTCTCTCTAATTCTTTGTCTACGGCATCAATGATTGATTTTGTGTTTGTTCCTTTCTCGGAGTAGAACTTAACATTTACAAAAGTGTCAAAATATAGAAAAGTATGCTCGACAGGTGCGGCGGTTTTCCTCTTCAGGAAGAAAAATCCGGTAACAAGAATAATCAAAATGACAAAGACAGTAAGGATACTTTTTAGGTTTTTCAAAATTTCGCAATTTCCTAATTTCGTCATTTCAAGTATTAAAATGTTACTGATTTACATTTCTTGATTTTATCCTCTTATGTCGATATCCTGACTTCTAATAGAATGTCTTTTGCAAAGCGGAATTCAGTGGGATTCAACGGTTCCCTCATATCCCGGTATAGTCTTAAGAACCATCTCGGCAAGAGCGAAGGCTACCTCAGGCTTGTCCGGGTTTACCTTTTCCAGCATAATCTTGCCGTGTTTTGCAATGGAGATAGAAACAGGTCCCTTCTTTATAATCAGGAAGAGTTTGTGGAATTTATCTATTTCAAAAGTTTTCTTAAGTTCTTCTGACATTGTCTGCAGGTCGAAATTTATCTTTTTTCCGAAATTCAGTTTATAGTTTCCTGAGTCACCTTTATGACATAATCCAATTATCGATATTTCGCACTCCTGTCCATCAATTATTATCTCTTTTAGCATCTTTTAATATACCACCTTTCTATGTAGTGCATTCAAGCATTCAGTGGGAAAATTTAATCACCCTTAATAACCTCTTTTATGGTATCTATAAACATATCTACTTCCTCTTCAGTGTTGTAGAAGTACAATGATGCCCTCGCAGTACCATCGGGTTCATCAAGCACATAGTTCAGCAACGGATGACAACAGTGCAGTCCCGAGCGAATGGCAATATTTGCGACCTCGTCAAGAACGAATGCAACTTCGTGGGGACTCATTTGGGGAAGTTTGAAAGGAATGACACCTGTTCTCTTTTCTGTATCAAGAGGCCCGAAGATTACCAATCCTTCTATTGGTTTTAAGCCTTCTATCATTCTACGAGTTAGATTCCTTTCATATATTTCCAGATTTTTCATTCCCAGGGTTTCCAGATAATCGACTGCAGCTCCCAAACCTATTCCTCCTGCAATATTCGGAGTTCCTGCCTCGAATTTTTCCCATCCGTCTGCTACCGAATATGAATCCAATTCAACGCTTTTTATCATTCCTCCGCCTACTTCGAAAGGTTCTAATATGTCTCTCAGTTCATCCTTTATGAAGAGGACACCTGTTCCCGTAGGTCCCAGCATTTTGTGTCCGGAACAGGCAAAAAAATCACATCCAAGTTTTCTTAAATTTATGGAGAAATGCGGGGCAGATTGTGCTCCATCAACCAGGAAAAGAGCATTTTTTTTGTGAGCCATTTCTGCAATTTCTGCAACAGGAACAATCGTTCCAAGACAGTTTGAGACTTGTGTTACAGCAACAATTTTTGTATGTGAATCTATTGCCTTTTCAAAGTCAAGAAGATTGAAAAAACCCTCGGTGGAAGGTTTGATTCGTGTCACTTCAACTCCATAACGTTTGGCAATACGAAGCCAGGGAAGATAGTTTGAGTGATGCTCGAGTAGGGTGGTGACGATTTTATCACCCCTTTCCCACTTGAGAGAGTTTGCCGCCAGATTAATTCCATAGGTGCAGTTTCGCGTAAATATTATTTCGGTTTCATTGACTTTGAAGAAATCCGCAACCTTTTTGTGAGCCAGTTCGTAATCACGGGATGCATCCTGAGAGAACGAATAAACTCCTCTCTCTATGTTTGCGTTGTAATCGAAATAGTAACGCTCGACCGCTTTGACAACACTGTCCGGTGTTAGTGATGTTGCAGCACTGTCAAGATATGTGACACCCTTTTTTAGAATTCTGAAATCGTCTCTGATTTTCTCTATGTCCATTTTATCTCCAGTCTGTCATTTTTTAAGTGAAATATCACGAGTCCGTCCGTTAAAAGTAAAACTAAATTCATTAAGGACATCTCTGCCAAGCAGACTTGGAATCTGGTTTATTATGTCCTTATCTTCTATTATGTTCTTGTAAACAAATAGTTCATCAAGGGGCATATCGAGAACATCTGAAGTTGTGAAAAAACGAAGAATTACTTTCTTAAGCACATAACTTTCCGTAATCCCTCCGAGTCCCATTATATTCCCGTCTGCCGCATTCAGTTTTTTATAATCAATTTTTAATTTATTTGCATCTCTTTCACTTAGTATAGTTATCGGCGACCCAGTGTCTATTAGAAATGAGACCTTTCGTTTTATTCTATGTTCGGGTATTTCAAGCATTGCATCGACAAATGGTGACATATCCTTGTGAAAATAGCCTTTTATAATCACAGTATTACCTTAACTTCCTTTTCTCCTATGAATTCGGTTGTAACGAATTCAACATCCTCCGGGAATTTTTTTTCAATGATATCCATTAAAATATCAATTTTTTTGTGGTGTGCTACAATCTTGAAGGAAAGGACGGCAATAAATTCTCCTTTATATTTCTTTTTTATTGAAGCAAAGTGCTCAATGATCCATTTCGTATCTTCGATACTTTTAAGAAATCTTTCACAGCTGTTTTTTGATTTCATCTAAAACTCTATGTTTAATATAGTTTGTTCATTTCGTGTCACAAAGTATCCCGCTGTGACGCCGAGTACAGCTCCTGCAATTACGTCCGTTAAATAGTGTTTCTCGAGGTATACTCTTGAGAGAGCAATTGTAGCTGCTGTTAAGTATAAAGGGATTGCAGCTTTATGGTACTTTTTACTGAACACATAAGCGAAAGCAAAGGCACCGGTTGAGTGTCCGGAGGGAAAAGATGAGTTGACACGAGATGTGTTTCCGCATGGTCTTTCACGGTCAACGACAAATTTGATGAGAACGCAGGTAAGCATTCCGGAAGCGATTGAATAAGTGGATAGTTTGGTTGTCTGCTGCAATTTCTCATTGCCGAATGTATAAAGTCCCATAAGAATAATAGGAGCGACTTCCGATGAACCCAGTTTTGTAAAACCATCCATTGTTTTATCCATAAACGGTGAAGCGAGATTTTCCCTTATTTGTCTTGACAGTTTTTCATCCAGGTTTTCAGATGAAAGATTTATTGAAAAGATGAAAGAGATTAGGACTAAACAAAGATAGAAATATTTTTTCATACATCAAACATATTATATTAACCACGAAAAGTCAAGAGCAAAATCAGTAAAATTGCTTGACAAAAGGGTAAAGTTTGCTTATGTTCTTCTAAAATGTTGAGCTTTAATACATATGGGAAAATATAATGTCCGGGTATAAGAGTTTGCTGGATTTCTTTAAAGCAATTTCAATAAACATTATTACGATTCTTATTCCCTTTATTCCAGATTTCATCGGTAATGCAATCAGTTCTTTTCTTGGCTTTTTTTCGTTTATTTTTCTTAAAGGAAGACGGCGTGCTGTACTGGAAACCCTACGGGTCGTGAGGCCAGATTCGACGAGATATAGTCTTATAAAACTTGGGTTTAATACGCTCGTTTACTATGCACGGAATTTTGGTGATTTTCTCAGGCTTTACCATATGAGTTCGCGGGAACTTGTAAATCAGACACAAACGAGAGGTGTGGAGCTCATTTCCAATGTTTTGAGTCTTAAGAAAGGAGTTATTGTCGTAACAGCTCATATAGGAAACTGGGAAGTGGGTTCTAATTTCTTTGCTGCACTCGATTTTCCCATTGCAGGAGTTGCAGAATCAGCAGGACCCGGCGATACATTTTACAAACTTTTCAAACGGTATAGGGAGCATTTTGGAATGGAAATTATTTCGCTTGAGGATCCGTCCATTATGTTCAAGCTGAGGAAGTATCTCAGAAAAGGTTTTTTGATTGGATTGATAGGAGACAGAGATATAAGTGGTACTGGTATTGAAGTTGAATTTTTTGGGAAAAAAGCGAGATTTCCTCAGGGACCGGCATTCCTATCTCTTGCGACCGGTTCTCCCATAGTGACTACGTTTTTTCTCAGGAATACCGGAGGGTCGAGAAAAAAATACATTGTACATGTGGAGGGGGTTATTGATTTCACCAAAGGGAAAAATAGGAGAGAAGATATAAAAAATCTAACACAGATGATTGCGGTAAGAATAGAAAAAATAATTAGAGATTACCCGGACCAGTGGTTTTCTTTTCCACCTCCATGGAAGTTTTAGTTATTTTGCGGTTGACTTCTTAAAGGTTTTTTGATATATATGCATATGGATACAAAAAAAACATTTAGGAGGAGAAATGATGAAAGATAAAATAGGGAAGGGATTGACATTTGATGATGTTCTTTTGGTTCCCCAAAAGTCTGGAGTTCTTCCCTGCGATGTTGATATTAGAACAAGGCTAACAAAAAAGATTGGGCTCAATATTCCCATACTGAGTGCCGCAATGGACACGGTTACCGAGTCGAAGCTTGCAATTGCGATAGCCAAGGAAGGAGGAATAGGTATTGTTCACAAGAACATGGCAATTGAACATCAAGTACAGGAAGTGGACAGAGTTAAGCGTTCGCGAAGTATAATGATCAAAGAACCTATTACGCTTTCACCTGAGAGTTGTTTATCGGATGCAAAAAGGGCGATGGAAGAGTACTCAATATCCGGAGTGCTTGTGGAAAAAAAGGGAAAGCTTGTGGGCATTCTTACGTCAAGGGATATAATATTCGAAAACAATTTGAATAAGAAACTTAAATCCATAATGACCAGTGAAAACCTGATTATTGCACCTGTTGGAACCACCATAAATGAAGCGAAAAAGCTCTTCAAGAAATACAAAATAGAAAAACTTCCGATTGTTGACAAGAAAGGTTTCCTGAAAGGTCTTATTACTATGAGAGACCTTAAGAAAATCGAGGAATTTCCAAATGCAGCGAAAGATGTTTTTGGTAGATTAAGAGTAGGAGCAGCAGTTGGTGTTTCCAGTGATACAATGAGCAGGGTAAGTGCGCTCGTAAAAGCTGGAGCAGATGTCATAGTGGTTGACTCCGCCCACGCCCACTCTAAAGGTGTAATGGATACGGCAAAGAAGGTGAGGAGTAGGTTTCCAGACATTGACCTTATTGTTGGCAACATTGCAACTGCAAGTGCAGCAAAGGATATCATAAAGATTGGCATTGATGCAATAAAGGTTGGAGTTGGTCCAGGGTCAATATGCACTACGAGGGTAATTACGGGAGTAGGTATTCCGCAGATTACTGCCATACGTGATGTTTCGGAGGTTGCAAAGAAGTACGGGATTCCTGTAATCGCAGATGGTGGTATTAAGTATTCGGGGGATATTGTTAAAGCAATTGCTTCAGGTGCGGATGCTGTTATGCTTGGCGTACTGTTTGCTGGTACAGAGGAAAGCCCGGGTGAAACGATAATTCTTGAAGGTAGAAGATATAAAGTTTACAGGGGGATGGGTTCTATTGATGCAATGAAACAGGGCAGCAGAGATAGATACTTTCAGGAAAGTATGAAAGAGTTAATTCCCGAAGGAGTTGTTGGTCGGATTTCCTATTCAGGGACATTAAAAGAAGTGGTTTTTCAGCTTACAGGTGGTTTGAAATCAGGGATGGGTTATGTTGGAGCCAGGAATATAAAAGAATTGCAGAAAAAAGCCAAATTTGTGGAAATTACAAACGCAGGTTTGAGAGAAAGTCATCCGCATGATGTAACCATCACCAAGGAACCACCAAATTACGGTATCTTTTCTTAGGGGAAAAGAGAGTGGAGAGAAACGGGGAAACGGGGAAACGACAACAACAATCGAAAGTAAAAAGTGAAAAGTTAAATCTGAACGGCAGACCAGAGACATAAGACATGAGACTGAAAAGACGAGAAACACGAAATTAGGAAATTAGAAATTAGGAAAATCTGAAAGCAGACTTTAGACCAGAGACCGAAGACAGAAGACTCAAAGACTCAAAGACCCAATGACCATTGACTGATGACTATTGACCAATAACCGATGACTGATAACTGTTGACCGATGACTATTGACCAATAACCGATGACTGATAACTGTTGACTAATGACAAGTGACAAACGTGGCAGACTAGATTCTTCCAGGGAGAAAAGAGTTGAATTAGTTGAAACCTTGAAATACTTTGTTAATCAGTGTTAATCTGTGAAATCAGTGGCAAAAAAGGCGAAATTACGAAATTAGGAAATTAGAAATTGCGAAAATAACACAACAAACAAAACCAAGTAAACAAACTAAAGAAACAAGAAATGGAGGAATTATGAAAGCCACAACTATATTAGGGATTAATCATAACGGAAAGGTTGTAATAGGTGGGGACGGACAGGTAACCTTAAAAGATACTGTAATCAAAGAGAAAGCAAGGAAAGTGAGAAAACTCTATGATGGAAAAGTGCTTGCAGGTTTTGCTGGCTCAGTTGCGGATGCTTTTACGCTTTTCGAAAGGTTTGAAGAAAAACTAAAAGAGTTTCATGGAAACTTGACAAGAGCAGCAGTGGAGCTTGCAAAAGATTGGAGAACAGATAAGTATTTAAGAAGGCTTGAAGCCCTGCTTGCGGTTCTGGATAAGAAAAATGCATTCCTCATCTCAGGCAATGGAGAGGTCATTGAACCCGATAACAGAATTATTGCCATAGGTTCCGGTGGTCCCTATGCACTTGCTGCAGCAACGGCATTGATTAACTTTTCTAATCTGGACACAAAGGATATAGTAAAGGAATCTCTTAATATTGCAGCATCTATCTGTATTTACACGAATAAAGAAATAACAATAGAGGAATTGTAGGATACGAATAACCTAATCGTAGAAGTTCCACTGAACGCCGAATCTGTATTCTCTATCTTCATTGGAGTTTACTTGATCAAGGATGAAATAGAGCGACACATCAACAATCTGTGTTAGGATGCCTACATTTATGTTTGTTTCCTTATGAATGTCATCTCCTGGATACTGGATACCACAAAAGATACCTGATTTGAGTTTTCCTTCCTTAAATGTTTTTTGATAAAGGGGCTCAATGTATAGGAAGTATTCTGCATTAAGTTTTGTGGCAATCACCGATGAGATGGAAAGGTCGGGAAGCACATTTCCATCGTAAAATAGCACTATTCCGGAACTGTCTGGTACAGCTTTTTTGGGGGAATATACATAGGTTTCAAAGAGCGCATTATTCGTTCTCTTCCGCAAACCAAGATTGTAAAAGAATTTCCCTTGTTTCCTTGAAAGTATATTGCCGAAAAGGAAGATATCCACAGTGGGATGGTATCCTAAACCCAGTGAAAGCGCATACTCTTTATCTGCATCAATCACAAATCGTGGGACAAAGTAGAACAGAGGAGGAGCGTTAATTCTATCAATTAAAGTAATTAGATAGTTTGTTGAATCAAAATTTGGATAGTCAAGACCAAATGTAATTTCCTGATGGGGAATAGAAAGTCGAATGTTTGAGACCAAAGCAAAAATGTCTTCTGCACCCATATTTTTTCTAAAAAGACCAATATCGCCCTGTTTTCTGGAAATGGAGAAATATGTTAGGCTGTTTTCAAAAGGATTAGAGTAGTTGTCGTCTTTTGTGTTCAGAAAAATTAAATGGGAGTGGTTATTGAAGGGAAGTTCGAAATCTGTGTCCAGGACGACGGAGCGTTTTGTCCCAGATGTTTCATCAAGATAATCAGCAGCGATATTGACTCTTCCATATTCTGTTATGTTCCTACCGAAAGAGAATTCTATATTCTCAGCTCCTGTTTTCCTTTTAAAAAGCCTAATTTGTGAGAAGGGAGTTTGCGCTCGAAATCTCTTCGGAATTAGGTAAACAGGGTAAGCGTCGGAGTTCACGGGCGAATATACTGATTGCACAGTATTGAAATAGATACTCTCTGATATATAAGCAGGGATTTCGAAATTCTCTTGAAAGGGCAAATTGCCAATTTCAGAATGGTATGCGAATTTGCCGGGAAAAGGTATCTTTTTGTTGTTGGTTATATCGTAGAAAAGCAGGTCAGTTTTTAGAAACAATATGTATGGTTGGGTTACTTCAAATATGTTTTCTTCGCCCCTGAATGGAGAGGTTTGGATTTGCTGTGGTTTAAGTACAAAGGGATAGAAATGCAGGTTGTCCAAGTATGTTTCCTGCGAAACCAAAGATAGGAATAAAAAGAAAGAAAAAAACATCATTTCCTTTCCACATAGCAGATTAATTTCTTGATAAAATCCTTTCCTACAGAATATGTTGGTGTAAGTGTAATCTCTATTTTGTAGACACCAGGGAGGACTAATTTCCCTTTGTTATCGAGTCCATTCCATACTATATTTTCTTCTCCAACATCCCGTTTTAGTTTAGGAATTAGTGTTCTCACAAGTTCCTTTGTTTCCTTATCATGGATTGTTATGTTAATGTGGGCTGGCTGTGTTAAAAAAAGTGAAATGGTTGCTCCTGGTTCAACTTCGGTGAAAATCCCAGGAAAAACCCCTTTTATATAGGCGTCTACACCAATCCAATAATATTGCGCATCATTCTCTTCAAGTATGAAAACCTGACCATATCTTTTCCAAATGGCAATTCCGCGAGGATGAAAAAACTCTGCACTGCCTGAGCCTTTCCTCCCGAATGAGGTCAAAAGACTTAATTTTCTATCAAATATGTGTATTTGAGAATTCCCTTCATCTGTTACATAAATATTGGAGTAGTAATCAATTGCCACAAATCGTAAGTTTGCATGTTCTATTCCCAGCGCATAGGTTGAAACACTTGTAATGAGTTTCCCGTCCAGCGTGAACTGTATAATCCTTGTTCCGTTATCATCGACTACTACGATGAAAGGGTTGTTAAAATAGGACCATTTTTCGGTTTCCCCGATTACAGCAATCGCAGTAGGTTTGATAAGATGAAAATCAGCGGTTCCTGAGAAAGCAAAAAGAAACTTTCCATCTCGTGAGAAAACCTGAATCCTGTCATTTCCAGTATCTGCAACATAAAGATTCCCTTTCGGATCCATTGTCACATCGCTTGGTGCATCGAATTCACCTTTGAACAATCCATACTCTCCAATAGACTTGACGAACTTAAGAGTTTTTCCATCACAGTATAATTTTACTACCCTGTCATTTTTCCTATCCGCAACCCAGACATCTCCATTCGGGTTTGCACATATGCCGGATGGATTCCAGAATTTACCTTGACCGCTTCCTAATCCACCGAATGTATCTGCGCCCTTAAACCCTTTGTTGTAAAATACCTTGTTTTCACCAGCATTTACGGCGAAAACGGTCAGTTCATCATCATCGTTCTTTGTAGATTTATCATCCAGGGCTTTGAGTTTAACTGCTGCAATACCCTGCGGGTTGTTAAACTTAATTTTTTCACCAAGAGCCATCTTCAGTGCAGAACGGGTTATCTTGCTGTAACCAAATGTGTGTTTGAAAGGTGGAACCACAAGTGTTGTTGGATTGTACTCATCGGCAAAGAGGGTTGAAATTGTGAAGAACAAAGAAATCAAAAATATTTTTATTTCCATATATTCTCCTAATTATTCTCTGGTTCTGTAAGAAAAATTAATCACTTCTTCTTTTGCCTCTGTGATTTCTTTCATATCCTTTCATAGTATTTTTATCTTATACATGAAAAAGTTTTAGTTGTCAATATCTTTGTTGCAATGAGGATATACAGGTGGAGTTTCTAAAATCCCGATAGTATTAGATGATTCCCATGACAAGCGAAATCAGACCAAAGACCATTGTGAGTTTTATGATGTTGCTTAAGTTATGCAGATTTCGGGTATCGAGTTTCTTTCTGAAGTAGAAGAATGAAAAAAGAAGGAGAAGGTCAACAAATGGGATGACCAGTAAGATGTAAAAGAGGTTATAAATTCCATAGATATAAGGTAATGGAACTATTATGATGAGTAAGAAGAGGGGGATAAAACCAAGATAGTAGGATGTTTGTAAAGAAAAGCGGGTGGGAATGGAGCATAATCTTAAGTGTCTATCTCCTGCCACATCCTCAATATCCTTTATTATTTCCCTGCCTGTGTGAATCAAGAATGCGAAAAGGGCTGGGAAGAGTGTTCCATCGATTCTACCAACTGCCAAACCCCCGTAGATGATGGTTAAGGCTGCTGTAAAACTCACTGTCACATTCCCAAGCAGACCTGTTTTCCTTTTCAAGTAAACATTGTATAAAACGAGAAGGACAACCGCAGTAAAAGCGAGTGCCAGAGCCTTAATAGAGATGAGCGGCGCGATGGACATACCGATAGCCGTCAAGATGAAAAAGAAAAGCAATGCAGATTTTCTTGTTATCTTTCCAGCGGGAATCGGTCTATTGGGTTTGTTTATCCTGTCAACTTCAACATCATAATAGTCATTTAGAACATTTCCGCCTGCGCATATGAATGTTACAGAAAGTATGGCAAGAACTATGTTGATGGTTGGTGAGATTTTTCCTGTAAGGAATGCTCCAATAAAAACTGTGCAGGCAGCTATGATAACATTTATCGGTCTTGTGATGCCGAACCAGGATTTAAGATTCTTCATTTCTTAAAAGCGAAATTCTTTCCCTTCAATCCATTCAGGGTCAGAATGACACATTTTTCTGTTTTTAAGCATTCCTTCTTTTTAGTTCAAAGACCTTGATAATCTTTTTAAGAATAGATTTTTCTTCTGCTCTTTTTTTCTGTGGTTTTGTGGGTTTTTCTGTTTCTGCCTTCTCACTAAGTTCGGCTTTCCTCTGGGCAAGGATTTTACTGAGAGCCTCTGCTATTGCCGGTTTTTTCTTGACTATATCAGCGAAATCATCCCTATCAAGAATAAGCACCTCAGTATCTTCCTCTGCTACTATTGTTGCAGTTCTTCTTTCACCCGTTAAGAGCGACATCTCCCCAAAGAAATCACCCTTCGAGAGAAACTTGACTTTTCGTATCTTATCTCCCTCGATATAATTAACGGAAACATTTCCTTCCTTAATGATGAAGAATGTGGTTCCTTCTTCTCCTTGTTTAATAAGTTTCTCATATCGAGAGAAAAAACCCAATATGAATTTTCGTGAAAGCTTCTTCAGTTCCTGTTTTGTGAGCGGAGAGAATATTTCAATCCCGGAAAGCAGTTTGACGATACTTTCAGTGTCCTTTACAGCTGTCTCTTTTCCTCTGTAATTATAGATTGTTCTAATCGGAAAAGGTATTTCAATTTCATTTTCGGCAAAGAAATACCATATCTTCGATTTCACCGCATCCTCTATGTTGAAAAGGTTAGGATAATCGCTTATCCAGAATTTACATTCATAGTTGATTGAGGACTCGTTGAATTTTACAAGTCTTGTAACGGGTTCAGGTGTCTTGAGAACACCCTCTGTTGAAAGAACTGCTTCTTTTATGACGTCTTTTATAAGTTTTGGCGGGAAACGGTAGTGAACCCCAACATTCACATATCTTGCCAGGGTTTTTCGAGGGACAGAGTAGTTGATAATGTTCTCTTGCGAAATGTTTGCATTCGGGACAATAATAAAGTTTCCTTCGATTGTTTTTATCTTGGTTGCCCTCCAGGACATTCCAATGACTTCGCCCTTATTTCCGGCAATCTCTATCCAATCTCCTCTCTTAAAAGGTGTTTCGAAGTTCAGTGTAATCCCTGCAAAAAAGTTTTTCAGAATATCTTGTAATGAGAAACCAATAATTGCTGTTGCAACAGCTGAGGTGGCAAAAATCCCCGTAAGGTTTATATGGAAGTAAACCTTGAGGATTGCAAAAAGAAGACCAATAACTACCAACCATCTGATTATATCAATGAGAAGGAATGGAATGTGAACTTGCTTATGTCTGGGTATGTAGGAATCTTTTAACCAGGTATTAAGGCATTTAGTTAACAGGATTAAGAAGAGAAATGTAAAGACAGCATATCCGGTCTGTCTAATGTATGGCTTTATCGATATGGGTGTTAAGAGTAGGAAGAGAAGAAAACCACTCGAGAGGCTAAAAATGAAATAAAGGAATTGTGTCTTTGCAAAAGGAAGGGATTTGTTTAAGAATATCTTTATGATGATAAGGAAAACGATCAGAAGAAAAGGAAGAATAATATTAAATAGAAAGCTCATAATAATGGGTTCATTTGTGTATTCCTCCAATGGCGATTTTTACGTCAGTACTCTTTGAGGTACTAAAGAATACCTTTTTCTCTGAGTACTGCATGGGCAGCCGAGAGACGAGCAATGGGAACCCTATATGGAGAACAGCTGACATAGTCCATCCCTATCCTATGGCAGAATTCGACGGAGCTTGGCTCACCACCATGTTCTCCACATATACCTATCTCAAGTTCTGGTTTTGTTTTTCTTCCCTTTTCTATTCCCATTTTCACAAGTTCGCCAACACCTTTTTGGTCCATTACCTGGAAGGGGTCATTAGGCAAGATACCTTTGTCCACATAGATATTGATGAATTTTGCAACATCATCTCTTGAAAATCCGAATGTTGTTTGTGTAAGGTCATTTGTTCCATAAGAGAAGAAATCTGCTTCCTCTGCGATTTCATCGGCAGTGATAGCTGCTCGAGGGAGTTCTATCATTGTTCCAACCATATATTTTATCTTTATTCCCTGTTCTTGCATAACCTCTTCCGCAATTCTCTCCGTGATTTCTCTTTGCAGGGAAAGTTCTTTCTTTATCCCAACAAGTGGTATCATCACCTCTGGGATTACTTTGATTCCTTCTTTTGCCACCTTACACGCAGCTCCGAAAATTGCTCTTACCTGCATTTCTGTAATCTCGGGATAAGTAAGACCAAGTCTGCATCCTCTATATCCCAGCATTGGGTTCATCTCGGAAAGTTCTTCCACTCTCCTTGCTATTTTTTCAAAATCCACACCTAATTTTTTTGCAAGCTCTTCCTGACCCTTCCGTTCCTTTGGTAGGAACTCGTGCAAAGGGGGATCAAGTGTTCGTATTATGACAGGATAACCATCCATTATTCTGAAGATACCAATAAAGTCTTCTTCTTGCATTGGCAGTAATTTCTTAAGAGCAATTTCCCTATTTTCTTTGGTGTCTGCAAGAATCATTTCTCTCATTGCAGATATTCTTTCGACGCTGAAGAACATATGTTCCGTTCTACAAAGGCCTATGCCCTCAGCACCAAAATCTCTTGCAACCTTCGCATCTTTTGGATTGTCGGCATTCGCTCGAACACCAAGTCGCCTGATTTTGTCTGCCCACTCCATCAATCTGCCAAAATCACCTGTTAGTTCAGGTTTAATTTTTTGCACATCGCCAATGATAACTGCACCTGATGCACCATCGATTGTTATCAAATCACCTTTCTTTACTACTTTTCCACCAACAGTGAACTGTTTCTTTGCGTAATCGACATCGATAGCTTCGCAGCCGACAACACAGGGTTTTCCCATACCCCTTGCTACAACCGCGGCATGAGAAGTCATACCACCTCTTGCCGTCAGTATTCCCTGGCAGACCTTCATTCCACCTACATCCTCAGGTGAGGTTTCCATTCTTACAAGTACAAGGTTTTCCTTTTTATCCTTTGTGATAGCCTTAGCTTCTTCTGAAGTGAACACTACCTTTCCTGAGGCTGCACCAGGAGATGCAGGTAAGCCTTTTGCCTCAACATTAAATTTAGCCGATGGATCAAGCATTGGATGAAGGAGCTGGTCCAAGTGCTCCGGAGCCACTCTGGCGACCGCTTCCTCTTTGCTTATAAGTCCCTCTTTTTCCATATCTATTGCTATCTTGACTGCCGACATAGCCGTTCTCTTGCCAGTTCTTGTCTGGAGCAGGTATAGTTTTCCACCTTCAATAGTGAATTCCAAATCCTGAACATCTCTGAAATGTTTTTCAAGCTTGTTTCTTATTCCAAATAATTCTGCGTATATTTCAGGCATTTCTTCCTCTAACGAAACAAGTTCGGGACTGCCCTTTTGAGTCTTGTTCATAGGATGAGGAGTTCTTATTCCGGCTACGACATCTTCTCCCTGCGCGTTCATAAGATATTCTCCATAGAAGACATTTTCACCTGTTGCTGGATTTCTCGTAAAAGCAACTCCTGTTGCGCTATTCTTGCCCAGGTTTCCATACACCATTGCCTGGACGTTTATTGCCGTTCCCCAGGTATCAGGAATATTGTTTATTTTTCTATATTCTATTGCCCGTTCATTATTCCAGGAACCAAAAACTGCTTTTATTGCGCCCCATAACTGGTCATTGGGTTCTTCCGGGAACGGTTTTCCTGTTTTCTCCTTTATAAGGGTTTTATACTTTATAACAAGGGTTTTTAAAGCTTTATCATCAAGGTCAACATCGAGTTTTGCCCCAGTCTCTTCCTTGGTCTTTGAAAGCAGAGATTCAAAATCACTGTGAGGAACACCCATAACAACATCGCCGTACATCTGGACTAATCTTCTGTAACAGTCGTATGCATATCGTGGATTCTTGGTTTTTGATATGAGGCCGTTGACAGTCATATCATTAAGTCCGAGGTTGAGAACGGTATCCATCATTCCAGGCATTGAAACCCTGGCTCCAGATCTAACTGAGAGCAGGAGTGGATTTTCTTTGTCACCGAACTGTTTGCCCATTGTTTTTTCCACATCGGCAATATTCTCCTTCACTTCTATTTCAAGTGTCTCAGGATATTTGTTCTCAAAATAATACGCGCAAACCTCAGTAGAAATTGTGAATCCTGCAGGAACAGGTATTCCAATATTGGTCATCTCGGCAAGTCCTGCACCCTTCCCGCCGAGGATATTTTTCATCTTACTATTTCCTTCGGCTTTTTTGCCACCAAAGAAGTATACATATTTCTTTGACATCTATCCTCTCTTAAGTTATATATAATTTGGTTAACATTAAGCAAAAATTTCACAAACAGACCACATTTTATGCGCAAATTGAGAAAAAGTCAAGTTTTTAATTGACAAAAATTAAAAAAACATATAGTATAATTTGTTTAGTCGGAAGGATGCTCTCTCTAAACAGATGAGATTTCTGCAGGTAATCGATAATGAGAAAGAACCTGAAAATACGAAATTGTTTGTTAAAAAAAAAGATATTTTTTGCTTTATTTGTCCCCGGGTTGACACTCCTTTGTCTTATCCAAGGGTGTCGAATTTTTCCTCCATCGGGTTCGGGAATAAAACCGAAAGTGAAGATTGTAGAACCAGTAGATGGAGATACGGTTGAAGCAGTTAGTGTGATAATAAAGGTAGAGGTCACAGCTAAGGAAGAGATTTTGAAAGTGAGATTTTTAGATAATGATTTTCTTCTTGGTGAAGTTCACTCTGCTCCCTATGAGCTCTTATGGGAGACTTCGAATGTAAGCAGTGGGGAGCACATCCTGCGTGCAGAAGCTACGGATATGACAGGCAATACAGGAAGGTCAAGCGATATTATTGTAACTGTTTCCAAACAGGGAATTTATGATTGGACTCTTGTTGATTCAAATAATGGTGAGGATTTGAATTGTATTTTTGCTTTTGATACTATTCATATCTGGAGTTGCGGAAATAGTGGAAGACTACTTTTTTTTGACGGTTCAGACTGGCAATCATCTACTATATCCAGTAAGAACCTCGCTAAAGTCTTCTTCGTTTTTCAGGACTTGGGCTGGTGTATTGGTGAAAACACTTTGTTTGCGTACAACAATGGAATATGGACCTCTGTTCAAACTATGCCGAAGGAAGAGTTTACTTCGATTTCTTTACTTAACGATTCAATGGGATGGGTTGGTGATTCCGAAGGAAAGATATTCGCATTCAGTGGAGATTCTTTGAATGGATGCATCCAAGTCGATACCGCTCCTATCACCGACATAATTGCACTTAATTCCTCGAATATCTGGGCGTTGTGCGGGAGTTCTTTCTTTCATAACAGTGGTTTGGGTTGGGGAAAGGACACAGTTTTCATGGGCGAAGAGATATATGCCTTTTGTTCACCTAATGGTTCGAGTCTATGGGCAGGTGGAACGAAATTATTTGTCTATAACGGAGGGCAATGGATTGTGAATCCACTACCTGATTCCCTACCTTCAAATTCTGCAATAATGGATATGGACTTTGCGAGTTTAAGTGAAGGTATTGCATGTGGTGAAGGGTCAGGCAAGGGTTTTGTCATTGGATACGATGGTTCAGAATGGCAGAAAGAATCGGTTCAAGGGGATATTCCGCTTCGAGGAATTTGCATTTTTTCCAATGGTGAAGGTTGGGCTGTTGGTAAGGGTGGAAAGATCCTTCATAGGAAAAAGAACTGAAGGGAATGAGTTCAATTTTTTGCAGTACTCAAAGTAGAGGAAGGAGATATAATGCAAGTAAAGCCGTGTGAGGTCCGGAGTGTTATTGGAAGATATATGCTTGCTGATGGACTTGATGTAGTTATGGACCTTGAGAAAAGTCATGGAAGTTATTTTTATGATAGTCTGAGAAATCGGGGGATGCTCGATTTCTTTACCTGTTTTGCGTCTTCACCAATCGGGTATAATCATCCGAAATTGAACAACAATGATTTTTTCGAAAAAATGAAGCGTGTTGCAGTAAATAAACCTTCAAATTCAGATGTTTACACTGTCCAGATGGCTGAATTCGTCGATACTTTTGCAAAGATTGCCAAACCTTCTATTTTCGAACACTTATTTTTTGTCAGTGGTGGAGCGCTTGCTGTTGAGAATGGACTGAAAACTGCGTTTGACTGGAAGGTTCGGAAAAATCAGGAGAAAGGACTTAAGGGAGAGAAAGGGAAAAAAGTAATCCATTTCGAACAAGCTTTTCACGGTAGAACAGGCTACACCCTTTCGCTAACGAATACATTTGACCCGCGGAAGACAATGTATTTTACACAATTCGACTGGCCAAGGTTCATAAATCCAAAACTCCATTTTCCCATAACTGAGCTGGAAATCCAGAGGGTTGGTAAACTTGAAGAAGAAGTGATTCGAGCAATAAAGGATGTTGTTTCAAGGGAAGGTGATGATATTGCAGCGATGATTATTGAACCAATACAAGGTGAAGGAGGGGATAACCATTTTCGGGAGGAATTTTTAGCAAATATTCTAAAATTATCGAAAGAGAATGATATAATGTTTATTCTCGACGAGGTGCAAACCGGAATGGGGCTGACAGGCAAAATGTGGAGTTATGAGCATTTTGGATTGGAACCAGATATTGTTGCTTTTGGCAAGAAAACACAGGTTTGCGGAATTATGGTTGGTTCAAGGGTTGATGAAGTGGAAGAGAATGTATTTGCCGAATCGAGCAGAATCAACTCCACCTGGGGAGGTAACCTCGTAGATATGGTCAGGTGCCAGCGGTATTTGGAAATCATAAAAGAAGAAAATCTTGTTCTGAACGCTCGGGTAGTTGGAGACTATCTTCTCGATAGGCTTAAAGAAGTTTCTTCCGAATTTGAAGGTTTGGTTTCGAATGTGAGAGGAAGGGGTTTGATGATTGCCTTTGACTTACCTGATACAAAAACGAGGGATAAAGTATTCGATAAGTGTTTCAATGAGAATCTACTTGTCTTGAAGTGTGGAGCAAAAACCATCAGATTTAGACCTCCGTTGAATCTTTCAAAAGAAGAAGCAGGCTTGGGGATTGACATAATAAAGCGGGTTTTCGATAATTAGGGACACATCCTATTTTTGAAATCCCCGTAAATAGGTTATCCGTTTTGAACATCCAAATAGATACTCTCACTAATTCTGTTTAATGACTGCTGTAAGCTAACCTCCCCTTCAAGGGAGAGGAAGAATTAGGAATAAAACGATTCCTTATATAGGAGATTGCTTCAGAAGAGATTATGAAAAAAACATTCGCAATGACAATCTTTTGAGGAAAATATAATGTAGTTTGCTGATTGTTTACCCTTTAAGAGAAAGGAAGCAAAATTAGAATTCGTAAAGATTTAATGTATTTCAAATTCTGTCTGTATGGATTCTTGAAGAACCAGAGGTTCTTTGATCCCTTTATTATTCTTTTTTTTAGAGAGATGGGGATGTCCTTTCTTGACATTGGCATTCTTTTTTCAATCAGGGAAGTATCCACAAATATTCTTGAAATCCCGACAGGGGTAATCGCTGATGCATTTGGAAGAAGAAAATCTATGTTTGCCGCTTTCCTTTCGTATCTTGTATCGTTTGCAGTTTTCTATTTTTTCCCTCATTTTTTTGCTTATTCTGTTGCGATGGTACTGTTTGCATCAGGTGAGGCTTTTAGAAGTGGAACACATAAGGCAATGATACTGCAATATTTGCGAGTTAAAGGAAAAGAGAATATGAAGGTCGAATATTATGGACATACACGTTCAGTATCTCAGTTTGGCTCGGCGATTTCTTCTTTAATTGCCATAGCCATTGTATTTCACTCGGGAAGTTTCCGTCCTGTGTTTCTATTATCAATGATTCCTTATGCATTTGGTTTGATTCTTATGCTTACATATCCGAAATATCTCGATGGAGACCTCTCTTTTGTAAAGGGAAGTTGGAGAGGAAAGATAAGGAAAAGATTTACTGCTACACTAATTGAATTTAAGGGAATGTTCAAGAACAAAGAAGCACTGAAGGCAATATCTAATTCTTCAGTCTTTGATGGGTTTTTCAAGTCTTCCAAGGATTATTTGCAGCCAATCTTGAAGGCTCAAGTTTTGGCAATTCCTGTCTTTCTTTATCTTGCAGATAAACAAAGAATTGCGATAATTGTTGGCTCAGTTTATTTTTTGCTTTATGTCTTTACAAGTATTGCTTCAAGAAATGCTTCATGGTTTGCTAAAAAAATGAAATCACTTACCCTTGCAATAAATTTGACATACATTATTGGAGGTTTATTACTCTTAACGGCGGGTGTTTCCACATTGTTCAAAGCGTATGGTTTGGCTTCGGTCTTGTTTATAGTCTTTTATGTTATTCAAAATCTGAGAAGACCGATGAATGTGGGCTACATAAGTGATAATATATCCCATAAAGCGATGGCGTCGGGGCTTAGCGTTGAGTCACAACTTAAAACGCTCATAATGGCAGTGTTAGCTCCAGCAATTGGATTTGCAGCAGATACGATTGGTATCGGACTTGCCATTATGATTACTTCTGTTATTTTCCTTTTGATTTATCCAGTGATTACAGTTTCTGCAGAAAAGGATAAGTGAAAAGGAAAAAGGGAGATATTGGTGCAAAAGTGGGATAGTTTTTTACCGTATGAAAATAATGTTGACAAATAAGGTTTTTTTCTGTATTATTTATGTATAGATATGGAAAAGATGCGTATTGTATTGACAGGCGGAGCAGGGTTCTTGGGTTCACACCTTACAGACTTTCTTCTCAAGAAAGGGCATTCAGTTACTGTTATAGACAATTTCATAACAGGTAGACGAGAAAACATCGAACCATTCAGTAACGATGCGGCTTTCACATTTATCAGGCAGGATGTTACGAAACATATTAACATCGAAGGAGGAGTGGATTTTGTACTTCATTTTGCATCACCTGCAAGCCCCATTGACTACCTGAAATTCCCCATTCAAACCTTGAAAGTAGGTGCCCTTGGAACATTGAACACTTTAGGGCTTGCTAAGGCAAAGCATGCAAGATTCCTCTTAGCATCCACTTCAGAGGTGTATGGTGACCCTGAGGTACATCCTCAAAACGAAGACTACTGGGGACATGTCAATCCAATTGGTCCACGAGGCGTATATGACGAAGCGAAGAGATTCGCTGAGGCATTAACAATGGCATATCACAAATTCCACAACATAGATACAAGAATAGTAAGAATCTTTAACACCTTTGGTCCGCATATGAGAAAGGATGACGGAAGGGTTATTCCCACTTTTATTGGGCAATGCTTAAATGATGAACCCATTACTATTTTTGGTACAGGGGAGCAAACAAGAAGTTTCTGTTTTGTATCCGATCTTGTTCGTGGTATTTACCGACTTATGTTATCCAACTATTGTAATCCTGTCAATATTGGAAATCCCGAAGAAATAAGTATAAAAACGCTTGCAGAATTAATTGGTAGAACGGCAAACAAAAAGATGAGGATTGTTCATAAGGAACTACCAGAGGATGATCCACAATGCAGAAAACCGGATATAACGACAGCAAAAAATGTTCTTTCCTGGAGTCCAAAGATTGTTTTCAGAGATGGTCTTGATATGACGGTTCGCTGGTTCATGGATCACTCACTTTAGTCTTATGAAGCATAATCGCACTCTCGTTGTTATCCCCACTTACAACGAAAAAGAGAATATAGGGAATATAGTAAATGCCATAAAAGGCATATGTTCTACCTGCGACATTTTAGTTGTTGACGATAATTCACCTGACGGGACTGGTAATATTGTGAAGGATATTCTTAAGGAGCATAAAGGTGTGTATCTGATTGAGAGAAAAGGGAAACTCGGATTGGGGACTGCTTATGTTGAGGGATTCAAATACGGGATTAAAAATAGATACGACTTTGTATTCGAGATGGATGCTGATTTCTCACACAACCCAGAGGACATCCCGAGATTACTAAAGTCAATAGAAAATGCTGACCTGGTAATCGGCTCACGATATAAGGAAGGTATAAGAATTGTTAACTGGTCTATTTCAAGGTTGCTCTTGAGTTATTTCGCTAATGTGTATGCAAGGCTCATAACCGGCGTTCCTGTAATGGACTTAACTGCCGGTTTCAAATGCTTCAGGAGGGAAGTGATCGAATCTCTGCAACTTGACAGTATATGTTCGGATGGTTATGCTTTCCAGATTGAAGTAAATTTCAAAGTTTTCAAAAGGGGTTTTAGGATAAAAGAGATTCCAGTTATATTTGCAGATAGAACAGTTGGAGTTTCGAAAATGTCAAGACACATAATCTGGGAAGCTTTTTTCCTGGTTTTGAGATTGAGATTACAAAACATTTTTGGTATTAAAATATATGAGAAAAAGTAAGTTAATAAATTCCAAAGAGAAGGTGGTTTTATCTATTGTTGTTGTAAGCTTTAACACAGTTGAGTACCTTACGAGGTGTATTGATTTCATCAGAAAAAACCCGCCAACAGTTTCGTTTGAAATTTTCATCGTTGATAATAACTCAAAAGACAACTCGACTGAAATAGTGAAAGAATACTATCCCGAGGTGAAACTTATCGAAAACAGTGAGAACTTCGGATTCTCATACGCAAACAATCAGGCAATTGTCCGCTCAAGAGGGAAATATATCCTGATACTTAATCCGGATACCGTAGTAACCAAGGGTGCAATTGATCAACTCGTTAACTATATGGAGGAAAATCCAAGCACAGGTGCTGCAGGAGCCAAGATGCTTAATTTCGATGGAAGCATGCAATACTCTTGCAGGAGATTTCCCACTATTTTCAATGTCTTCTTTGGCAGGCAATCTGTTTTTATGAGATTTTTGCCTTACAACAGAATTTCAAGGAAATATCTGATGATGGATAATGATTACTCAAGGAACATTGAAACGGATTGGGTTTTTGGAGCGAGTATGATATTACGGAGACGGGCTTTGGAGGAAGTCGGTATTTTCGATGAAGATTACTTCATATTTGTTGAAGATACAGACTTGTGCTACAGAATGAGGGAAAAAGGATGGAAGGTGCATTTCGTAGCCGATGCTGTTATATTTCATCATCTTGGGGTTACCCGTGAGAAGTTCTGGAAAACCACGGTTCTCAATCATAACATTGGTATGTTCAAATTCTTTAGGAAGCATTACAATCCAAATGTTTTCTTACAAGCAGTCCTTTATATGGGTCTTTCATTAAGATTACTTTTTCTCGTGATGGTAAGGTCAGCACAGGATTTTTTTCAAGGTTAATTATGTTAAAGGAAAAGGTTGAGGTTTCGCTTTTTTTCTATGTCATTCTTGATATAGCAGTAATTGTATTATCTTTCTACGGAGCTTTTTATTTCCGGGCAATGCTTTTTTCCAATGTTCTTTTGAGAGAAGCCTGGAGACTCGGCAGCTATATGTGGTTTCTCTGGACGGTTGTTCCTCTCTGGGTATTACTCCTTGCATACGAGAGGGCATATTTTTCACTTGAAAGAAAAAGTCTTAAAGACCTCATTATTCCCACTACAAAGGCGGTTCTTGAAGGGTTTTTAATTGTGCTTGCAGTGCTTTTCTTCGCAAAGATCTTTGCTAAAAGTAGGCTTTTCTTTATTGTATTCGCAGTATCAAATATATTGCTTTTGCTTTTTGTAAGGTGGCTTACTTACTTAGTGCAGGCAAGAATATTTCGCAATCCGCCGTTTTATCACAATGTTCTTATTGTGGGAACTGGAAGAAAGGCAAATGAGGTCGGACAGTTTTTTAAGGGTCATTCACACTGGGGAATGAAGATAGAAGGATTTCTCAATATTGCTAACGAAAAACCTGTAGTTGAAAAGGGAAAGATAATAGGCTCCATTAATGATTTGTCAAGTTTACTTCGTTCCTTGCCTATAGACTGGGTGGTGTTTACCCTCCCATTCAGAGAAAGTAATACTATGATGAAAGGCATAAAGATTTGCAAGGAATTAGGTGTTTTAGCCTCCTGCCTCATCTCTGAATTTTTCCCGTCAGAGGATGCAAATCTCAGTCTTGAAATTTACGGTAATCTACCGCTCGTAAACTTTAGGACCACCTCCGTAAAAAAATGGGAGTTATTGCTAAAGGGGATTTTGGACAGGCTGCTTGGAGCCACGATGCTTATAGCATTTCTACCACTCTATGCCGGTGTTGCTCTTGCAATCAAACTAACTTCAAAGGGAGCAGTGTTATTCAAGCAGGAAAGATGCGGGGTGAATGGCAGGAGATTTATATTCTATAAATTTAGAACTATGGTAAGCGATGCCGAGAGTAAAAAAGAGGGGCTTTCCCATCTCAACCCGAAAAAAATAGTCTTTAAGATTACGAACGACCCAAGAATTACAAAGGTTGGAAAATTCCTAAGAAGATCGAGTATTGATGAACTACCTCAGTTATTCAATGTGCTTAGAGGAGATATGAGTTTTGTTGGACCAAGACCACCAGTCCCCGATGAAGTGAATATGTATGAAGACTGGCAGAGAAGGAAATTGTCAATGAAACCAGGTTTGACCTGTCTGTGGCAAGTTAATGGTAGAGCGGAATTGGATTTTGATGAATGGCTGAAACTCGACCTTGAGTACATTGACACATGGTCTCTTTCTCTTGATATGAAAATCCTTGCAAGAACCATTCCTGCTGTTCTGAGCAGAAAGGGGGCTTATTAGTTATGAAGAAATCAACTTTACTTTTCTGCGTTTTTCTTTGGGCATCCTTTTCTCCGCAGTTACTGCACAGCGGGGTGTTTTTGAATTGGTTCAACACAAACTATGTGACAGATATGATTTCTATAGACAGCAGCATTGCAATCGGAACCACAAAGGGTTTGGTAGTCTTTAAGTCCATACAGGATGATTTTCTCATATTAAATAAGTCTCTGGGATTGATTAACAATTATGTGAATGGTCTTGCCAGTGATGGAGAAAATGTCTTTGTTTTCACGCCTTCAGGTATTACTGTTTATTCATCCATAACAGATTCAATTAGAAATATCTCGTTGACGTTTTCAGGCATCGAGGGAGAACCTCAGAGCGGATTCTGTTCTGGAGATACTTTGTTTTTAGGGACAAGCCAATTTCTGTATATCTGGGATACAGAGGGAGATCCATTTAATCCCTTCAATAATTCATGGATTAATAACGCTTACAGTTTCAGAGGTAATAGGATTGTATCACTTTTTTATAGACTCGATACCCTTTTTGTAGGAACAGATGAAGGTATTTGTGGGGTTCCTGACAATAGTTTTGCAGATTCAACAACCTGGATATGGAACACAACAGCACAGGGTTTGCCTGTCGATTCTACGACTGCCATCACTTTCTGGAACGGCAATCTTTGGGTAGGTACTAAGAGTGGTGTTGTGTCGGGACATCTAAATAATTGGAGCATAATGAATTCAGGTCTTGTAAACCGAGAGATAAACAAACTTTTCGTGAATAACAATTTGCTGTGGGCTGCAACTGAAAATTCTCCGCATTACTGGAATGATACGGCATCAAGCTGGGTAAGAATTTACCAGGGTTTAGGCTCAGTGAAGAGAATAAGAGGTTTGGCAGAAGACGGTTCTAAGAAGTTGTGGATTGGAACAGATGGTGATGGTATTGCCTTTTTGGACGATACGGTTTGGAACATTATCCGGATACCCGGACCTTCCAGCAGTAACTTTTCCGATATCACCATTGATAAAGATAGTGGTATCTGGGGTGTACATTATCAACAAAAGGGGGAAACAATAAGCCATTTTCATAATGGAAATTGGGAAATATTAAACGACACCAATGAACTTGGAATAGGATCTATAAGATGGGTTGATGTGGATAAACACAATAATAAATGGTTCGGTTTATGGAGTTCAAGTGCTGGTAATATTATTAAACTATCGGAAAATGGTGAATGGGATTCTCTTACATTACCGGTTTTTGGCGTTGTTGGTTCACAGTTTATTGATTCAAAAGGGAATAAATGGTTTTCAAATTTTATAAGTTCCGTTTGTAAATTAGCACCTGATGATTCTACCTGGCAGGTCTATACCAATGAAAACTATCTTGACCATATTGTTGCTTTTGAGGAGGACACTTCGTCGGGGGACATTTATTTCGGTTCGACACTTAGAGGGATTAGCGTTCTTAAAGATGACAATACCTGGTTAAAAATTGGCGGATTACCATCAGAACAGGTTTATGACCTGGCCTTTGACAGGAAAGGGGATTTGTGGGTTGGGTCTGCTACCGGTGCTGTCGTTATCAGGGATTTTTCAGTAATTAAACATTATACAAACACCTCATCAGGATTGATGGGGGACAATATTAATGATATCCTCATAGATTGGAAGGGTAATAAATGGTTCCTGGTCGACAGCAGAGGGGTTTCTGTTCTGAGATATAATGGGGGATGGGATTCTCTGACAGTTAGTGATGGTCTATGCTCGAACTTTATTTTGGATGACCTTGACGGGCTCACATTCGATAATGAGAATGGATATCTGTGGATTGCAACAAAAGATGGAATAAGTCGGTATGAAACTGGCTTGGTACCTCCAGCAGCGGACATCGGGGAGATTGATGTTTATCCCAATCCATTTGTAGGTAAAAAGCACCTTCGGGTTACATTCAACAAAATACCCGATGGTGCAAAGATTTTTATATATTCCGTCTCGCTTAAGAAGATTAGAACCATAGACGAAGTCGAAGAATCGACACATAGGGCGTTCTGGGATGGAAAGGATGAGAGAGGAAATCTTGTTGATTCAGGAATTTATATATATATGATTGTTGATAAGAGCGGAAATAAAAAAACGGGGAAAATAGCGGTTATACGCTAAATCCTGACACTTCTCACATATAATATCTAATTTAGCGGATAGACCCGAGCATAGAAAGAACAGCAAGAGCAATCAATACAGTGCCTGCAATTATTGCTCCCCATATTCCAAGCATTGATAGCGTAGTCACAATAACGGCTGCTATGCATACACCGAAGAGTATTGAAATGATTGCGTTGTGAAACTTAACGTTAAAAAGAAATGCTGCAATTGAACCTGTCCATGCACCGGTGACTGGTAGTGGAATTGCGACAAACAGCATAAGCCCAATGGATTTGTATTTTTCGACAATCTTGCTTTTGCTCCTTGTATGTTTGAATAGCCAGTCAAAGAAAACTTTTAAGAATTTTATTCTGCTCAAGAATCTTGCGAGAGGTCCAAGAAACACCAAAATTGGAGCAACGGGGACCATATTTCCCAGAATTGCTATTGGAACGACTAAAAACCAGTGAAGGTGAAAGAGATTGATACCTACCGGGATTCCTCCCCTTAATTCGAAGATAGGGAGCATTGAGATTATGAAAACAACCCAGAGAGGATGGATTCCCCGTCTCGACAGAGATTGAATAATCCCTTCTTGTAAACTGCTCTCTTTACAGAATACAGAGGAAGAAAGGAAGGTAATAAGACAGACTGTAAGAAAGACTGTTAGAAATTGGCGAGAATTATCTTTGTAGGTCAAATTTTGTCTCGACAACTGACTACGCCAAGAGCAATAGAATTAAGTTTTGTTTCTGCATCATCTGCTCTGGATAACATTACAACAGGTGCTTTTGCGCCGAGAATAATTCCAGCTGCCTTTGCACCAGCGAGATATATAAGTCCCTTTGCAGCTATATTGCCTGATGCTATATCAGGAACAACCAGAATATCTGCATCACCATTTATTTCACTTACTATTCCTTTTTTTTCGCATGCTTCTCTGGAAACTGCAAGGTCGAGTGCGAGAGGACCATCCAGAAGCATATCGGGCAACTGCCCCCTTTCTGCCATTTGCTTGATGATTGCAGCATCCACTGTTTCCTGCATATCCGGATTTACTACCTCTATTGCTGCAAGCAGTGCAACCTTAGGTTTTGTAATACCTAATGAACGAGCGAAATCACAGGCATTGTTGATTATATCAACCTTTATTCTTATATCAGGTTTAATGTTCATTCCTCCATCAGTAAACTGCAGTAATTTATGGTAGAGAGGATTTTCAAGTATTGCAGAATGACTGAGCGTTCTGGATGTTCTTAGTCCAATTTCTTTGTCAAGAACGCCCTTTAAGAAGATGGAAGTTTTGACCATTCCCTTGAGAAGTATATCGCCTTCACCGTCTCTTACCAGCTGGACTGATTTTCTAACAGCCTCTTCGGTTCCTTCGGTATTTTCTATATGTTTATCAAAAATTTTGAGATTGTTTTTTTTGGCTATATCAAGTATCTTCTTCTTGTCACCGACAAAGATGGGTATTACGAAACCTTCTTTGGCTGCAATCAGAGAAGCCTCTAATGCAGTTTTATCCTCTGCACAGGCGACTACCAGTCTCTTTTTGCCCTTTTTAAGCGCTAATTTTTTTAGTTCATCGAATGATTTAATCATTTCTGCAGTATTTGTTTGAGCGTTTTTACAAAACGCTGGTTTTGTTTCATTGTACCTATGGTGATTCTCACAAACTCCGGCATCCCGTAATTTGCCAGTGGTCTGACAATAACACCCCTTTTTTGAAGTTCAGTAAACAACTTTTTCCCGTCCAACTTGGTCTTTATTGTTATGAAATTTGTCAATGAAGGAATATAGAAAATTCCCATTCTGGCAAATTCATCCTGGAGGTATTTTTTGCCTTCTTTGTTTATCTCTAGTGTCTTTCTTATATGTTCGTTGTCTTCCAGTGCTGCAAGAGCTCCAACCTGAGCAAGTCTGTTGACACTGAAAGGGAGTCTTGTCTTATTGATTGTGGCAATAATGTTCTCGCTCGAGATTCCGTAGCCAACTCTTAAACCAGCAAGTCCATATATTTTTGAGAATGTTCTAAGAATCAGTACATTTTTCCCTTGTTTGATAAAGTCAATGGAATGAGGGAAATCTTCGTCTTTGACAAATTCATAGTATGCTTCGTCCAGGATAATGAGTATTCCATCTGGTACAGAGTTTACAAACTCGCCAATTTCCTGCCTGGATAGTTTTGTTCCTAAAGGATTACACGGATTATCTATATACACGATTTTTGTTTGTTTATCTATTGCATTTTTTATTGCGTCAAGATTATGTCTGTAGTTTGCTTCGGGAATTTCCTTAAAGGAGCCTCCCATTAGTTTTGCTGAAATTTTAGCCATTGCAAACGATTGTGCACCAGAAATGAAAACATCTTTTGGGTTAAGATAGGTCAGTGTTGCAAGAAGCATTGTCTCGACAGAACCATTGGACACCATAATATTGCTTGGGCTGACATCAAGATGACTTGCCAATCTTTTCTTAAGATAGAAGCACTCATCATCAGGATACAGATACATTCTCGGAATCTCTTTCTGCATAGCTTCGATGGCCATGGGTGATGTACCAATCGGGTTTTCATTAGAAGCAAGCTTTACTATCTCTCCAGTTATTCTAAATTCCCGTTTCACTTCTTCAATGGGTTTACCTGGGATGTAAGGTCTTACCTGATTTATTGCATTTCTTGGTTCTACTGACATTCCCCCTCCTCTTCTGCAATGCTCATTTTCTGATTTTGATTCTTTATTTTTTGATGACTACAAGTTTGATGTTTGTCATTTCGTCCACTGCATACTTGAGTCCTTCTCTACCGATGCCGCTTTTTTTCACTCCTCCATACGGCATCTGGTCGACTCGGAAAGTTGGATAATCATTGATGATGATACCACCTACATCGATGGTTTCCAGAGCTTTGAATATCTTATGTATATCCTTTGTGAATACTCCTGCCTGTAATCCATATTTTGTATCATTAGCCAAGTTTAGTGCTTCATCGAAGTCATCGTAGCTAATTATCGAGACAACAGGTGCAAACACTTCATCCTTCATAACACGCATATCTGGTGATAAATTCACGAGAACTGTAGGTTCTACGATATTTCCTTTTCTTTTCCCACCTGTCAGGACCTTAGCCCCCTGTTTCCTGGACTCTTCAATCCATTGTATTGCCCTTATAGCTTCCTGTGGAGTAATCATCGGTCCAATTTCTGTTTCTCGTTCAAGGGGATTGCCGATTTTGAGTTTCTTCGTTTTCTCGACAAAAAGGGACAAAAAGTCATTGAAAAGGTTCTTGTTGACATAAATTTTTTGAACAGAGATGCAGACCTGACCCGAATATGCAAATGCTCCCACAAGTAGTCTGTCAACAACATTCGAAACATTTTCCACATCTTCAATAATAACCGCACTGTTGTTACCTAATTCAAGTGTAACCGTTTTAAAACCTGCTTCCCTTTTGATAATCTCTCCTACCGGAAGACTACCTGTAAATGTAACCATATTTATTCCTTCATTTTTGACCAGGTTTTTCCCTACTTTACTCCCTGATCCATATAGAATGTTCAGAAAACCTGGAGGGAGTCCTGCGTCAATAAATATTTCACCAAGTTTTGCTGCGATGAGTGGGGTTGCAGATGCAGGTTTCAGAATGACGGTGTTTCCCGCAGCTATTGCAGGTGCAACCTTGTGAGCAACAAGGTTGAGTGGAAAATTAAAAGGGGTAATAGCAAGTATTACCCCTTTTGGCACTCTTTTGTAGAATCCAAAGTAATCTTTGCCTTTTGACGCAGCATCCATTGGAATTACTTCACCATATATTTCTTGCGCTTCGATGGAAGCAAAGTGGAATGTTTCCACCGCTCTTTTTACTTCTCCTTGCGCATAGCGAATAGGTTTTCCTGATTCAAGTGCAATGAGCGTGGATAATTCGTCAATTCGTTCCTCTATCTTTTTGCTTACAAGTTCGAGTATTTTGGCTCTTTTGTATGCTGAAAGTGTCCTGGATACTTCAAAGGCATTTCGTGCCGCATTTACGGCACTTTCAATATCCTTTTCTGTCGATTTTGGAATTGTTCCTATGATTTCCCCCGAATATGGACTGGAAACATCAATGGATTCGCTACTTCTACTCCAATTTCCATTTATTAACATACCTGCATTAATTATTTTGTATTCTCCATTAAATCGCATAATAGCACCTCTTTTTTGCAAAGTCAAGAGAAAATTCCTGCGAACAACAACAATGGTTACAACACAATAAAATACTTGACTTAGAGATTTCACTGTGATATTATTTTTCTATGAAATGGTTCAGGAGAAGGAAGAAACTAAAACCTGCTTTGGAGCGAAAAATTGTTCCTGATGGTTTATGGCAGAAGTGTAAAGATTGTGGAGAGATACTTTATAGGAAGGAACTTGAGAGAAATCTTTTTGTATGTAAAAAATGCGGTTATCATTTTAGGATTGGAAGTCAAGACTACTTAAAGATTCTCCTTGATGGCGAACTAGCCGAACAGGATGATGATATTACAACAGCTGATCCTCTGAGGTTTGATGGTTATTTAAGGAAAATTAAAGATACGCAGGAAAAGAAAGGGTTAAAAGAGGCAATAGTGACAGGAGAAGGAGTAATAGGTGGTTTCGATGTTGAAGTGGCGGTTATGGATTTTGGATTCAGTGGCGGAAGTATGGGATCTGTTGTAGGTGAGAAGGTTAAGCGTGCGATATTGAGAGCAATAGAAAATAGGACTCCTCTTATCATTGTGAGCAGTTCTGGAGGGGCAAGAATGCAAGAAGGTATTTTTTCACTTATGCAAATGGCGAAAACAGGTTCTGCACTTTCCGAGCTTGAAAAGGCAAAACTTCTCTACATAAGCGTTCTCACGGACCCTACAACGGCTGGTGTAATGGCTTCTTATTCGTCCATTGGCGACATTATTATCTCTGAGCCGGGGGCACTTCTCGGTTTTGCTGGTCCCAGGGTGATTAAGCAGACAATAAAACAGAAACTACCCGAGGGATTTCAGAGGGCAAAATTCCTTCTCGAGCATGGTTTTATTGACATGATAGTTGAAAGAAAAGAACTAAAGAATACACTTATCAGGATTTTGAGTTTTTTTCTCGTAAAAAACGGTTAATTTTTTCACGATAACTGATGGAGGCATAAATGATGAGCGTTTTTCCTTTTTGCATTGTTCCATTCATATGGTTGATTATTCTTGGGTTTCTGGGTCTATGGATTTGGATGTTGGTAGATTGTATCAAGAGAGAGGAAGAAAACTTTCCTTCTATGGGTGAGAATACAAAGCTCATCTGGATACTCATAGTTGTATTAACAGGATGGATCGGTGCGATTATATATTATTTTATGGTAAAACAAAAAATGGACTAAATTTTTTCCCCTATTTATACGATGAAGTGGATATTCAATAATATTGCGCTTAAGATTGGCGCATTGCTGATAGCGATACTTCTTTGGTTTCATGTTGTCACGGAGAAGGTTGTGTATGAAACTGTTGAAGCACCAATAAGATACCAGAATCTTCCCGATACTCTTGTAATTGTTGGTACTTCTGCAGACGCAATCTCCTTTCAGATTAAAACCAAAGTAAAACAGTTGATTCTACTTAATCTTTTCGGTCATCCTTTCACCAGAATAAACCTCGAGAAGGTGAAAAAAGGAAAGAATCAAATCGAGCCATCTGTTAACTGGCTCGTGCTTCCAAGTTGGCGTCCTCTTGACATAATTGGAGTAATCTCGCCAGAGGAGGTATCAGTTGAGACCGAGAAAAAAAATAGTAAGAAAATCGCAGTGATAGCGACGATAGTGGGTACACCTGAGAAAGGTTATTTCTTGAAAGAAATAACGATTAATCCGGATAGCGTAAATCTCAACGGGGGTAAAAAAAGATTAAGAAAGATAAATGAAATTGGAACCGATACAATAGATGTTTCGAAAAGGACGATGGGATTAGAGGTAGATGCATCTTTGATTATGCCGGGAAAGGGTTTCTCGAGTAAAACAGAGAAGGTAAAGGTAAATATTGTTTTTGAAAAATGTGAAAAAAAAACTCTTTATGGTGTTAACATAATTCTAAAAGGTAAAGAGAATTACGAGGTTTATCCCGAAAGTTTAAATGTGACTGTAACCGGACCAGAGGAGATTCTTGATAAAATCACCGCAACTGATATAGAAGCATTTGTGGACATAAAAGGTTTTCAGGTACAGGCAGTTCCCTTTTTCAATCTTCCAAAAGGTGTTGTTCTGGAATCATACGAACCTCAGAAGGTAAAGGTCAGGACAAAGGGCAAAGAGGCAGGAAACGACAAACACAAGACATAAGACCTGAGACCACAGACTTTGAAAGCCTGAAGAGAGATGAGGGAAGAGCGAAGAGAGATAAGTGCAGTAAACGTGGCAATGTTAGTCATTAGTCATTGGTCATTAGGTTTTGGGGTGGGTAGGGAAAGAAATAAATTAATGCTGTGCCCTTCGTTCCTCAGGACATGCTCTGTGTCTCTGTGGTGAAAAAGATGTTTGATTGGTTGGATTGGTTTTATTAGTTGAAACCTTGAAATACTTTGTTGATCAGTGTTAATCTGTGAAATCAGTGGCTAAAAATGTTTGGTGGGGTGGTAGGGAAACCTTGAATTTGATGTTAACCGTGGCTGAAAAGGTTTGAGGATTTATGTTAATATTGGGTATTGAGACTTCCTGTGATGAAACAGCAGCAGCGATTTTACAGGATGGGACAAAAATTGTTTCTAATGTTGTATATTCTCAGGTTGTGCACTCACGATACGGAGGTGTTGTTCCGGAACTTGCATCAAGAGACCACATAAAGAAAATTATTCCTGTAGTCAAAAAGAGCTTGAAAGATGCGAATGTACTGCTATCTGATATAGATGCCGTGGCAGTTACTCAAAGTCCGGGTTTAATTGGTTCGCTACTCATAGGTCTTTCCTTTGCAAAATCCCTTTCGTTTTCCCAAGATATCCCACTTATTGCAGTTAATCATTTAGAAGGACATATCTATGCCAACTTCCTCACACATCCGGAACTTAGGTCTCCTCTCTTAGCGCTCATAGTCTCGGGGGGACATACGGACCTTTTTATCATACAGGAAAGGGGGAGATATAAACTTCTCGGTTCCACACTCGACGATGCCTGTGGAGAAGCATTTGACAAAGTGGGAAACTTACTCAATCTTGAATATCCTGGTGGTCCAAAAATAGAAGAATTAGCCAGGAAAGGAAATCCCCAGGCAATTAAGTTTCCGGTTGGAAGAGTAAAGGGTTATGATTTTAGTTTCAGTGGACTAAAGACAGCTATTCTTTATCATCTTAAAAAATTGACAGATGCAGAGAAAGAGAAGCAAAAAGCTGATATTGCAGCATCTTTTCAGGAAACTGCAATTGAAATGCTGCTGCGAAAAACTGTCAAGGCAGTTGGGGAACTAAAGATAATGCGGGTTGCTATTGCTGGTGGGGTGGCATCAAATGAGAGATTAAGGCAAAAATTTCAGGCTAAGGCTAAGAAAAAAGGGTTTGATGTATATTTTCCTGAGAAGCAACTTTGCACCGATAATGCTGCAATGATTGCTGCCTGTGGATACGACCATTATAAAAAAGGGGACTTTGCTCCACTTTCGGTAAAAGCCGAACCGACAGAGATGATATATTAGGAAAAGTTTAGAAGTTGTTTAATTGGTTGAATTGGTTTCGTTAGTTGGATTGGTTGAAACCTTGAAATAAATGTTTTTCCTTCGACGAAGTTTACCCCGTGAAATAGCATAATCTTTTTGCCATAATCCTATTTCACAGGGTTTACCCTCGAGTGAAACGAAGGGCTCCCTTCGGGTCTGAGCCTCAGGGTCGAAGACAGGACAGGGTCTGTGTCTCTGTGGTTGATTTGGTTTTGGGGTAGGGTGGGGGTTACATCATATCCACGGGGTCGATATCATATTGGATACTAACTCCTGTGACCCTGTATCCTTTTTTTAGCGGGAGAAGGATTTTCTGAATCAGGAATGGTTTCCTGCTCTTCAGGAGAAGGTGAAAGCGGTGTTTTCCTTTTAGTTTTGGGAGAGGACAGGGAACAGGACCAAGAAGTTCAATTCTTGCAGAATGGATTTTTATGGCTTGGAGGATTTTTTCAGCAAGTTCACCTGAAGTGTGTTTTACCTTCCTGAAATCCGATGAAGACAGAACAATCCTTGTAAGTCTTGAGAATGGCGGGTAGTTAAGTTCCTTACGAATTACTATTTCCTGTTTGTAAAATTCTTCGTAGTTTTGAAATTGCGCATCTTTGATTGCATAATGCTCTGGTGAGTATGTCTGTATTACAACCTCACCTCCAAGTATTCCCCTTCCGGTTCTCCCTGCAACCTGCGTAAGTAACTGAAATGTTCTTTCCTCCGCTCTGAAATCAGGGAAATTCAGCACAGTGTCGGCGGAGATTACACCAACAAGTGTTACCTTCGGAAGGTCAAATCCCTTTGCAATCATTTGTGTACCAAGAAGAACATCTGCCTCACCTTTTCTAAAACGGAAGAAGCTTTCAATGTGTGCCCACTTTTTTTTCATTGTATCCAAATCCATTCTCAAAACTCTGAGTTCGTTGAATTTTTTTTCAAGATACTGTTCGACTCTCTCTGTCCCCATCCCTGCATAGAAAAACCTTGAACCTCCGCACTTAGGACAGGTTCTTGGCAAATCTTCTTCATAGCCGCAATAGTGGCATTTCAGCACTCTTTCTTTCTTATGATATGTAAGTGTGAGGTCACAAAAAGGGCAGCGAGGAGAGAATCCACAGTCCCTGCAGAGTAGAAAATGTGAAAACCCTCTTCTATTGATAAGAAGAATTATCTGCTCATTCTTTCCTATTCTCTGCTCTATTTTCCCAAGCAGTGTTTCCGAAAGCAGAAAGTCTTTTTCTTTCTTCATATCAACGATTTCCACAGGTGGGAGTTTCCTTTCATCTATTCTTTCTGGCAATGAAATAAGTGTATATTTGCCCTTTTTCGCATTATAAAAGGATTCTATTGATGGTGTTGCACTGCCGAGAATGCAGACTGCTTGCTCTAATCTTGCCCTGAGTACAGCGGTATCTCTTGCGGAATATGTTGGCTCTTTACCCTTTTGTTTGTAAGTGCTCTCGTGCTCTTCATCCACTATGATTACACCGAGATTTTTCACAGGTGCAAAGATTGCGAATCTGGCACCGATAACGACCCTGTATTTGCCTTCCCTTATACCTTCCCACACTTCGACACGTTCTCTGTCTGTTAATCTACTATGATATATAACTACGGTGTCATCAAATCGTGCCTTAAAGGTCTCCACAATTTGCGCAGTGAGCGAAATCTCCGAAACAAGTACTATTGCAGCCTTGCCCTTTTTTAAGGCTTCTTCTGTGACTCTCAAATAAACCTCGGTTTTACCGCTTCCTGTTATACCAAAAATGAGAAATGTTTCATACCTCCCCTTCAGAGTTGCATCGATTATTTTCTTTACTGCTTCCTGTTGATTGTTTGTAAGTCGCGGTTTTTTACTCTGACTTTTGGGAAGAAACGGTATGTCTTGAGAAAATGGAACAGCAAAGGATTCAACAATCTCCCTTTCTTTCAAAGCCTTTATGGAACTATATACATTGCCGAATTTTGCATATATGTCGCTCTTTTGAACCTCCTCCTCTGTAAGAGAAAGGAATTGACAAATTTTGGCTTGTTTGGGTGCAGTGCGTTCCAATTTTTCTAAGGCCTCCTTTTTTAGAGGTTTTGTCAGTCGGAATCCTTCTTTTAATATGCCTTTTGCAGGATATTCCTTTTCTTTTGTTTCATAAATGAGCCCATTCTTCAAAAGAAGGTTATATGCAGCAAGCGAATCCTTGAACTTTCTTCTTAGATAATTTCTGGAAAGAGCTTTTGCTTTTATCTCCTGATAGATCGCAAAAGCCTGTGTATTTTCTTTTATTCCTTCGATACTGCCTTCCTTTGAATGCACAATGATGTTTTCCTTTATAGCCTGTTGGGGTGGTATATAAGCCTTAATTATCAGACCAATAGGTGTAAGATAGTAGTTTGAAAGCCAGAAAAGGACTTTAAGTAGCTCAGGGGTAAAAAGCGGTTTTGGGGAAACGATTTCCTCTATTGATTTTACTCCTTTGGGTGCAGATTTTGAGAATCCTGTTATGTATCCTGTGAGGTTTCTCTTGCCAAATGGCACAAATACAGGAATACCTATTTTTATGTCCTGCGATAGACTTTCCGGAACACTGTAGATAAATACCCCGAAGATAGGCACAGGAAGTGCCACTTCAATGAACATACTTTCTTTACCTTTTAGTTCACTCATCTTTAAACTTCTATCTCCACTCCAATCCGAACTTTATTGTTTCCGTATTTCCTTCTTCTTTTGTGTTTATTTCGAACCTTCCGTAAATATGGAGGTTATTGAAGAATTTGCACTTCAGAAGTAGATATATATCCCTGCCTGTTCCATAAAAAGCCTTTGTATACATTGAGCCGGGGATGTCATTCAGGAAAAGGTAAATGCGAGAATTGTATGAAGCGGTTTCATAGAACGCTATGCCGGACTGAAGCTTTGTATTACTGAAAATTGCAAGACTAAAAGAGAGGGATGTAAGATTCCCCCATTCCCGTGATGCTATATCCGGAACACAAAAATGCTCACCCTCCCAGAGAATCCTAAAATCAAAGTTCTTGTCAAGCTTTGTTTTAAGCGAAAACCTTAAACCCTGTCTAGAGTATTTCAAACTCATATCTTGCCACCTGTAAGTGTTCTTCTCTTTCCTTTTGTATCTGAGATATACGACAGTGTTTTGTATTTCCTTCTCCAGTGACGCTGAGGTTGCGTATCCATTCGTTTGAAAAGGATTAAAATATGTGGGATTAGGTCTTGTAAAAACATCTGTAAAACCGGATAAGCGGAAGCCATATGGTAAGGTGCTGGCAATGTATGAATAAAATCCCCTTTCGTTTCTCGGTTCAGTCTCGCAAAAGGAAAAAGCTCTTGGACTATAGAATGTTTCAGAATAATCCCTGTAAAGCAATGAAATGGTTGTTTTAGGGGGCAGCACAGAAGTCCCAATTATAAAAGCTTTTCCTTTTGCATAAAACGAATAGGTAAATTCACTCCATAATGAAAGGTATTCTCTGGTAAAGGAACTATGTATGCCTGCAAGTGCATATTTTCTTCCGCTGTAGCGATAGTAATTTGCCGAATCAGGTTTTATGACTCTATCATAATCTGCTATAAGTGATGTAGAACCAATACTGAACTGTTCGCTGCCGATGCTGAGCATACCACCGAGCAGTCTCTCGGTAAGCCTGTCTTTCTTGCTGATTTCCGTTTCAGTTCTATGGTAACTGTTCCCATACAAAACCTTCTTGACTGTGTCGTTTTCAACGGTTGCATCCAGTTTTTTATATGAGGCAAAAACCCCTCCATCGAACATATTCCAGTCTTTTTTGACTGCGCATCCTCTTAGTGAATAATCTTCAAATCCTGAGGTGTAGGGTTTAATAAAAGCTTCCTTTCCTTTAATCATACCACTGCTCTTGAAGAGGAATCCAGGATAACCTGAGATTATCCTCTCTCCGGTATCAATTGCATAATTTCCAATAATTAAGTCAAACCCTTCTCTTTGAAGATAGCCGTAAAGTGTATAAAAATCAAAGTAATTCTCCTCATAGGCATTCTTGTATGCAGTTCCCCCCAGTGTTATGTTTCCATTTGCAACCTTAAGTTTGTTTGAATACTTAAATGGGCTGCCGTTGTATTTGTCCTCTACCGGATACTGTTTGCTTGCAATGGTTTTCCACTTGAATTTTCCTATCGTAATTAGTTTTCTTTTAATCGAAATGTACGGCAGGATTTTATGTAGTAATGGGTCATTGATACCAGCAATTTTTAGAAGGTCTAAAGTGTCAGAAAAGGTATTTCCCTTCTCACGATAGTCAATAATGCGGAGTGCAACAAGAGGGGTAATATACGGAATCTGGATAATTTCTTCGTATATTGCGGTGTTTATATCAATAGGATTTTCTTTAAGTTTTTCAAGATTTTCGAGTACATCGGAGGGAAGAGAAACCTCTTCTTCGAGGGAAAAATCTTCATCTCCCAACAGGGGAACATAGGAGAAGATGAGAATAGTGACAAATAAAAAGCAGGACAGTCTAATTTTTATCATTAAAAGGGATTTTAAGAGATTAAAAAAGACTGTTTTTTTTATTTTGCCTTCCACCATTGTGTCTTGTACTCTTGTGCTCCATATTCTTTATCTCCATATATATCATTCTGTGCCTAATTTTTTGCTTTTGGAAAAGACAAGACCGAGTTTGTGCGTCAACCCTAATTCAGGATGAATAGATATGTTATAAGAAAGATCGAATTTAGAGAGCGAAAGAATTGCAGTAGAAGAAATAGCCTTTGTTGCGAGAGAAAAGCCTCCACCAAAGGAGAAAATTGATGTTAGTTTTACGCTGCTGCCAAGTTCAAAACCAGTACCCGTTAATTCGGAGAATAAAATCTTTATATTGAAAGATGTCCAATTGGAAGGATATATTCTCAAAAGGGACGAGAAGGTTGAGATTGGTTTTTCCTCCTTGAACTTATATCCAAAAGGGAGTGCATTTGCATAAGTGGACAGGAAGGAAAAGTATTCGGTCTGGGATAAGAAAAAGAAATCATCACTTCCATAAAATCTATTATAGTATCCTTTTATACCCAGTCTCATCAATTTGAGTTTTAGACCGAAAAGTGGACTTGTTCCTTTAAGGATAGAGATTGCCAATTGGGTTTCGCTGTAAAGTTCTGAGCCAAGAAATGATATGTCAGCACCGAAAGCAGCAAATGGAAAAAACACCAGAAGATCGGTGTGCAAGTCATTGCATTCCTGCATCGAGTAAAGTCTCGAGCCTGAGGTAGAGAAGAGCAATTGTTTGCTCTGGACGTAGTTCGATGGAATGAAAGCAGAAACGAAAGAGATGGGAGGTGACACAAAATCACTTTCACCTTCGAATGCAGGAAAGATAGGTTTTGTGAAGAATAGGAGAAGAGAAGAAATTAGAAAAAATAGTCTTCGCATTTTGTAAAAAACTTCTCCGTTGCTTAGAATGGTTTTATAAAAGAATTAGCAATCTATCCGTGATATTCCGTGGCTGAATAATTTTCTGTCTTTATCTGTAGATTTAGTTTGCTATTTTATCTGCGATTGCGTTTGCTATATCCAGTGTTGAATTCTTGCCGCCCATATCGTAGGTTTTGATCTTGGCTTCAGCAATTACTTGAGATACTGCATTTTCAAGTTTGGCTGCCTTCTCATTTTCTCCAAGCCATTCCATCATAAGCCGTGTTGCAAGTATCATTGCTATGGGATTTACCCTGTACATTCCGGTATATTTTGGGGCAGAACCATGTGTGGGTTCAAAAAGAGCATAGTCGTCTCCGATATTAGCACTGTATGCGAAACCCAATCCGCCAATAAGTTGTGCAGCAAGATCGGATATGATATCACCGAACATATTTGATGAGACCAAAACATCGAATCTCTGAGGGTTTTTAACCAGCCACATTGCCATCGCATCGACATTTGTTTCTATTAAGTTAATTTCAGGATACTTAGTGTTCATCTTTCTTGCTTCCCGAATCATCATACCGCTTGTTTCTCTTATAACATTTGGTTTTTCAACGACAGTTATAGACTTCTTTTTATGTTGTCTTGCATAATCAAAGGCTGACTTGAGGATTCGCTGACAGCCTTTCTTTGTAAAAATGCGCAAGGATATGGACATATCTGTATTCAGTGTTTTTTCGAACTTTTTCATCTTTCTATGATGGTTAATAACTTTCCTGAGATTTTCGGGCACAGGATAAAACTCAACACCTGAATATAAACCTTCGGTGTTTTCTCTGAATATCACAATATCAATATCATCACGATAGTTAAGGGAATTTCCCTTGTATGCTTTGCAGGGTCTCAAGTTTGTATGCAATTCAAACTCCTGTCTCAGTCTAACTATCGGGCTGTAGTAAATATGTCCTTTTTCTTTCAAGCCGGGGGAAAGTTCTTTTGAAGCTTCTTCCTTTGGTTTGGAAGTGATTGCACCAAATAGAGCACAATCTGTATTCTTTAATAATCTTACTGTTCGATCGGGCAGGGGATTTCCCTCTTTTTTCCAGAATTCCCAGCCTATTTCTGCTTCAATATACTCTGCGTCAAGTTTTATTTTATCGAGAACAATTTTTGCTGCTTTCATTACATCGTTCCCTATTCCATCACCCGGAAGTAGGGCAATTCTATATTTTGGCATAACATCCCTCCGTCAGAAGATAATCAGACATCCCAATGTTTTCAGGCTGCGCTGAATATCCTATTTCAATATAACCTTGGGCATATTAACATAGGCAAAAATCTCTGTCAAGAGAAAATTAGAAAAGGTTGAAATTGTGGAGTTTGAGAATTCACTGCATCGTGCTATGGCGCACAGGGCAATAAATACTTTTGACTGTTTCTTATCTTATGATTGTAATCTTTCGAATCAAGGACTTTTCTCGAGATTTTATCCTTATGAAATATATGCCGGATGGCATCTCTGAAAGTTCTTTATCGAAGTGAAATTCTGTGCAACCTTTGCTCAGGTTTCCTTTCCACAGTGTGGTGATGAAACTTCCGGATATGCTTCCGAGCAAGACCTCTGCCTGGGTCTTTTCGGTTGTGGAAACTTCAAGATACAAGTCCCTTCTTATAGGTTGCGGAAATACTCTATTTATGCAAAATCTATCAGTTGGGAAAAAGGGAAAAGTCACTTCATATGGTCCTGTTATTTTTGTATTTCCATCATTCAAAACCACTTCTATCCAGTAAATATACTGCTGCCCTGAGTCTACATTACGGTCGAGGAATTTCGTTTTTTCACCGGAGATAATAGCTATCTTTCTTCTTATGTTATCCCGCCCTTTTTTGTATATTGACCATTTGATGACTTCGTGCTGTGTTTTTTGAAAATGCAGTATAATATTTATCCCGCTTTTTTGAGGCTTTAGGGTGGCGCTTATCTGTTCGATACCAGTGGGTAACCAGTCGATAACGGTAACAAAATCTGGCCCAGGCATAGCTATGGCAGCTTTTTGGAATAGTTGATTGTAATCGAAGAATGCAGGGCTTGCTGGTAATGATATAACATCAGTGAGACGGTGTATATGGGCTGCAGTTCCATCTGAAAGGGTAAGGACAATAGGGTCTCCGTTCTCATCGTATTGAACCTGAATCAAACTTCCATAAGCACTGTAATCAGCCCTGCCTATAAATGCGCCCGTTGTCGGGTTCACACTAACAAGGGTTTTGCTGTAATAATGTCCAATACCCATCCGGTCAAGCACAGGATTGTATGCAAGCCTTAGAGGTCCATCGTCACCGTATCCATAAGTTCCTACAACACTGGATGATGCTCCATTTACATTAATAACCGAAAAGTTGTCACTAAAATAATTCGTGACAATAGCATAATCACCTGTACTGTTGAAGGCTATCTGTATTGGAAAATCACCAACAGTGAGGATGGCAACAACAGTATTTGTGTTGGCATCGATTACTCTTACCTGGTCATCGAATGAAGCGGCAACAAGCACATAATCTCCTGTTGGACTTGCTTCGACATCGCTTGATACACCATAGCATGCCCAGACAACGCCGATTACGCCACAGGGAATATCCGTTATCTTGAAACTCGCTGCCCCCTGCAATCTGACAACGGAGACAGTATTTGACGAAATGTTTCCGACATATGCAAGGGTATCACCGGGACCTATTGAAACGACACCCGGACGTGTTCCGGTATAGACATCCGCGGCAAGTGTATTTGTTGTGAGGTCAATAATTTTTAGAGAGTTCGAATTCATTCCGCAGGCGAGGGCCCATTTTGAATCCGAAGTGATTGCAACGTTCTGAACACGGTCACCACAGTTTGGAATAATTGTATCAACCGTAAGACTATTAAGGTCTATTATGGTTATGTTATCGGAGAGGACATTTGCCACAACTGCTTTTGTTCCATCTGGTGTGATTGCCACTCGACGTGGTGCGTCCCCTTCGGGTGCAAGTCCTGAATTCGTTGTTCCTCTGTAGGTTGGGGGACTCGGGACCGTGTAATCGTAGAAGTAGATGCCTTCATGACGAGCGTAGTCAAAACCAATAGCCCGTGAGCCAATAGGTGAAACAGCTCCCCTGTCCTGGGAATTACCCGCAAAGTAACCAAGCAAGGTTTCCGATGCAAAATCGATAATTGAAAAACGGAACTGTCCGCTAATTGCTTGACTGTGGTCAGGTGATACACCAATCCAGAATGCAGAATAGGTTTCTGTGAATGTAATGAAGTCAGAAGTGGGGAAACGACCAATTCCGCTTCTGTTGTTACTCAGGCTTACGAAAGCCTTTGAGCCGTCCCCATTAACCGCTACCGTTGTTGCCCATCCGTATGTATATCCAGTAAAGACAACGCTTCCCGTTATGGTATGGCTGGTAAGGTCGATTTGCTGGACATTAAGAGGATTTCCTAAGTTTATCGCTACGACCTTTGTGCCATCCCCGGAAAGAGCAACATTTGCTCCATCCGTCACGCCTACTATAGTGTCTTCTGCGGCACCTGTTGTTGTGTTGAAGAAGAACATCGTATCTGCTCTATTGCAAGCTATCAGATAGTTACCATCCTGTGTAATGACAAAACTGGTGAAGGCAAAGCTGCTTCGTCCGTTCTCCGAATTAAATCCAAAACTCAGTAGAGAGATTGGAAAGTTGTTGATTGTTAGGATATGGGTGAGGGTTGCAAGATCAAAAACTTCACAGGTATTGCTGATATCGCATGCAACGAATGCTTTACTGAAATCCGGGCTTACTTCAACCATCCAGGGTTGCTGTCCAACTGGTAAAGGAAAAATTGCATCGATTGCATATGTATTGAGATTAATGACATATACTTCATCGCCGAATCCACAGGCGACTATTGCATATGTATCCGTTACGGCGATGCCACCAGGGAAGTAACCAACATCGATGTTTGCGAGGACGTTCATTGTTGCCCAATCGAAGACCGTTACGTTATCAGTCATTTTGTTTGTAAGGAGAACTCTGTTACCGTCGGTGGTGAAAGTTGCCCATCCCATGTAATCACCTTCAGGAGGTTTACCCGGGTCTATATCGAATTTTGAGTATCTCACTTGATTATTGCATATAAAATCATCGACAGTTTGTCCTGGCTTTGCCATAATTACGTTAATCTCAGGTTCACCCGATGGTGAAGTTGAAGCCAGAAGAGGAGTCAGGAAAAGCATAGAAACGAGAAAAATGGAAAGGAAGCTACACGCTGCTTTAACTACTATACTGTGAGCATTCATTTTAACCTCCAGGTATCATATTCATTATACCTGATTACACAGATTTTGGAAAACGATTATACCGATTAAAAAGATAATCTTTTTACCTGACAGCTCTTGTTGCCGAAATTAACTAACAAGCCAACTTTTAGAGCAGATGCCTTCAAATAAGAAAGCACCTGGTATTTGAAAACATCTGGTATATTACCAGTTACCGCTTTAATTTCAACTATAATTTTATCCTCAACAACTAAATCCACAATAAAATTTCCCACTTTCTTACTATGATAATAAACCTCAAACCGTTTTTGAGTTTCATGCTTTAACTCCACTTCTTCAAAAGCTAAATTAAGTGCGCTATGATACACCTTTTCATTGAATCCTGGGCCTAATTCAGAGTGGACTCTGTAACAACAGGCTATTATTCGTCTTGTAAGATGGTCCCTGGGTTCCATAATCTGTGTAATCTGTTTTGTAATCAGTGTAATCAGACATCCTGCTCTTTATTAGGATGTCTTGTGTATTCGGTGATGAGAAGAATGTTTTCTTTTATTTCTTTGGCTTTTTTCTTGATTCTTTCAATGTCAATCACTTAGGACCTCCATGAGAAATTCTTTTGAGTAATAATAGTAGTCCATATATTCTCTTGTAACCCTTTCAATGAATTCATCTTTTAATGTATCATTCTTAGAAAAGAGTAACTTGCCCTGAATGATATTTTTTACTACCCCCAATGGTGCATAGTTCATAACTATCACATCTATCTCTTTAGAAAATTTGTAGGACAGTTCCACTGACAATCTTAAAGCATAATCAAAACTGTCTTGTTCACTAATCTTTTCTTCATTGATGAAGATACCGACATCAATATCATTAGGATTTTTCACCTCGAGGTAAGAACCGAATAAAAAGACAAAGATAGTATCATCTCTGGAGGAAAGAATACTTTTAATGTCTTCAAGTATATTTTCTTTCTGTTTCATTTATCTAAATTATACACAAAAAAAGCATTCCGTCAAGTGTTTTTTGATTGTTTTATTATAGTGTCAAGAGAATCCTGTTGCTTCTTCAAGGTGTCCGGTTTTCGTCGAATAACCCTTACGGAGCAGGATATTTCTATTTTACCTTGAAAAGTTTAAAAATCCATTGACAGTTCTTTAGTTTTGTGTTAAAGAGAGGGAGCTGCGCCGCTAGCTCAAATGGCAGAGCAACGGATTCTTAATCCAATCCCACCCATTTTCATAACCCCTTATATATTAACATAATACATTGCAGCATATAGATTTAAAGTGAATTTCAATTTGACTCTATTTGACTCAATTATACCCAATTTGATTCTCTTATAGACACTATTTGGACACCTGAAAATTCATCACTGCTTTATTTTGTTCGCATTGATTTCCTCTGGTTCCTTGTCAAAGTATTTGCATAAATCGTAATAGTGAGTTTTGTTTGATTGTAAGAAAAGGAAAAGGGGTTCTGTGTTGCGAAAGACATCTATCCATATATACAAGTGTATATCAAATTTTTCTGTTTTAATACGTCCATCTATAGCTCTGTTACCCACGTGTAAATATCTTCCATCGATGAGAAGGATGACTTCACCAACTACTCGTTGCAAGGCTCCGTATTTCCATTGGAACGTTCGTTCATGATTAACGAAGACCAAAACATTGGGTAAATTGCAGCCTTTATTAACTGCAGAGAATTGTCTATATGCTTCGTGAATTTTCTTAGATATTATATCATCAATTGGGTTTTTTCCTGCTCTTGAATAGAATCCATGTTTTAAAACTAATTCGTCGAAACTATCTTGTTCTATGGACTTAACTTCGCAACAAAAGACCAATTCATTTTTCTTAAAAACTCGAAAATCAGGTGTCCTTGATTGGTTTTTTTCTTTTTTTGAAAACTTCTCTGCAATTAGACTATGTTCCTTAAGAAAATCACGGACTGTGTTTTCGTCTCTATTCATTGTTTATTAGGGAAACTGGGAACGGTTAATCGCTGATTCTTGCCTCACCTCAGCTTCACAGCTTTTCCGACATGCAATTGAAGAGGTCGATTTGCGCTGTTTGTAACATTCATTGCCCTCTCATTTTTCTGAGTTACTTAAGTGGGGATTACAAACCTTTCTTTGAATCGTTTATTCCATAAACTAAATTTCTAAAAAACTTTTCAAATTTATCAGATTTTTTCAAGCTCAAGCTGAAGAGATTCATAAGATCATCTTCTATGATAGTCTTTCTGATGCATTTTCTCGCAATATCAAACACGCTGTGTAAATATTTAATATCCTTATCTCCCTTTAGATGCTTCTCCCCGTGAACAATCTTACTTCTTATATCGTAGATTTCTGAGAGTAATATATGATTTCGTATTTTTTCTTCAGCAGTTCCTCCAAGAAGGAAAGCTACTCGCTCTGCCAATTTATGCTTTAGCTCCCTCCTGCCTGTTAAAAGCAAAGCTTCGAGGCTTGTTACTAATGTAGTAAATGCCAGGTCGATATTTTCGGTTGTTTGAGAAACCCAGAAGAATGTTATTGCCTGAACCAGTTTTAATGGCTTCTTAGCAGTTTCTGCCTTGCCTGCAAGCTTCTTCATCCTCCCGTATAACTCTTTCGCAATTTTTATATCATCATCCCCCATTGTTTCTGTAGGCATACCCTTCATTCTATACATATTGATATATTCTCTCGACAAAAATGAAGGATTAGCTCTATTTCCCTGAATGAATAATAAAGGTTTTATCCATAAATCAATTGCCTTGGTGAAAATAAAAGCTCTAAGCATACGAATAATCACCATCTTCTTATCTGCTACCGAAACTGACCACTCTTTCCATCCTTTCACTGACATCTTTGTAGAAACATCAGATCGTTCCACTATTACCTGTGGTGCAGAAAATTCGTGGAATAAACATAGATCGCTCCTGCTTATTAATGCTATATCATCTATATCCAATTCCCCTCGAAATCGAAGCGCAATGGGCATTATATAATCCTGACTAATTGCCCTAAGAAAAATGTTATCCTCAAGCTTGACTTTTTCTTGTTTGATATCGAAGCATTTACTGGCTATTGGAACTATTAATGTCGTTGGCAGGAGCTTTGTCGTACTCATGGTATCGTTACCTCACCTTCGACATTTTCGCACTCAAATGCCATTCGCCTTCAGGAACAGGATGGCAACTGAAGCAACAATTTTGAAGGGCAAGTTTCACTATAAGTTATCGGTTGGAGATTTGTACAATATTGCTTTATCCTCATAACTGATCATAAATGCAACTTTATTGCTATGATTGAAAATTGAAAGACTAATTCTGGTAGTAGTCGATTCCCAAGATGAGGCACAAACACGAAGATGACCATTCAGGACAGCATAACCCCACATGTCGAGGTTATGTTTATATAATGTATCGGACCAATACTCAATGTGATTATAAGTTAAGTCACCATACTTTTCCTTTAATAGTCTCTCGAAGAAATCATAATCCATATACCAGAGAGAATAGTTGTCATAGTCCAGTTGAAATATGTAGGATGCTTCCACTAGCTTGTTGTCTCTAAAAAGATATGCTATTGTACAAATTCTATCGCTAACATATCCGTCGTATTCCAAATCATATCCTCCAAGTTCCTTTACCCATCCTTCAAACGTAATAGGTCCTTTCTCTGTCTTTTTGACTTGTTTAACACTCATTCCCCACTTTGCTTTTCTGAAGTTATACTTGAATGTTTTTAGCTTTTGCCTCCATAATCCGCTTTTTACCAGTTCGTCTTTAAGTTTAGATGAAAGATTAGAATTAAGTGGTTTCAATATTTTATATTGTTTAACAGCAGAAACAGTATTACGGAGTTTTACATAGCATATCCCGAGTTTATAATGCGCAGCTGAATAATCCGGGTCAAGTTTAATTGCTTGCTTATATGATTTTATTGCTTTTGCTAGTGTATTTAGAGCAAAATAATCATCACCAAGTGCACAATATGCTTCTGCATAATCAGGGTCAATTTGAATTGCTCTTTTGTGATAAATGATTGCGTTCTTGTAATCACTAATTTTGCCATAAATGTTACCGAGAGGAAGGCAGTAAAAACTTGGTCCCCAATCATCTATATTTATAGCTTTCTTATAGAACCTAATTGCCTCCTGATAGTTGCCGAGTTTGTAGTAAATCTCGGCAAGAGAACCATAGTTCTTGCTGGTGTTTGGTTCAAGAAGAATTACTTGCTTATAAACCTCAACGGCATCTTGGTATTTTCCCATTTTCTCGTAAACTGAAGCTAATCTATCAGACAACAAGGTATTAGCAGGTTCTAACTTAATTGCTTGTTTATAATATTCAATCGCTTTTGGGTAATCCTCAAGCTTCGAATAGTAAATGCTTCCTATGTTTTTAAACGCCCTCCACTCTTCAGGATTAATTTCGATGATATGTTTGTTCAGTTTGATTGCCTCGTCATACATTCCTAAAGTCGGTAGATATTCCGCAAATGAATAGCAGGTCTGAATATTGTCTGGTTGTAATTCTAATGCTTTTTTGTATGCTATAATCGCTTCTTTGGAATTGTGTACTTTCCAGGATGCATATTTTTCAGCAAGCCCAAGATAGAGGTTTGCACTGTAGGGATTTACTCTTAATGCATTTTTGTATGTTTCAATTGATGCATTAACGTCGTCAAGTTCCCAGTAGTAAATTTCCGCAATCTCCCTATAGGCTCTGTAGTCATTAGGATTTTTCTCTATCATATATTCATAACATAAGATAGCTTTTTCGTATTCTTCCTTAGATTTTTCAGGTTCTTTAAGTTCACCACAAAAATCTCCAAGAAAACAATGAATCACAGGGTTGTTTGGATCTTTCTCAGATTGTTTTCCAAGTATAATCTTTCCTTGCTTAAGGGCTTCTTTTTCGTCTTCAGGGCGTTCCAGCAAAGTCATGTAATTTGCAATAAGCAAATAAGCAAGCCAATCATTTGGGTTTTTCTTTATTTTTTCTTCAAGACAAGTGATGGATGCTTCATAATCCTCTTTATCACAGTCTGCATATTGTTCTTCCATTAGTGAATCGTAAGACGTAACATATAGCATTTTCTTTTTCTTGTCGATAGTTTGCAACTCTGATAATTGAAGCACTTTATTCTGAGAAAGGTGCAATATTTTCTTTGTTGGGATGGCAAAATTTAAGTTCTGTCCTTCTAATATCTGGAATGTTGCAACTCCTATTGCTTTGGCTTTCATATTGACCACGGGACTTCCACTTGAACCCGGAGAGATAGCTGCGTCTATCTGAATGATTTCTCCAAAATGTGGGATTTCCCTAACTGCAGAAACAATACCAGTTGAAACCGTTTTCTCAAGTCCAAGCGGACATCCAATCACCGCAATTTGTTCACCGACTTCAGGAATATCTTTGCAAAGAGACAATGGCGCTATGTTATTTTTGTGTGATTCAATAGACAGTTTGACAAGGTCACTTTCTATATTTTGAGATAGAATTGAATCGATGTGGTAAATATCTCCTTCCGCAGTTTTAATCTCTGCACTCGACGCTCCCTCAATTACATGATAGTTAGTGATAATATCTCCCTGTTTGTTGATAAAGAAGCCACTCCCTTGAGCAAGAACCTCACCCTTATCATCAAAGGTTACAATCACGACAACAGAGGGTGAGACTTTCTTGATGAGATCTGGCAGATGTGCTTTGGCAAAACTCGGAGAAACGGCATTGATACAGATAAAAATAACGAATAAGAGAAAAAATGTTCTGTTTTTCATTACTCTCCCGCTTTCTCTATCCTAAATTACCCTGTTCAATTTTTCTAAATAGTATTATAGAAATATTTTACCGAGAAGTCAAGAGAAAAATATAGGAGAAGTTGCGGGAGTGGGTTGGGAACTGAAAAACAGCATCAGAGAAGTAATGATATTCTGGATTCCTGCTGTTGCAGGAATGACGATAGAGAGGGTCTAGGGAGGGGATGATTTTAGAGAAATGAGGGACATGGAAATAATCGCATCGTTTGCTTTTGACTTTCAGTTGAGGGGGGAGTATAAGAAAACAAAGCGCCTGTAGCTCAACGGATAGAGCGTCGGACTTCGAATGCGTTGCAAGCCTTTTCATAACCTCATATATTTCAATATAATACATTATGGTCATTGAACTTAATCTCAATTCTATTTCACTCAATCTCACTCAATTTCACCCAATTTAATCATCTCATAGTCACAAATTGGTCACAAACCTAATCAACTCTTTTGAGTAGAACCATGTATTAAAAAAACAGCCCCCCAAAAGGAGGCTGTTTTTTCTTTCTTCACAATGTAGTGATACTTATCTCACAAGTATAACCTTCTTTGTTGATGTGAAATTCTCAGACGCCAATCTTGTGAAATAGACACCTGTTGCAACCTTATGATTCTTATTGTCACATCCATTCCATTTCACGCTGTAGCGACCCGGGTCTTTTATTCCATTCTCAAGTGTCTTGATGCACCTACCGGTTATATCATAAACCTTTAGCGATACTATACCTGGTTTTTCAATAGCATAGTATATTGTTGTGTTACCTTTGAATGGATTTGGACATGCAGTTTTCAGAGAATAGATAAAAGGTGCAGTCTCTTCCCCAGATAGCATAGGTCCTCCGTTAGCTTTGTCATAAATCCAGAACGCGCTGCAAACAGCGTGTGCATTCGCAGGTTGTAGAGATTCTATTGTGATATCAATCTGACTATCTACAAGGCAGGGCATTGGAATGGTCCCTTCAACTGAAAAAGGTTCTGAAGGTGGTACCCAAACAGTGCTCGTCCAGGTGTTGTCTACTTTCACACGCAATTTACAGTTTGCATTACCTTCGTGGTAAAGTGCTAACTTAAAATGCTGACCAGGTTTTGGCTCTAAATCTCTGATTTCGTAGACCAATGCATTACTATCGTAGTCTACGGTTTTGTAATAGCTGTTTCCATGAACTATACGACCATTCCTTTCAACAGTAAATGGTGATGGATCTAAATCTCCAAGGTTTGCAGCAAAAAGTGGGGGGATAAGCATAGACCTTTCGTCGTAGTGAATATAGAAATTGCTAAATCTATCCTCATTACTCCAAACAGTAAATAGAGAATCATCACCTGAAGTTGCAATCGGATTCATATTGTATTCGCTGTCAGCTTTTGCTATCGTCTCTGGAGGGCTGGTTTGCCAGTCAAAACTGTCACTGTCATAAGTTTGAATCATAATCCATGTATTGTCCTCAGACCAAATTGCATTTCCACTTTCATAAACAGGAGTAAATGAATGTACTTGAGAATTATTTACAGTTTCTGGTATGCTCCACCCAGTACCAAATTGACCAGGAGTCTTTTGACTGTGGTAAATATTGAAAGGTTGACTCCCATTATTCTCTGTTCCAGACCAAACACAGTGAAGTACACCGTCCTCGTATGTGAGATAGGGTTCTACTTCATCTTTCCAAGAAGCGGTGTTTGACACGATTTCCTTTGTCCAAATACCCAGTTCCCTTTTCCAGGATACTATGTCAAAACAATGCGTAATATTATCTAATCTATCCCAGACAATGTATGGGTTTTTTGTTTTGCTTACTGCAATGGATGGGGTTTGTAGCTGTATTATAGTATCTGTGCCGAATGGAAAAGTATGGTGAATCGAATTACCTGAATCGAGCATTTGGTAATTGAAAGGAGGTGATGGTGTTCTTGTGTTTGGAAGACTTCCCATATATAGACCATGCGTCAGAGCAAGCGGTGGTGACATACCACTTTCCCAGGTGACAAAGACTGAGTCTCTGGAAACTGCAAGGGATGGAGAACCCACACTTTCTATTGTAGGATCTGTATTGATATTTAATAAGCATTCTGCAGTAGAAAAATTTTGGTCTGTAACAGATTTCCAAGCATACATCAATTTTGCGTGGTCTGTATCCTTGTCTTCAATCCATAGCAAGTGGAGATATATTCCATAAAGCGCTAATACTGGATAAGAACCTTCTGCAACCACTTCCTTTGTCCAGTGAGCTCCACCATCAGTGGATTCTGAGAAATAGACTGAATCAGGATTCCCTGATGTGAATGCCAGATACATATTTCCATTAACATCCCTCTGAAAACGCTCACCATTATTAGCATATGTAGCATTTGTCCCTGTTACATCCGTAAGAGGTGCTCTCATTCCACTATAAAGATAAAACCAACCCGAGTTTTGTCCACCCCTATCAAGCACAAGTACTGCACAATTCAAATTCCACGTGGGATCTATAAAAACAGAATCCTTATACCAATTCTGTATGAAAGGAGACTTGTTATTTATTCCTCTTGTGGCTGGATATGTTGGGCAGAAGAAGTAACCTGCAAATGAAGAATCCTCAATAGGGTCCCACTCTGCATAAAATTCATCTGTTTGATGGTTGACGTAAACATTGGTAAATCCTGCTATCTGTTGAGGTGCTTTGTTGTCCACTGCATCTAAATGTAGTACATCTTGTGGAATAGTATTTATACAGAATGTCCAGGTTCTTGATGAATATATTAAATAATAATATGTTTTCCCAGGAATCACCTTTTTATCAGTATATTCACGTGCACTGGCATTAAGCGAATCAATACATTGATAGTTCGCATTTTGTTCTTCTGACCTGTACATGAAGAATCCGTCCACTGGTGGACTATTATTATCACTCCATGTTAGCTTTAATGCATATCCTTGATCATTGGCAACATCAGATATGTTTTTATTGTATGGTTTATTTGGTGGAGTAATAGGAGCATTTTCCCCTGTGGTTGAACATTGGAAATTGCCTAAATATTGCATATGACCATCTTTCCATTTGGCATAGAAAATAAAGTGGTAATATCCTCCATAATAGTCAAGGTGACTGTTAGGCCATACATAATTTGTCCATCCAATGCTATATCCCATTGCAATTCTATACCGATGAAGGTTTGGATACGAGACGGGGTCAGATTGAAATGTATCCCATACAGCTTCGAATCCCCTGTATATTATGAACGAATCCATTTCAGATTGAGTCGGGTCCAAGCATGTAAAGTCAATATCAACATAATACGAAGGATGCGGTTCAAAATGTACGTTAGCTATCCTAATGCAAGGATGTAGGGTATCTCTCATCACAGAGTCTCCATTCCATCCAGCACTATACCCCCATCCTTGCTCGGAGAAATCAACTCCCCTTAAGTCAATGTTTTTCTCATAGAATACAATTGAGTCATCTGTCCAGGCATTATCTGTTTTGAGTATAACACCGTCCGTTCCAACTGCGTGCATTGTGTTGCTTCCAGTTCCCCAAATATTCCTGAGCCAGGTATTGCCGGCATTTGCATCAATCTCCTCTGTATATATTTGTCCTCCTAATTCATATATATAGCCAACTTTTCCGTGAGAGAGGGAAACATAGGAATGATTGTAATCAATGCCGTAGATGGACAAAGGGAGTTTGTATCCTTCCCAGTCAATGTCGTCCTGCGTTTCAGGGTCAGGGATATTATAAGTCTGATCAAAATAATGGGGACCATCCCAGTCATTCCCGTAATTATTAGACCTGTAAATCTTACCCTGATTATCTGATGATATCCAGACATAATCAGAATGGTCCTGTACCACCCAGACAGATGTGAAGTTGTCATAAACATCACTTCCGGGAGGGTAGTTAAGCACCTTTTCCCATGTATTATTTGCCCAGGAGTTCGGGAGTCTCAGGATATAGCGCTTCTCTCCCACAACATAAGCACGATTGCCTGCTGCAGATTGTGCATAGCATACATCGTTGAAGGAAACAGGTCTCTCTACGCCTACAATGCTTGAACTATACCATTTGGTCCAATTGCCTCCACCATTGATCGTCCGTAGTATTATCCCTTCCCTTGCCGGATCTCCTGTATTACCTACATTCTTTGCACCTACTATAAATCCCTTTTGATTATCATAAAACCAGACACCATTGAAATCCCATTCCGACTGTGTTATCCCACTTATCGTTATATTTGCCCAGCCAGAACTTGTCCTCTTCATTACAAGTCCAGCATTCCCCACTGCAAAGGCTGTATTATGATCTGGTGTGGAAATATCGTTAAAATTGTACTGCCCCACATTTTCTTTATACCAAATGTTTTCAAAGGTTATTGGATATACAAAAATGGGAAGTAAAATCATTAGCGATATCATCAGTAGTATTCTCCTCATTGTCATTTTTTCTCCTTTTTTTAAGGTTTCCTGTTCTCTTTCCCCAAAAATCATCTGCACATTTTACACCTCCTTTCTTCGTTAGGGGTTTATCTTTACAACCTTCTTTACCTTCTCCAGTTTTAACTTTTCAGTTTTCACTTTTAACTTCACAAAATATATCCCACTCCTTACCTCATTCCCTTCATCATCTTTCCCATCCCAGGTTACAGAACCGATGAGTGAAGAGTGAAGAGGGAAGAGGGAAAAAGACCTTATCAACCTCCCTGCCACATCGTAGATTTTCAACTCTATGCCCTCTGCCCTTTGCCCTTTGCTCTCTGCCATTTGCTCCTTGCCTTGTCTCCTTGTGTTCTGGTGCTCCTGTGCACTCGAGAGGGTTATGGTGATGGTAGTGGCAGTGGTAAAGGGATTTGGGTAGGGTGGCAGAAGTCTTATGTCTCTGGTCTTATGTCTTCGGTCTGTCTTTTCTTCCACACCTGGACCTATATATTTACAAATCCAAACTCTCTCTGGCATTGTATCTGGTAAATTAGAAAATATTACCTCATTCGCACCGTCTCCGTTAACATCTCCAGCATCTGCAACCTTATATCCTAATCCCATTCCTGTATAACCTATAGCAGATGCATCGCAGATTGTATCCAATGATAAACCACCTTGATATAGATAAGTTTTCCCCAATATTGTATCACCATAACCACGGGCTCCTATAAGCAATTGTCTGTTCACATCCCCAGGGAAAATGGGACCCATTCCATCAAATGAAGTAGCAAAACTATTCTGGGCAGTATCTTCATCAGCATAAATATAATCATATATACTGTCAGGGGGTTTCCCTCCCTTGTATATGAGAAGTGTATCTGGCCATTTTGCAACCCCAAAATCTCCATATCCATCACCATTTATGTCCCCGAGCATACCAAGATTGTCTCCAAAAAAACCACAGGGTCCACCAAACTTCAAATCTGGTATGGAATCCATAGGATTACCACCAAGAAAGATATATACCCTCCCATTCAATCCGTTATATCCCTCTGAACCCACTATCAGGTCATCATACTCATCTCCATTTATGTCATACCCACCTGAAATTTCACACCCAAAAAGTGCATTGGTTGGTCCACCTCCAACTCCCACAAGGGTAACATCTGGAATTGTATCAGGATTAGTAGAACCATAAAATATATATGCCATACCGTCGTCATTCTCCGTTGGATTGGAAACTGCAATATCACCACATCCATCATTATTAAAATCCCCTACTGTAACCCTCCTACCAAAGTCCGAATCATATGCACCTGTCTTCTTCCAGTCAGGAATGCTATCCATATTCTCGCCACCAAAATAGACATATGCTCTGCCCCAGCAATGCCCACCTATTGGGTAATTACCTGCACCTACAACTACATCATCATACCCATCACCATTGAAATCTGTAAAATCAAAAGAAACTCCAAAACTATCGTCTCTCTTCTCTGCCGATAGAGTAATATAAGGAATGGTGTCTATCTGTAATCCCCCTTTAAAAATAGCCACTTTGTGCCAGTAAGGGTTCGGTAGCCGATCCCCAAAATGAATACCATAATCACTGAAGTTATCACTATTTACATCACCTGCAGAAAGGTAACCACCCCATCCTTCAGTATTTTCTGGTTCTGCCTTCATCCATATCGGCTCAAGATTCCAGTATGTCTGGGAATGAATGGATAGAGGTAATGTAATCATCAAAAACAATCCAAACAATACTTTCTTCAATAATCCCCCTTTTTAGCTTATTATTTTCCGATGCATTTTCTCAACAAATCAAGTAGTTTATTTGAAAAATTAGAAGTTTGAACGCAAATTGTTTATTATTCTTGCTATTTCCTTTGGTAAATTTTCAGGAATATATCTGAATATTATCGGACCTTTCCATTCTTCTGCATAATTGTAAGTTCTGTATATTTTTTCCATATTTTCTGTAGCTATCCAGACAATATTAGGTGAAGCCTGTACCACCCAGACAGATGTGAAGTTGTCATAAACATCACTTCCGGGAGGGTAGTTAAGCACCTTTTCCCATGTATTATTTGCCCAGGAGTTCGGGAGTCTCAGGATATAGCGCTTCTCTCCCACAACATAAGCACGATTGCCTGCTGCAGATTGTGCATAGCATACATCGTTGAAGGAAACAGGTCTCTCTACGCCTACAATGCTTGAACTATACCATTTGGTCCAATTGCCTCCACCATTGATCGTCCGTAGTATTATCCCTTCCCTTGCCGGATCTCCTGTATTACCTACATTCTTTGCACCTACTATAAATCCCTTTTGATTATCATAAAACCAGACACCATTGAAATCCCATTCCGACTGTGTTATCCCACTTATCGTTATATTTGCCCAGCCAGAACTTGTCCTCTTCATTACAAGTCCAGCATTCCCCACTGCAAAGGCTGTATTATGATCTGGTGTGGAAATATCGTTAAAATTGTACTGCCCCACATTTTCTTTATACCAAATGTTTTCAAAGGTTATTGGATATACAAAAATGGGAAGTAAAATCATTAGCGATATCATCAGTAGTATTCTCCTCATTGTCATTTTTTCTCCTTTTTTTAAGGTTTCCTGTTCTCTTTCCCCAAAAATCATCTGCACATTTCATTGCCAAAGGTTTTTCTTAATGTCTTTAAACTCAACATTATAGTAATGTGCAATTTTCGTGCCAGATTTTATGCTGAAAATACTAACTTAAGCGATATATAATCTTATTGATTAAAATTATTTTCTCAAGTTTTTGAGATTCTCAATTTTTATTAAAAACCGGGGCAAAAATGTCCAGCTTTTTTGTGCCTTCTTGTAAGTATATATAAAATAATGCTTTATGAGTGGCAAAAATGTCCCACCTTTTACGTGAAACCCACGAAGATGCCTGAAAAACATAGATTATAACTGTGGCAAAAATGTCCCCCTATGTTACTCCTGTTTTTTCACTTCGCAAAATTAGCCACTTTCGGAAAATGCAAAGCCGTTGTGAGATGATTTCGGGACTTTTATTTTATTATTAAGTCTCTTACTTTCTACTTTCTTCAAATAATTCCTTCATTTTTAAAAGCTGTTCAGGAGTAATATAAACACAAACTCCGTTCTGCAAAATCAGGAAAAGTTCATTATTAGAATCTATGCCAACACTTATTGCGTAATATCTCTCTTTTCTCTTGTCCATACATTCTTCTTTCCTTGACATCTCTATCTATAAAACTATTTTACTTTTAATCTTAACTTCTTCACGATTTCTAATGTTTCTCATTTTCTTATCTCTTTTCCATTTGGGAGATAAACATAAACCAGCTTGTTCCTCTTGACAAATTGCCTTATAGTGTGTTCAGTTCCTCCTCTTGTAACAATTCCTTTTATTGCTTTTTCGCCTGTAATATTGGATCTTGGGAAAGCATGTAAAATATCACTATATTCTGCCATTTTTATATTTCGTTTCAAAAAATATTCAGTTGTAGGTTTTTCAGGTGGAAATTTTTTTACTGTGAAACCCATTTCCTTTGCTACCATATCAACTTCATTGTCAATTCCACCTTTAGGACTTGCTCCGTGAATAATTATATCTACTTGTGGATTATATTGTTGTAAAATCTTTTTAATTTTCTCTTTTTCTTTCCTTTTAATTGAACCGCTAAAGCATATTTTCAATTTTCCCCTTTTTGTTTATCTACTAACTACAATTAATTATCTGATAATAAATATAATAACATTTATAATTGTTGTTAAAGTCATAATTGCTGTCATTATCGTAATACTAATTGTCAATTTTTTTATTGATTTAGTATATCTCTCTTGTTTTCTCCAATGCAATTCCCATAAATATGGACTTGCCTCTTTATACACAGATAAATTATTATGTGCTTCAATCAATTCTTCATCTGATAATGATTTTAATCTTTCATATTTAGGAATCCCCATTTTCCTCTCTTTTTTGGTGTTCTTGTTTACTTTTTTATCTTATTTTAACAACTTTTCTGATTTTACAATCTTTAGTTTTCAAAAAATAAACTCCGGCTTTTACTTTCTTCCCTTCAGAATTTTTACCATCCCATTCATTTAGAACTTCAGCAATAAACCTTCCAGTAAGGTCATAAATCTTTACATTTAAGCAGCCTTCCATTCCTAACACATTTATAAAAGGATTTGGGAAAACCTTCATTTTTTTCAAATTTACAATCTTCTTTTTTTCACAACAACCAATATACTCACCGCCTGCTTCCCTGTATCTTTCAACAAATTCTTGAAGATATTGATTTGCTACATCTGAACTATGAATGATTAATATGTTCTCATCATTATATAATTCACCATTGTTACTCCAGTTTTGAGAACCAGAAATAACAATAGCGCTTGAATCAAAATCAGCATCAATTAACATATATTTATGGTGTAATTGTTTCGGACCCCAGGATGCTTGAACAGAATCAGAATAAACAGGAGCTGCCGGAACCCACGGATTATTGCTTGTAGAATCACCTGTCAGATCTCTGCTTTTACTATATTCACCTAGCCAATTTGCTCTGTCAAAAACCGCTTTTACAGAAGCACCTGCATCCCATTTGGCTTTCATAGTATCACATACATCCTGTCTAGTATAAGCAAGAATACAAAAATATATTGATGAGTCTGCTGTTAAAATTGCATTACAGATTTTCTCAGTAGAATAATCAGATGGTGAAAAGTATAGTTCAGCTGGGATTGAATCAATTAAGAAAGAATGCTGTGTATTATCAGTCTTATTAGTATGAAATTTCGAACTATCAGGATTAGGCACACTAGAATCACTACCCCACATCTCTTCAAATTCAAGGGTATAGGCGCGGGCAAGTTCATTATTCTGGATTTCAACAACATTATTTGCATTTGACTCTGTACCTTCGTCTGTAATATTGTAAGAACCTGTCCATATCCAATCATCATCAACAGAGGTAGAATCCCTGAAATCGAATATGGCAAACTTGTTATGCATGTATTGATTCCCCGAGTTGTTGCCAAATGCATCATCAATAACAGGTATCCCTGCATTCATAATGTCCAGAATAGCCTGATTGTCGATATGGTCGTGTTCTGTTATAACTCTAACATTTATTCCTCTACTAAAAGCAGATATCAGAGAGTCAACTACATTTTGTCTCTTGATATTATAGAAACAGAAATCAATAGAATACTGTGCCTGAATAATCCTATTTATCAGTTTTTCATCAAGAGCAACGAACCCTTGAGCATTATTAGGATTTGCTAAGGTAGTATCTACTAAATGCGAGAAATAAATATTAATCTCTGCGTTGAGGACACTTGAGATAAAGATAAGAATTAGACTTACAGAAATTGTTTTTTTCATAATATTCCTTCTCGACTGTATAATAATTTTCAAACACTTTACCAGAAATTTCGATTGGTGTCAACAAAATTTTGACAGTTTTTCTATTTGGGCTTAATCTGCATTTTCCTATTAAGAAGCATTAGCATCATCAGGACAGGAATTGCCATAAAACCTTTCATAATCCTCTACAAGAAAAATAATCAGAGAAAATGAGAATAGGTCTTCAATCTCATTTATTTCTAAGAATAAATCTTCTTTCTCTAAAAGTTCATAAATTTCTGCAATGAACTCATCTGATATAATACATGGCTTACTATAAAGAGCAGGTCCATAACAATTTTTCAACACTTTAATAATACCTTTCCTTATGTCATTGGAAAATTCTTTAAAACGAGGGATTAATTTCGCTTGTAAGATTACCTCAATTGCATTTGGATGTTTTTCATAATCACTGTATTTTATAATGGACTTCCACACGTTTTTTGGTAGAGAAATTTTGATAATCATTGATCCTCCTTTTTAATGGATAAGAATTATAAAAGTAACAACAAATGCTACGCTTACCAAGAAACTTTCCTACTTATAAATTCTTTATGTTCTTTAGCAACATTCCACCAATCATATTCATCTGCATTTCTCTGCATTGCTTCATAAATTGAATTATAGCAATGTAAATAAGGCTTATCAGTTATAATATAAGGAGGATTTGCAACAGCCTCAACATCAACATATTTCCCAGGCTTAACTTCTACAATGACCCAGCAATGGTTTTCATTAGAAACAATATCAGCATTGAAACCCTCATTTTCTAATAAATATTCAACAAAAGCAGACCTTTCAGAACAATCAAAATAATTAACTTGATAATTGACAAGCCATTTAAAATCAATAATTTGTTTTAATCTCTCAATGTCATAAACCTTTTTTGCAGGCAAATAATAATCAGAAACCTTTTTTAAAACAATCTTATAAGGAAGCTTGAACCGAATTACTTCACCAGGATAAATCAGGTTTTTATTTCCACTCTTTAATGCACTTTTAGATATAGTTTTAACAAAAGAATAAATTGATTCTGAAAAAGTATAATCTCCTTTATAACCTTTTCTTTTGATATATTTTGAAAAAACTCTTTCAATAACCCTTGAAAGACAATCACCTTTTCTTACTCTAACAGAAACATATTCTTGTTTTGAATAAATAGCCTTAACTTTTGGACTAAAAGGAATCCTAACTTTTACAAGCTGCCATTCTTGTTGTTTAATCATCTCAATACAATCTGAAAATAAAAACATAAGAACACAAAGTAAAATCACAGTCTTCTCTAGTTTCATTATTCCTCCAATTTTTAGCAACAGCCATATACTATATATAACATATAATACTTAATATATAACATAAACTAAAACTTGTCAAGTGTTTTCTTTGATATTATAAATTTTTTTCAGAAAAAGTCTTGACAAGATGTGATGTTTAATATATAATGCATGAATGTTAACATTTCGTATGATAAGGAAATTTAACAATCGAGGCTATAATGTCTAATTTTAATCTTAGTTATTCAGAATTAAAAGAACAAGCAGGAATAAAAAATGATGAAACGAGCGATAGCACGATTCACAGATGGATACAATTCGGTTTAATCAGCCATAAAAAAAAATACCGCAGCCTTTACAGTAAAGAAAGTGTTGAACAGCTTGAATTATGTATAAAATTAAGAATTTATGGAAAAAATATCCACGAGATGAAACTGTTACTTGATAATTATTCCCTAAAAACTCTAACTGAGAAGGTGGGAAAAATAAATCCCGATGACCTTAATAAATTATTGCAAAAGGCTAAACATTCTGAAACGTAAAAATTATATAATTAATTACGAGGATAAATAATGTATAAAAAGAACTTGCCTCGGCAAACACTTTCAACAATCGTGACTATAAGCGGTGTTATGTCTCTCTTAATAGCACTTTTAGCGATTTTCGTTCCCTCTTTTCAAAGACTAATACTTTATATTTTATTTGGCATTTTGATTATATTTTTCCTTGTTTTGATCCTTAAATCAAACATTGCTTTTGATGACCGTAAAATATTATATAAAATAGAAATTCTTAATAACAACGGTGATGCGCGGATTCAAAGAGATACGACTTTCGTCAATGGATCGAGCCTACCAATTTCTGCCCGATTTCATGATGTTTGGTGCGATAAATCGAGTACAGACTTAAAAACACTAAACCTTAAAGCCTGGGATAGTAAAAATCACATATTACAAATAAAAGTGACGAAAGATAAACCTAATAGAAAAGATTTCATAATAGAATTTTCCCGTTCTATTCCACGAAATACATTTTATTCTTATAGCTATAGCTTATTTTGGCCGGGCTTTTTCTCAGTACAGGGAGATTATCTTGACAGCGCAGATGTATGCAGTATTGTTGAATTTATGGTTAGGCTGAATAAAGGAATACGCCTTTCTCAGCTTATAGGTAAGGAGTACAGCCCTGGTGGTATAATAACAGACTGTGAAGAGATAGAAAGAAAAGAAAATAGTATCAATAATGAATATTATCTCAAAATTGTAAAAAGCAAAAGGTTTAATAAGGTCAGGTTACTTATAACATTTAGTTAAAGGAGGCTGTAATGGTATGTGGCGGCGGTACAGGCGGATATTGAATTGAAGCAGAGAATTTATTCTGATAGATGAGAAATATTGTAATGTTTTAGATTGGACTTTCTTTATTATTTCATCATTATTCTTTTTCTTGGTTCATCTCCCATTTAGTTGGTAATTTTATGTATTCTGAAGTAGTTAATTATAAAGCTCACAAGCGGGTAGCTTTCACATAATGTCAATACGTATCTTGACAAAAGAAGAGGATGTTTCGATGATTCTATGGATTTGGTTATCACAGAACTCCGATACTTATGATTCTCTGGGTGTTTCCAGTAAATATTTCATAGCTGAAAGATAAGAATACATAGAAACACATCAGCACTTTAACTGTTTCCATTTTATAATTTATAAAACTACCTATCACAAATCTAATCAGCTCTTTTGGAGAAGAATCTTTTTTTCTAACAAATTTCTCTTCTTAACCTTTATACTATTTAATTTTGAACTCCCTCACAATTCCAAAGTAAACCTTCTTAAACTTTGTTCTGTATCTTTTGAAATGGGGCAAATTTACTTCTCTCATAAAAAAAACAATTATTTTATCATCCCATTTAAGTCCATACTGCCGAACAAGAATTTCAGGTATATTAGGGTAGTTAGCCTTGAATGTGGTCACATATTTGAATTTTACAAGATTTTTGAATTTTTTAGGAACATTTGCATCCTTACTGTAGGCAGGCACAAGTTTTTTTACAATTAGTGGCATTCTTCTCACCCTAAGGGGTATATAGTAATTGTTTTAGTTATTTATTTTATTTTGATAAGAGAGAATATTATTCAAATTTTAATTTTAATTCTTTCTTCTTTTGTTTTTATTTTGATTTGGAATATCTTATGTTTTAGCTTGGGTTTTCTTTTATTTAGTTATCTTTTTTAAGTTTTTTTCGCAGGCTCTGTTTTCTCCTTGATATCGTTTTTAACCAGACTTGCAACGATTTTGTCAGTTATCGCACCCTTTTTAGCTCCGATTAGAGGAAAAAGGCAAAGAAGTGGCTTATTACACCTTCCTTTTAACTTAATAATAGCCTGTCCTACTTTCAGTTTATCAATGAACCTAAACTGCTCATCTTCTAAGCACATACATCTTCCAATCTCAAAACTATCTTTAGCATTTCCCAAGTTAAAAGTAATCTTACAGTAAGTGTTAGCCTTAATGGAATCACTTAATTTGCTTGGTTCCTGATCAATGACAATCACAGATTCACCAAATTCACGGATCATTCGTAGTAAGGTCTCGATTATTGTCTCTTCTCCCTGTTCTTTCTCTTTTTTATATGATAATACATGATGAGCTTCTTCGATTACAATAGCATGCTTAAATCTTTCTCTTTTACCTTCATTTTTCCTATATTCATAAATCCATAATAATAGTGCTTCAGTGAAAAATATTTTATCAGAATCAGACAAACAGTCCATTTCTAATACTACATCCTGGTTAAGTAAATCAGCAATAGAAGACTGTTTTGTAACATTAACTACATCTCCAAGAGAACCGGAAAAGGTTAAAGATGCTAATACTCTCTTTGCACTTGCAAGCCATAACATTTCTCTACCTTTTGCATATTCTCTTCTAATCATTAAATCAACATCCCTAAAAGTGGGATAATTAGTTTTTCCCTTATAAACCCCATAAATTTCGTAAAGTTTATCAATTGCTTTTCTTAAGAAATACTCTACCCCGTGACCTACAAAATATGCATGCTCAATTACATTAACGAGTCTTGTTAACCAATATTTAGGATCAGTACCAGGCGGAGGAATCAAAGGATTAAAATAGAAAGGGCTTGTTTTTGAACCTACTGTATGTATCTTTAATGTCTTGAATAAAGGTAATTGAATCAGATCTCTATAATTTTTCTTCCAATCAAAAATTAAAAAAGGTTTATCTTTTAATTTTAGCTGTTTAAGAAACTGATAAGCAGTATTTGTTTTCCCTGTTCCTGTCATTCCTGTAATTAGAATATGCTTTATAAATTCATCTTCTCTTAATCCAAATCTACAATAAACCTTTTCAGCATAAAAAACATCTCCAAGATAATACTCTCCTTCAATCTTGCATTTCTCACAGGGAGGCAACACAATATCAGGATCATAATTTACTTTAACTTTTTTATCTGCCATTATTCTTATAATATCCATATCAGAAGCCTTCTTTTTCAAATCATTTTCAGTGAGATACAAATACCATAGAACATCTGTTTTCCTACCCAAAACAGGTTTCAGTTTTTTTAACAAATCTTTTACTTCTTTCATTTTATTATTTTAGGTTCTGGCAATAAGTTTTTATTTCCCTTTTTATCATATATTAATCTTTTTTTTATTAATTCAACATAAGCTGGTTTGATTTCTATTCCAATGGTATCTCTGCCTAAATCATTTGCTACTTTGAGAGTTGTGCCACTTCCTGCGAAAACATCTAAAATTACAGCAGGTCTCCATCCAGCATTGCAAGAACAATCTGTCCAACTTTCTGTGAAATGTTGAGCAACTAAATTATTGCTCATGGTTCCATAATTACCTTCTTTGCTTCTTCTTTCTCCAGTTTCATTTCTTGTTTTTTCTCCTCCAGAAGGTCTATGTTTTATATATTCTGTTCTGGTTAATCTCTTTCTTGGCTTGCCACATTTTTTACAAATCCATTTTGGTGATGTTTTTATTGGTCTTTCTACAAGTTTTTCAGGGAAGACAGCAAAATGAGCTTCTTTGAATGGTTGGGTTGTGATGTTCCAATAATCATCTATATTTTGACCTTCAAAACTCAATCGGTTTTCAGGATTTTCATAAGGCAAATTATTCCTCCCAAAAAACCTTTGCCTAACTTTTCTTAAAGTATCTTGGTTTATTTCAATAACATCACCAGGATTCTTTCCTTTTGGATTATAAAAATGTGCTTTTGCATTATAGTTTTTTCTTTCTGTTCTTGCTCGTGGGGAATTAAATGCTTCAGGATTGAGATTTCTTTTGCTTTTATACTTTAGAGTTCTTTCTCTTACAATCCCCATTGGTCTATTTTCTTTTGTTTTATGTGGTACTCTTACAGCATCTAAATCAAAGTAATATTTTTTTGATTTACTGAAAAAGAAAAGATAATCCCAGCTGTTTGCAAATCTATCTTTCACACTTGTTGGCATGTGATTTGGCTTGTGCCAGATTATCTTATTCCTTAATATCCAACCTCTTCCAATCATACCAACCATAAATCTTTCTGGAATTCCACAGAGACATTTTGGTTTTAGTCCTTTTACTTGTTCCCTTTTGTGTCCTCTTTTTTCTTCTTCTGCTCTCTTTCCAAGTTTTTCTTTATTTGGTTCGTATCTTTGTGATGAATAAGTATCTCCAAGATTAACCCAGCAAGTTCCGTCCTTTTTCAGGACTCTTTTAACTTCATCAAAAATATCAATCAAGTGTTTAATGTAAAGATTAAAGTCAGGTTCTAAACCAAGTTGTCCTTTCCAAGCTCCACATTTTCTGCAAAAATCCCCTCCATTATCTTTCTTTTCCCAAAACTCGGGATGTTCTTTTCTACTAATAACTTTGGCTTCTTTATGTCCTTTTTCATGACCTATTAACCATCCACTTCCACTTCGTGCAAAAGATTCTATAATCTTCTTTTGATGTATCCATTCATGCTCACAATTTTCATCACTATCCCAAATCACATCCGTATCTTTACCATAATCTCTTAAGCCCCAATAAGGTGGAGATGTTATAACCATATCTATACTTTCGCCTGGCAGCATCCTTAATGCCTTCATTACATCCATATTGTAAACCGTTATCATTTAGCAAATCTTTTACCCCTTTCATTCTAATATCAATTTTGACTTTTCTCTTTCCCTTTTTAATTCTTCTTTGGCAAACCTCAATTCTTGTCTTAACCTTTGTAAATCTCTAAAGCAAGAAACCTCTTCTTGTTGTTTTGCCTTCTCTATATTTAACATCTGAATTTCAAGTGTTGTTCTTCTTGATAGGAAATTTCCATTAAACTTGTTGAAATTTAACTCATTATTTTTTTCTTCGAATCTCTTTCTTTCGTGTTCAAGGTCTTCAAGGATTCTTTTCTTTATCATAGTTCTTTCATTCACTTCTTTTTCTATTTCTTGAATTCTTGTCTCAAGGTTTTCTAAAGGTAGCTTTAAGAATCTATCCAATATGTTATCTTCTTGTAACTCGGGATTCTCCACTACATTTTTATATTTTTCATTCACCACTTTTTACCCAGGAAATTTACAAATTAACTAATTAAAGACCTTATTTCATTCTCAGTTAAATCATCTGGTTGCTTGTTATTACTTAAATTTATAACCCTAAAGCTTACTTTTCCTTTTAGTTGCTCAATGGTTTTTTTGCTTGCTTCTCGTCCAGCTTTATCACCATCAAGCATCAAAACTAATTTTTTATTCAAAGAAATAAGTAATTGCTCTTGTACCTGACTAATGCTCTTCCCCATCAATGCAATGCAAGCATAACCAGCTTGATAAACTCTATAAAGGTCAAAATAACCTTCTACGATGATTATTTCTTTATCTTTAACATTCTTAACATTGCGGTAATTATAAAGAACAAGATTCTTTCTAAAACCTCTTGGAAATTTGTATTTTGGCTTCTTATCATTAACTGCTCTTCCACAATAAGCAATAAGTTTTGCTTTATCATCATAAATTGGAATTGCAATCCTTCCTTTTAAGATACCATAATCACAATAACCAATTCCAAAGTACCTTGCTGTTTCGAAACTTACTCCTCGTTTTTTAAGATATGCATGTTTAGGATCAAGGGTAAGTCTAAATTCAAGAGGTTCATTCTTATCTTTTCTTTCTGGTTTTATACCTCTCTTTTTCTGAATCTTAGAACAACCAACCAATTGTTCAGCTCTTGATATTGCACCATAAAGACTAATATTTTCTATTTTCATTATTAAATCTATAACAGAACCACCACCACAGTGAGTAAAACAATTCCAGAGATTCTTATCAAGACTTGCATTAAAAGCACTTGGATTATCGCCATTATGTATAGGACAACTACCATAAAGAGAATTTCCACTTTTTTTTAAGTTAGCGATTCCATAGTAATTAAGGACTTCTTCTATACTTAACCTTTGTTTTATCTCTTCAATTTCCATTTTAGGGTTTTATATATTTTTTTACAGAATCATAAATGTGTTTTTTTGCCAGTGGTTTTTGCTTTAAAACCTTACAATACCTAATATATTCTTCATAACATCCTTTCAAGTAATCTGTATTTGGATCTTCCGGGTCTTCAAAAAATATCTTAAGTCCACGTTCTAAGCTGTTCAACCACTCCTTTCCCATTTTCTTCCAATTCTTCTCTTTTGAGGCCATCATTACCTCAATAATCTTCTCAACATCTATATTATAAATAGACCTTAATCTCGGTAAGACATAAGAGAAAAATCTACTTGCTGAGACAAGAGGGAAATCTGAGTTTTTGCAGTTCTCATATCGTTCTTTAACAGTATCCTCAGTGATTCCTCTTTCATCCCAGTTTCTCAAGTCATATCCATAAACATCAGATTCCAATTCTTCAAGAAGTACCTGTTTAGTTTCTTCTTTCACAAAGTGCTCTATTCCCTGTCTAATTCTATAGCTATTTTGTGTTAGATGCTTCTTCTCTATTTTCTTGTTTTTCAGTATTTCCTCAGCGCCTAAAGATAATTTTGGATTTTTCTTCTTATCACACAAGTTCTTGCTATCTATTATAAATGCCTTCATTTCAATAACCTCCAAAGTATTTTTTTTTCATCTTAAAAATCTACAGCTTTTTCTTGCTTTAAACTCCTATAGTCTTCATAACCAATTATCACATGATCTAGGATTTCAATATCCAAAAGTTTAGAAGCCTTAACTAAACGTTCTGTTATGGCAATATCTTCTTTACTTGGTGTTGTGTCACCAGATGGATGATTATGAGCAAGAATAATTCCTACTGGATTAGCTAAAATTGCTGCCTTAAAGACCTCTCTTGGATGTATCAAACTACAGGATAAAGTACCAACACTTACTTCTTCTAAACCAGTAACTCCATTCTTTACATCTAAAAATATAGAAACGAATCTTTCTCTATCTCCTTTTCCAAAATCCTTTAGAAAATAATATACATCTTTAGGCGAATTTAAATATATTGGATAATATTTAGAATAATTATTTCTTACTATTTTAAGGCTGATGGAACATCCATAGTATTTTCCATCAAAATATGATTTCAGTTTTTCTGTTTTGAAGCTTTCTATTTTTTCTTCAAGTTTCCCAGGTTTCTTATATTTCAACCTCATTTCTAACTGCTTAAACTTATCAGGCATTTTCTCTAATAATTGCACACGTCCATTTTCAATGTATACTCTATAACCGCATAAAACTTCTGTATTATACTTACCACATAAATGAATAATATCTTTTTCAAGAGTTGAAATATCTTGAGCTAACCTTAATCTATAATCTAAACTTTTCATTTTTTTTAAGATCTGTCGTGCTGTTACCATTTTCTCTATTCTGAATCTCCTCCAAGTTTTTGAATTTCTCTAAATTTCATATTATCTTTTTTCGCCATTATTCCCCCTGTTGCAGCATATATGTTTATGCCAGGATGACAATCATAAATCTTTAAAGAAGCTGTTCTTAATGTTTCACCATCTGTCAAAACATCGTCAATTAATAATATGGTTTTATTGTTCAATTCCGGGGTTTTTAATTGAAGAAGTTCATAGTAATCCAGCAAAAACTTCTTTGATTTACCACCAAGTTTATAACCTCTTCTAGAAATTGGTTGGCTTAATGATAATGCTTGGTTAATGTAACATACATTCATTTCTTTTGAAATTATTTTACATAGTTCAAAAACTCTATCAAACCCAATATTAAGTTTTTCCGGCGATAAAGGTATTCCCATAATATAGTCAAATTGCACTTTTTTTAATCGAGAATTTCTTTCTAGAGCCTTAAGTATTCCAAAAGCAAATACCCTTGAATAATATTTATTACCTGACTTAAATTTGTAAAACATCGCAGAAATCAAATGTTCTGATATTGAATTATAATACCAATGAGATTGACGAGGCACAATCCAGAAAGGTGATATCAACTCTTTAATTGGAGCTATTGACCATTGTACTCCATCCCAATCGATAAAATAATGTGAATCAAAAATTGAACATGTTTCACAATTATATGTATTTTTTTTATAACATTCATAACAATCAACTTTAACTTTTGTTTCAAGCCCGGAGTTTCTTTCATTAACTGTAAGAAGTTTCTTGGTAGTTCCTTCATTCCACAATTTGTAAGAAACTAAATTTTGGTCTATCATTTTTCATCACAGAATTTTAATCTTTGATTTGCAATAGCAACATATTTTGCATTGAGCTCAAAACCAATGAACCTTCTTTTCAATTTTTTAGCAACAACAGCACTTGTTCCAGTACCTATAAAAGGATCTAAAACAAGATCATCTTTGAAGGATAAAAGTTTGATACATCTTTTTGCAAGTTCCTCAGGAAAAGGACAGGGATGAAACTTTCTCATTTTTATTTCTATTGGAAAATACCAAACATTTTTTGTGTATTCCATAAATTCTTTTTTTGTCATATCAGATTTCTGTTTTTTTCTTTTAAACTTCTCATTAAAACCAATAAGAATTGCTTCAGAATAGCTCCTTATACTTGGTGAAGAAGCAGACAACCAGCTTCCCCATGCACAATTCATTCCGCAAAAACTCTGAGGATTCCCTGGTTTTGAAGACTTTACCCAGATAACAACATATTTTAGTTTCAACCCAGCCCTTTTGAGAAGTCCTCCATACCAGAGAGGAGAATATGAATTTGCACAGGGAATCCAATTACCCACATTTATGGCAAATCTTCCATCTTTTTGTAATATTCTTTTAAAACCTGAAAAACATTTGAGCATAAATCTTTTGTATTCACTCGTAGAAAGATTATCTTTGAACTTGTCATAGTTTTTTCCGACATTATAAGGAGGAGATGTAACAATAAGATCAACACTTTCTTTTGGCAGTTTTTTCATGCCTTTTAGACAATCAATACAATAGATTTTATTAATTTTTAACATTTTATTAAACAAATTGGTTTATTGAAAATCTTTGTCTCTTTTGTACTGTTCATTCATATAAAAATGATAAGCTTTTCTTAGCATACATTTACATTTAAAATTACAGGTCTCAACATTTTCACATTCCCTGACTGCATCCTCTACACTTCTTATTTGGCCTGATTCCCAGTCAAGATGTCTTGCACTAGATTGACATTCTTCAGTCTCTTGAATGATCTCATAGTTTTTCATTTTCCATATCAGTTTTTAATTTCACAATATCTGAAATAATAATCTCGCCTTTTCTTGTCAATATTATTGTTTTAATCTTTGAATCTTGTTTAATTGTTATCAAACCTTGTTTCTCTAGCCAAGGAATTATGTTTCTTACATGGCTCGATGCTAACTTAACATATTTGCAAATTTTCTGCCCATATCTTTGGTTTTCTGGAAGCGCTTTTATTGCAATTAAAACCTCTTTCCACTGCAAAAATCTCTTTTTAATCATTCATAAGTCCAATGTTCCTAGTGTTAAAAATGTTAATTTTTTATTGCTGAGCAGTAACACTATTCAAAAAGACTTAATATTTTACTGCCATTTACATGTTATTTATGTTGATGTTGTTTGAGTTCTAATTTATGCCAGTGCGGATACCATTTGTTTGCATGCTGCCAGTTATTTCTTCCACGAGCAGTTGAATAGTCGTAATTATGAATCAAATAATCAGCACACAAAAGATATGAATGAATATTATGTATTGTGCAATTTGCAAATGCAATTCTTAGCAATCTGATGTTCTTGTCAATGCCAAATATTACACAGTTTGGTGCAATTTCACTTAATTTGAGTATGAAGCGCCCTGTACTAGTTCCTAAATCTAAAATGTTAATTGCTTTCTTTGTTTCTTTTATATTTTTCTTAATTATTTTTTCAACGATTTCATCAGGCGGTATAATTGAATTTATATCATAACTGATTTCCAATTTATTACCATATTTAACCAATAAATCGCCAAGATAATCGTGTTTATCACTTTTTAGCAATTTTATGTTATAGATCCTCTTCAGTTTACCTGCTAGTTTAGCATTTTGAAACAGCCATTCAAATTTATGTTTAACCATAAAAAGGAATTTTGGGTAATTGCTTATAACAAGAAATTCAACAAGGCAGTCCCAAGCTTTTTTATAATCATGAAATTCATCTAATAAGATTCTATACATTTCTTCATAGATTTTCGTTATTTTCTGATTCATTTGTCTTATTTATGGATTTATTAAAAGGCATGTGAAAGACCAACTTGTTCCACATGCCTGTTCTCACTTTTATTTTCTAAAAGGAGATATTACAAAATGGCAAGCATGTTGTTTTTAATGATGTGATCATAGGGAATTTTGTTACCACAATTCTTACATATATATTCAGGAAAATCTTGAGAATAATATTTGTCAAGTAACTCTTCAGTTTTTACATCAATATATTCCTTAGTCATGATAATCTCAATTAATTCATCACTCTTACATGTTAGACATCTTAATTTTATTTTACTTTCCATTTTTACTTTTTCTTACAATTTTATAAATTCCAGATGTAGAAACTTCCATAGGAGCTCTTTCTTCTATGATTTCAATCCCTTCCAAATATTCTCTTAGTATGTCATCAACCACTTTAGTCATTGGTTTTTTCATTGCTTTCCTGACTAGGTAAAGCTTCTGAATTAGATCATCGCTGATTTTTGGATTGTACATTTTTCTTAACCGGATTTTGAATAATCCTATAATTTGAAATTGGTTGGAGTCGAATTATTGTCTCATTCTCTTTAGTTCTGACCATAGTACTATCAGGTATTCTCTTATGGTCTCATTTACAAGTCCGATTACTGATATTTTTCTTCCCTTAACATTTTAATAGAGTCTTAAAATCAAATCCTGAGTTGTGTTTCTGTTGTAAAAGTACATTTTACTTCTCCTTGTCTAATATTTTTATTACTCTATTGATCCGATCAATAATTTTTTCTACTCTAAGACCCATTATGATTAATTTTTTCTGAATTTTAGTAGCCCAACGATAAAGCATTGCACTATTATCGAGAGACTTTTCAGTTTTTTCATTCACTGTAGTGAATTGTTTTTGCAAATTATCAATCCTTATGAAAAGCTCTTCCTCAATTGAATTTGCCATCTTATGAAACCAACAAAAAACTTAGTGCTTCCCTTTTTAAATATTTTGTGCCTGAAAAGTGGTAACAAGGGAAAGGTGGAAGGTTTATTAAGTAAAAAAACATGAAATGTTCATGAGAAAATTGCTGGAAGACATCATAGCTTATGGAAAAGTAGGATGGACTTTCCACATTCCTACTCTAGTTTCAGCAACAGGATTAATCTATCTTCTGAATAGATTTGGAAATCTATCAGATTTTTATCCATTAATATCTCTAATAGGTATTTCTGAAGCTTTTAGTGTACAAAGGTTTATAAAATACAAACGACTCGAGGGAAAAATTGATAAATACGGATTTAAGGAAAGAATTATAAAACCATATTTAGCTTCACCTTGCGGTAGGTTAATGGCCAAAATGGCTTGTCAGAAAAAAGGTTTTATTAGTGAATATTTTGAATTCTACAGAAATGTTGAGGGTATCTAATTTTTGACTTGACAATGCAAAGTTTTTATTGTATTGTAAACACAGAGAAATTAATATGAGAAAACTTATTACTATATTGCTTACTAGTGTACTTGTTGTATTGGCAATAGTAACCATAACATTGATGTATATAACAGACCTCAGACAAGAAAACCGTGAACTCAAATTTAAGGTAGACAGTGCCCCAGCAGATATTCGTGATATACAAATAAAGCTTCAAGAATCAACTGGTAAAGTTAATGAAAAGGAAGAAGAATTAATTAAGAAAGAGAGAGAAATAATAGTCTTAACTAACAAAATCTTGGAATTGGAATGGGAAGTTAGAAAGGGTGAGTCTTCTTCCCCCAGTGTAATATCGCAGGTCTATCACAATGTTGAACAATCACCTTTGGAGGGTTTCACTCAAAAGGCATCCATTAATAGATATGGAGACACAGAAGAAGCGAGAGTGGATTTTGTAAATATACAAAATGGAACGCTTGAGGTAAGTATAAGAAGTATTCCTTATGGTGGAAAAACAATCATACTTTGTGAGACATATAATGGTCCGAATTTTGAATTTGACAGCTCCACTTTTGACTATAATTCGTTAAAAACTTTTATGAGGTTAGCAGCACTCTTTTTGTTCGAGGATATTAACTTGACGAAATTGAGAGATTTTTCTAAAATTCTAGTACTTGGGTTCACAGATCCAGCTGGTACTGAAGATTATAATGATCGACTAAGTAGAAAAAGAGCAAGATATGTCAAAGAAGAGATTCTACTCAAAGTTTGTCCTCAAATTAAAAATAAGATAAGAGTAATAGGACATGGTGAACGTCTATTAGAGTATCCTAAAGCAGAACTCCTCAGAGAAATATCAATAAAACTTGGTTTAAACCCTTCATATGTTCCCCCATTGGACTTTGGAACTATCAGCAAAAATATTGGAGACCCCAGAGTTATTAGTGAATTCAAAAACCTAGATAGAAATGAAAGGGAAGCAAGATACAAGTGCAACATGAAATATTACCAGAAAGCATTGAAGAATTTAAGAGTTGTATATTTGATAGGGATTATTGACCCTATGGAAAACATAAAACTGAAAAAGTAGGTTTTTAAACCAAATTTTCTTGTTTTATATTTCCGCTTAAATTTATTTGACCAAAATTAGAGAACAAGCATAAATCAGTACCTAAATGTTCTTTCATACTCTTTATGATCAACCTGTTCGAGAATTTTAGGGAACAGTGAAATGCCCCTCCGAATTTTACATTTTGCTTTTTAAGTCTTACCTCACAATAACCATCTTTTTGGTATCAGTAAAATTGCCTGTTTTGAGTTGATAGAAATAGACGCCATTAGGAAATGTTTTCTTTGAGACATTACTTACATCCCATTGTGCCTTATAATGTCCAGCAACTTGTTCCTTGTTCACCAGACTCGCAATTTCTCTTCCAGCTGCACCATAAATCTTCAGTTCAACCTTCGACTTTTCAGGAATTGCATATTTTATAACTGTTCTTGAAAATACAGGATTTGGATAGTTCTGTAACAAAGATAATTGTTTCTGAGTACAAGATGAAGTTTCCTCAATTCCAAGATCACCTGTGTTACAGTAAATATCCCTCCCACTTCTACCATCTACCCAAGCAACTAATGGAATGATATCTTGAATAGTCCAATTTATAGCAGTTTTGTAATAGATGCCAGAAAGCGATGCATTTCTTGATGCAATCTTGAAGTTGCCAGAAGATAAATTATTTTTATTATGATATACTGTCCACACTCTTGGAACATTGTCATTATGCCAATTCCAGAATCCAACATAAAAATAGTCATGTCCAAAACTGCCAACCGCAAGTTGGGGTTCAACCTGGTTAAAACTTGGATCATCCCAATAGTAAGAATTCCATGTTCCGGGATCACCAGTGCTTGTACTATAAGCAAAAGCAAGATTTTTATCTCCAGGAGAAGCAGTTTCTCTTTCATGGTAAACAAGTATTGCACTTTCTGAACCATATTGTAAGGCTTTAATTGCAGGATATCTCCTATCTGGACCAGTAGTATTCCCTAACTGATAAACAAGATCCCATCCCGAAGAAGTGCTCCTGCGAACATCAACATATTTGTTATTCCATTCATAATAACTAATCAATGCATAAACTGATGCACCTTTTTGAGCAACAGTAATGGCTCCATCCCATTTTATGGAAGTACCACTATTGGTAACAGTCTCTGGTGTAGACCATGTTTGTCCCTCGTCATTACTAAATGTGAAAAATATGTCTCCAATCGTTCCCCTGAAAGTAACACATAAAGAATGGTCGTCTGTTGGCCGCAAATTGTCAATAGAGGGATTGGCACCAGCAAGGGGATGGATACAGGTAAATCCGCTGTTGGAGCCGTTTTTTCTTCTCCAAAATGCCCACATATTTGCAGGACTAAAACTCTTAAAAATAACGACAATATTATTTGCTGTTACACATATTGCCGGAGTTAAAACATGATCATTTGCAATGTAGAACGTGTGCCATAAAAACCAACTTTGCCCATTATTGGTTGATTTGTAAATGGTTCCTCTCGTTTCAGCTTTATAATAAGTATGTCCTGTAACTACATAAATATCGTCGTTGTAATCAACATCCATTGAAACGCTCTCTTGGTTTATTTGATCAGCTACAAGAACATCATTAGGCCAATAAGATGGCAATTCTAAATAATCGCTGTCTGGAACATCTAAAGGACTTTCTTCACTACTGATAATTGATTCTTGAGGGTTTTCTTCCCCGGTTTCTGAACATGGCCACATTTGAAAAGGTTCTGGAAATACAGTAGAAGGATTAGTTTTTTTCATCTGGATTAACTTATTTTTTTGCTCTTGGGTAAGGATAGAAACATTGGCATCAGCGAGAACTGTACTTCTTGCAACTTGTCCAGAAAGAATTGGCATTATTAATATTAATGTAATAATCAAAGAGATTTTAAGCATTGTTTTCATCTTTTTGCTCCTTCCTTAAAATATCTTTTGCACCAAAAGATATTAGTCTTCGTTACAAGCTCGGTGCCGCCATTTAATTCAGAAATATCGCCTCCTTTCATAGTATTTTTGGGATTATATAGAAGATATTAGTAGATGTCAAGTAAAAAATTGCTAATATTTTCTATGGAGAATATTTTATTTTATCCTATACTTAACATTTACTTAGGAAAGGAGGAATATGTGATAGAACAAAAATTTCTAAGAACTCTTGGTGAACGGTTGCAGATAATACGTAAATCGTGTGGATTATCACAAGAGATGCTAGCAGAACTTACAGATTTGCATCCTACGCATATAAGCATGATGGAAAGAGGTGTGATTAATTCTTCCATAAGCAATTTACACAGGATTTCAAAAGCCATGAAATTAACGTTACCTGAACTTCTTGATATACCTTCTAAAAAAGAAAGTGAAAAAGATTTGATTTTGAACAGAATTATTCCCTTATTGAGAAAACAAAATCTTAAAACTTTAAGCTATATTGAGAAGTCTATAAATGTGTTCATTGAATTTACAAAACAATAAATCATTTTCGTTCAAGTATTAGTTATTTTAATTCTCTAATATAAGAAGGGGAAGAGGTTCTAATGCTGGTAAAGGAAGGAAAAATGATTGAATACAATATATTACGGGATCTTGCTCTTAAAGCTATCAGTATTATAGATGCTGATTCTAAATCGCGTTCCCGGAGATATCCCAGATTAGACCTTTCTAATATATGTAAAGCAATAGCAAGTTTAATAATTGAAGGTAATCTTTTCCCTGGCGAAGCCGATTGCAAAAACGTTGGAATAGAATATAATTTACTTAAATCACATAATAAAATAGGAGATGAAAATAGACAAGTAGTGAAATACATCCTTTGGGATTTAATTCAGGAAAATACTTTATTAATTAATGACGTGGAGGATTTTAATTATAAACTTACTGAAATTGGGAAAACCATTATCAATAAACAAAAACCTCCATATTACGACCCTGAAGGATATATAGAATTTATCATTTTACAAATTCCAAAGTTCGATTCAGTTATAAAAGAATATGTGAAAGAAGGATTATCTTGTTATAGACAACGTTTGTTTTTCGCCACTGCAGTGATGTTTGGTGCAGCAGCAGAAAGAACATTATTATTACTACTTGAGTCAATTGAAAAAGCTGAGACAGATCAAGCCAAAAAGAAAAAAATAAGGAATTTGCTAGATTATCCAAGGATATCTCAAATTATATCTCTGATTGAGTCTCGATTAGAACAATTGATGAATGGCAGAAAGAAGAAATCAATTCCATATAAAGTACATGAAGGCTGTATGCGTCATATAGTCTCATTTTATGAAATGATTAGAATTCAAAGAAATGATTCGACACATCCGGCAGTAGGAAAAGTCAATAGACATAAAGTTTTTCTTACTATTCAATCTTTCCCTGTCTCTCTTGAAATAATATATCGTTTAATTAAGTGGTTTAAGAGAAATAAGATTTAATGAAAAATACCCTGAATAGAATTTCTTTGACTAAATACCAAGGCTGTTCTATACTGAGAGCACGTAAGGAGGAAAGTCTGAAAAAAGTATTTTTTATTTTTATTCTAATATTCCTTATTGGATGTGCGGGACAGCATAAGACTGTTGGGACTGAAGTTGATAAGTATATCCAGCAAGCGGAAGAATATCTAAAGATCGGAGAACTTGACATTGCAATTTAAAGGTTGCTTATTACACGACACATAAAAACCAAACGCACTAGGTGCTATATTTTTTCGTCCTTCAATTTTTCATCAAATTCCAAACCTGATTCAAGAAACCGTTTTTTTAAAATTTTCCTAAACACATATTTTCTTATAACTTTTCTAATTATTGTCCAGTCCACAAGGTTAAATCCCACTATAATTGCCAAAAGTATCCAATTTGCTTTTGATTTAAATAAGTTCATTTCTTTCAAAATCGACAAAGCTATAAAAGGTACCATTGAAAAAGCAGTAATTGAGAATGCGATAGTATTTGCATCTCCTTTCGAGTCCTTCGTTACTGATTTCCTTATTCTGTCTTTTGTATCGTCATCTCGCTTTTTGTTTCCTTCAATTGCCTCCTTCAGACCTTCTTGCAATGATTCTTGCCGTTTGCTTAATGACTCAACCATACCCTCTAAATTTTCAATTTTTTCGCTTTTATTTTTTTCGTTTTTTTCAAGGTCATTAACTCTTTCTTGCAAATTTAGATTTATTCTTGTAAGTCTTTTTTTGTTGATACTAAACTCCGTAATAGCTCTGTTAACTATAAGGTCATCTTGTTTTTCTTCATCTGGTTCTTCAGAATATGTAGAAAGAAAATGAGAATCCTGTATTATCTTTGCAAAAATATCAGAAGACATACCTTTTAGCCTGGTTAATTTTGCAATGACTCCCTTTTCAGCTTTCTCAATGCTCTTGTTTTGCATCATAGAACGCAGAAATGGGCGTGAGACCAGCAAATAAAATGAATCATTATATGAGCTTTCATCCTTAGTCCTCACAACAAAAGGTCGATTCACTTGAATCCACTGACCTAAAAGCATGCAGAAAGGCAATGCTCTTTTTCCTTTTTGTGCTACCTTATCATATACGGGCAACTTGGTATCATCAGTTAAAAACCAAGCGATTGCCTCAGAAAAATTATACTTTTCACTTTTTCGAAACTTACCAATTAGTATTCTATGGAATGCATCATGCTCAATAATATATTCATCAGTACTAGCAGGGGCGATTTGCGTTAAAATGCTTTCCTGTAGTCTTAATTCTTCTGATTTTTCAATATCTGCACGATATTTCTTTATTTTTCTTATTCCCAATGCAACAATTAATCCTTCTATGTGTGATTTTTCGGAAGCGAATTGCTCTATCGATAAACCGCTATCGGCAAATTCTTTCCAATAGCAGGCAATTACATTGTCACATTCAAGGACTTTAGCAGCAGCGGTAGCCAGATTTTTTGGTAAGATTGGTATGTGCTTTATCTTTCTTCTGAAGGATTCTTGAAATTCATCAATTGTCTTTGTAGTTATTGCTAAATCATAACCAAGGTCTTTGGCAATTTTCAACGCAATGTGTGAGGAATCTAGCAAATGTTTTCCATCTAATCCGAGTAAATAATAGATAATATTTGTATCCAGTATTAACTTTTGTCCCTTTGTTACCTTTTTTAATAATGTTGATCCGGTTTTATCTACTTGAATTAAATGCCAGAAAAAAGAAGCGTTGAAAAGACCGTTTACAATCAGCTTTCTTTTTTCGTCTTGTTTTGAAAAGAATCTTTTAAATTGTACAATTTGAAAGTCATCAACCAATGGATGTATTCTTACCAATCCACTTACTACATCAGGTTCAATTTTGTCTAGCCATTTCTGCACCCTTTTGGAATCAGGCTGTAGAATTGCCACACTCTCGATTCCATGGAACATAATCATGTTTCCTGTAAATTTCCACCAATTCTCAATTATTCTTTCTATATTTTCTTGTACTATTTCTTGTATTCCTAACGCCTCTGATTTGATGAATATTTCTTGTTTCCATTCATCAAGAACTTGTTTTTCTAGCTCTTTGGTAGCGTTTTGCTGTTTTTGAACTTCTTCAAGTACTTCAGGTTTTATTTTGAATCTTGGCAGCTTGTCAGCGCGACGTTCTATTGGTGTCACACCATAATATTCTATTTTATTCAAATCACTTAATCTTTTTCCCGATGCCTCTATCTCTGGTTCTTCGAAAATTAATTTATAAGTATCCTTAATGTAGGTTCGGATATTTTTTGCTTTGACTTCCAAGAATCCGAAAGCACTAAGAGCGTCAAGAATAAGATAATCAGATATTTGATAGCCATAATCATCTTTTGCTGATGGATTAAAATGGGCTAATTTTATGAATTCATTCTTCATGATAATTTCCTGTTTGTTATCTAAAAACAATCCAGGCAACAAAACATACTTCAATGAATAGTGTTAGGACCATCGGAAAAACTATCTTTAAAAAATCATACAACCAAAAGGTCTGATAGGTTTTGGGAATTGGTGCAAAAACCTTCTCATGAATGTCAGTACTAAATTCATGAATTAATTTTACAAGTCTGACTCTGTACTTCCTGAGTTGTTTTTGACAATCAAACAAGTAAAGTGTACAGGCAATTGAAATAGCAAAAGCAGTAAGAAACATTACCCATTTTTCAAAAAGATTAACATTATTTGTTGGATGAGTTAATAAGCCATTGAACCCTATAATCGCTGCAATAAGCAGTGCAGAATAATAAGTGGAATTCCATTGTTGCTGCTTTATAAATTGAATGCAATTTGTTAAGTCTGTATATAATAACTGTAATTCAAAACAATAGCAATTTGCTCCGTTACATTTTTTAGTTTCCTTACTTTTTCTGTTGTTCATAACTCCTCCTTAATCATGTGCTCTGTTTTCATTATGAGATTTTATATATGATTAATGATTATGTGCAAGAACAGTTCAGAAGAATATGTGAAATCGCGGTTTTCATAAGAAACATTATCATGATAAATTCACACGTATCGTTTGAGTGCATGGCAATACACTGCCCTATGATTGGGTTAAGAGTATCTGTAAAAAACACTTCTAGCTCATCCATAAAAGAGCCAACAACGGATGCTCGTGTTGCAAATAAAGCGAGATGCGAAAAAGCCCGTATAGCAGGACTATTGTGATGGGCAGCCAATTGACTTCTAGTGATACTTTGTCCTATTCTTAGAAAAGAAGTACCAGTAAATCTGTGGTAAATAATGTATACTCCCCCCATGCTATTAAAGCGAGAATTATTTAAATTTATGATATTCAAAATACGACTATTGAATTTTCCTAGCTTATTCATTACTTTTATTATATTTCACTTGAATCATTTTGTCAAGATGTTTTCTCCTGAAAAAATAGAAATAGTTTTTACGGTTTTAGGTATAGCTTCAATATCGAGTTTTCACAATATGCTGAGAGTCTTTCTTTAGGAAAATATTTAATTAATAAGTCTAGCATTTTGGTTTCCAAGCAGTTTCTGACCGCAGTAATTATTCCAAAGGACCTGTGCAATAGCTTTTGAATCCTTATCTTTTTTCTTTAAAGCCTTATTGATTTCCTTCAACATGCTTTTTTTAGAATTATCATGAGCCTCTTGTGTAGTGTTACCTTTTATAAGTGCAAGAGCAATTTTATTAGATGTATCGAAAAAGACCTTTGCTGTATTATCTTTTACAGGGTTTGTAGTCCAATTACTGTCCATAAAAAACATGAAGGGAATGTTATACCCAATAAAACATCCTTTTTTACTATTCTCAATACACTTTTTTCCTATTCCCAATACAGACCAGCAAGTCCTTGAGTAAGTAATTCTATCTTTTAAAATAGATTCATTTTCCCCTAATTTGATTAGCTCGACATTTTTATGTCCTAAAATACTATTAGGGTAACCATGACCATTAAAAATAATTGTATTATAATTCAAGCGTCCAATTATAGATTCAAATTTATCTCTTGTTGCATTATTTTGGATCAAAGTTTTAATTCTTATCCTTTTTTTATTACATGCTCTGATAATAGGTTGCGAAAAGACAAAAAGGTACTCTGTTACATCATCTGACCTTGGTAAAGTCATTAAAATTCCTGTTTTCATTATACAGAATTAAGAGCCGCAACTAACTTGCCAGTTGCCTGTGCTTTAATAAAGTTAAGATGTGTTTCAATTATTTGTCTGCCTATTTCATCACCTTTCTTAACATGTTTTATCATTTTTTCTTTGTCTAGGCTTTCTTTATTTCCAACAGATAATCTTAATCTTGGGGATATTTGTGTTTGTATTCTCATGATTACTAGTTCTCTGATTTCCTTATTTATCTTCTTATCCTTAAAACCGGCTGCTTGTTTTTTCATATTATTTTTAACTCTGAGAGAGTATTTAAAATTTTCTCTGACAATTGTTTGTTTTTGATTTCTTTTACTTCGAAAAATACGGTATTCCAAGTATAAGGTGTTTTATCAATAATAACAATTATTTCATCTCTAAGTGGTGGTGGAACCTTTGTATATGCTCTAAGAAATCTAGCTCTTTTTTCCTCCATATAATTTTATAGTAATATTATTTATAAATTTATACTTTTTTTCTAAAAAATAATTATATCTTTATTGTTGTTCATTAAAACAAATATTTAAATAATTTATATAACCTAATTCCATATGGAAATAAATTGGTTGGGGGGGATTGTATTTTTTATAAATATAATACTCACTTTCCTTTTAACATACATGAAGAATATTGGCCTTAAAAGAGGAGCTGCAATAAGTGGATGGGTTTCATTATTAACAGGCTCATTAATTTTAGTAACTCAAACAAATTTGTCTATAACAACCAATGTTACTTTAATTATGGCTATTGTTTCAGTATTTGCAATTATTTTTATATTTTTGCCAGCATTAAGCCCTCAAGCGAATTTAAGATTTTTAAGGTATCCTATAAAAATCTCTATGCGTATTGGGTACTTTATAGGTTATTTAACTGCTGCAATTCTTACTTTTTTTAAATTTTCTTAATTACAAATCCGCCATTATCAAAACCTTTATAGAGTGAAAAAATAGTTTACAGGACTTGATATAGCTTCCTCTAGGGTTTCCATAGTACACTGTAAACTATTCAAAACATTTATAAATAGTCTTTTCTTGTATATTCTACAAAAGAAGAGGTGAAATATGGACTTATATCATTTTGAAAGAAAAATTGAAGTATTGCTCAAGAAAATAAAAAATTCTAATAATATATCAGGCAATAATAAAAAGACTATTAATGAATTCTATAGTTACTGTGTTGCCGAAGGATTAAGCAATTCAAGAGTCAGATTTTATTTAGACAAATTTTATAGAATTGCCCTCTGGTTAAAAAAAGAATTTATTGATACTTCAAAGGAAGATATTATTAATCTTTTAGTAAGAATTAATAAGCTTGATATTACAGACAACTCAAAAAAGGACTATAAAGTCTCTTTAAAAAAATTCTATAGATGGCTAAGAATAAACAAAGGTTATCCTAAAAATTATCCAGTTAAGGAATTAAAAGGAAAGAAATTAGAAGATGAAAGAAGCCTCTATCCTAAAGAAGTAAGATGGTTCACCACTAGTTTTAAGAACAATAATCATAGGTTGCCAGAAGAATTCTTAACAAAAGATGAGGTATTAAAACTTGTGGATGTATCTTCTCATCCACGAGATAAGGCTTTTATCTTTACCTTATATGAATCTTCATGCCGCATTGGAGAGATTCTAACATTAAAAAGAAAGCATGTTAGATTTGATAATTATGGAGCTATTCTTATAGTCAGCGGCAAGACAGGAATGAGAAGAGTCAGAGTAATTGGAGCAGCCCCTTACCTTTCTACTTGGATTAACCATCATCCTGATAATGACAATCCGAATGCTTATTTATGGCCATCATTAAAAAGTCAGAATAATAAATGTTTAAGCTATGGAGCTGTTTTATTCCTTCTTCAAGCTTTAAAGAAAAAAGCAAAAATAAAGAAAAGAATTAATCCTCATAGTTTTAGACATGCTCACTTAACAGAACTTGCGCGATGCGGTCTTAATGAAGCGCAGCTTAAAGCTCATGCAGGCTGGGTTCAAGGAAGCAGTATGGCTGGTATCTACATACATCTCAGTGGAAAAGATACTGATGATGCAATTATGGCTGCCAATGGTATCAAGAGAGATGTTAAAACCACAAGAAAAGAAGAAGAAAAGAGAAAAAAGCTAATCCCCAAAATATGTCCGAGATGTAAAAAAGAAAACGGCTCAACATTTAAACTTTGTGAATTCTGTGGAGCACCTTTAGACTTGAAAACAGCACTTGAATTAGACCAAAAAGAGAATAAAATGATGAGTTTGATAACAAAAATGGCAAAAGCAATAGAAAAAAATTCAAAAGAAAAGATACGTTTTGATGAACTTGATTTCATTATTCAACCAAATGAAGAGAATCTAAAGACCATAAGCAAGGTAAGATAACTTTTTTCAAAAACCTCTAAACCTACTTTTTTGTTTCTGTTTCCTATGCTCATTACCCCTCCTCTCTTACAGAAACAAAAAATAACTTAAAACATAACTTAACTTACTTACCAGAAACAAAAAACTAACACTAAACCAAAAAACTAACACTAAACCAAAAACTAACACTAAAGCAAAAAACTAACACTAAAGCAAAAAACTAACACTAAAGCAAAAAACTAACACTAAACTAAATAACCACTCTCCTAAACTCCGGGTCACGGCCTATGGAGATATCGCCTAAGCCAACAATAACAATGTAACTCAACTACAAAGAAAAACCAACCATATCACGAACTCTCACAATAGAAAAAATACAAAAGAATGTCCTCGCGGCAACTAACAGAAAAACTGCTTAAGACTAAACAAACATCATAATATTCTTTTAATATATATAAATCGCACTACAAGTGCGACTCAACATTCCCAAACACAACAATAAAAACAAAGCAAAAATACATTTCCAATGTAATTATTAGAAAACTACCTTGAAAACACCAAAGAAACATCATAATGTACCTCTGCAATAAAAAAGTCGCACTACAAGTGCGACTCTCCTGACGAGCTGGAAGCCTGACCTCAATTGCTCAGAACGAAGTATCGAGCAATTAGAGTGGAAGGCTGACCTCGTCGAGTGGAGCACTTAAGTGGCTAATGACTTAAATGGCTAGCTGAACAACGAGAAGTGCCTTTTATGTCTTTTGTCACTTTAATTTAATCTCCATATAACATCCCAAAACTTTATACATCATTTACAATTATAATTTATATGAAAAATATAGCACTAAAAGAGAAAACATTTGAATTGTTAAAACACGTAAAAAACCAGGAAAATATTAGATCTTTTGATAGCCTTGTTTTTAATCTTATTGTAGAAGCTAAGAAAATGCCAAAGTCAATGTTTAGTACCTTGAAAGATAAGGCAAAACCCTTTAAAACAAGAGGAAAACAGCAAATGTGGAAAGACCTTAAAAGAGAATTACATATAGGATGATAATATTATTTGATACTTATGCATGGATAGAATACTTCAGAGGCTCTTCAAAAGGCAAGAAGGTTCAGAATTACCTTAAGAGTGACGAGATATTAACACCTACAATTGTTCTCGCAGAACTGAGTTGTAAAGCTGCAAAAGAAAACTGGGACATTGCCAAATATTTAGAGTTCATAAAATCAAAATCACTAATTATTACCTTAACTGAAGAAATTATCATTAATACTGGCAACCTCTGTTGTGAGACGAGAAAACAGAAACCTCATTTTAGTCTGCCGGATGCAACCATCTTAACCACACCAATAGATGGAAATTCAAAAATCCTTAGAGGTGATAAATATTTTAAAGGATTGAGAGAAGTTGAATTTTTATAATAGATAGAAAAGTTAGCCCTAATTACTCAGTTATTCTTCATTTTCTCAATGAGCTGACCACAAAGAAAATGTAAAATAATAAGAATGTAATAAAAATGAAAAGAATACATAAAGAAAGAAAAATAAAAGAAGAAAAAAGGAAAAAATCAAGGTATTCTCTGTGGTATAGGATACTTAATGCCATCAATCCATACCTGTTTATCATTGCTTCTCTCACTGTCTATATATTGTCTAACAGCCTTTTCAACCATTACCTTGATGCTGAGCTTAGCCTCTCTCTGTAGCTCAAGAAGCTCTCTAAACAAGTTTTTAGGTCACCACTTGGCTTATTCCTTCTAAATATGTTACTCGATTCTATATGAGAGTCAACACTATCAGCATTAGCAATCTGCTGGTTAATTAACTTTCTAAGTATTAGTTCAGCTATTTTATTTTGATCCATTTTTTATTATATACCTCCTTTTAATATTTTTATTAGGGAACTCGTAGAGTTCCCTACAATGTTATATTAGTTGAAAGGAGAATATTCCGTTAAACATAGACCGAAAGCCATAAAAGGCGTTTCGCTAACCGCTCGACTAACCATTTAAGCCTTTCGGTCTTTATAAGACTAGAAATAGATTATCTTCTATTATCAGCAAAAATTTTATTTGATTTGGAGGAAAAAATAGGACCGATTTTCTATAGTGAAGAACCAACAAGAAGATTAAAAAAGCATATTTATTTTGGAAAAGAATTGCCTTGACAAATAATTGTTGTTGATATATAATTCTTTCAAGTTATTAAAAAAGTAAGGAGGATATATGTTTAATGATAAGCAGCCCGAGTTCATTGCTTTACGGGATATTGTGGCAGAAGACACTTCCCAGCTTGTTATTTGGGTAGGCACAGGATTAAGTGCCCCCGCTGGTATGCCAACTTGGAGAAAACTCAAAGAAATTCTGGAAAAAGATGCATCGCAAAAAGCAAATACATTTGATGAAGCGGGAAAAGCTTGTTTAAGAGAAAAGATCAGAGTTTCAAGGTCTATCCATGACATTTGGAATTCTTTCGATATATTAGCAGAAGCTCTTGGGGAGACAGTTTATCATGATATGATAGATAAGATTTTAACCCCCTCAAAAGGCCAAGAAGTTCCAGAAGGTTATAGATACGTATGGAGATTGAATCCAAAAGGTGTGATAACACTAAATATAGATGGTTTTGCAGCAAGATCGTTCATTTTAGAGAAGCAAAATGAAGCTTTGAATCAATTAACAGGAAAGGAAGCGCGTACAAGACTTAATATATTGAGTTCCCCTCTTCATTTTGCGGTTAATTTGCATGGTATTCATGGAGATTATAAGTCATGGGTTTTTAAGAGATCAGACCTTGCACCACTGATTAAGGATTGGAGATATAAACGATTTCTTGATAATGTTTTCTCTGCGTTTCGTGTTTTATTCATTGGAATAAGTGCTGATGATGAAGCTGTTGGAGGATTTATAAACAATTTATTAAGCCAGGGGATAGAATTAAGTTCACACTTTTGGGTCACAGATAGGCAGGATTTGGAAACTGAAAAATGGGCTCAAAGGAATAATATCCAGATCATTAGGTATAAGGCAGATATTAAGCATACTGAATTAAAGCAATTTTTTGATATTATTTGCGGCTATTTACCGAAAGAGAAAGTCTCCCCTCCCGTACATCCGACAATTATTGAAGAAGATTTGTCTCTCCCCGAACCGGAAGAAATTGCCAAAATGGAACCAGAGACAATAAGAAAGATTCTTAATTCTTATGCAGCAGAAATACTGAAAAATAATACAAAGGAATCCTATAAGGAATATAACGCATTTAGGGATAAGTATGCAAAAGCTATCCATATAGTAGATTTTGTGAAACCTAAAACTGAAGATAATGTAATATTTGGTTATTCCTTGATAGAAGAGATCGGTTCAGGTGGTTTTAGCACAGTTTATCGTGCTGAAAAAGATGGTGGAATATTTGCAGTTAAGAAACTACATAAGGAAAGAATGGGTATTCCCGGAATATTGCAATGTTTTAGGCGTGGAGTGGAATCCATGAGAATACTCACTGAAGAGAGTGTAGATGGTGTTGTTCCGTATAAAGAAGCTTATGAGATTCCCCCTTGTTTGGTTATGGATTTAATTAATGGTCCTGACCTAAGGACTGCGGTGGAACAAAACAGACTATCTTTTGAGGATAAGTTAAGAATTGCTCTTGATGCAGCAAAAATCATAAGAAAAGGGCATGAATTGGATAAAATAGTTTTGCATCGTGATATACGTCCAGCAAATATTATGCTTGAAAACTACTATGATAAACGTGAAGATTTCAAAGTAGTTATCTTGGATTTCGATCTTTCATGGCACAAGGGCGCAGTTGGTGAATCAATAAGACCTGAAAACCTAGGATGGAAAAATTATCACGCTCCTGAGCAAACAGGAGAGATAGAGGGAGTTTCAACAAGGCAGGCAAAAGTTGATTCATTTGGCTTTGGAATGACACTTTTTTTCTTGTTTAGTGGAAAGGAACCCTATTTTGACAAGTATGCTAGAGAAGACTACTATGGTTATTTGAAAAATTTATGCAGTTCAATAAAATATAAGGATTGGGAATCATTTACATTGCGAATTGCAAGATTGATATATAATGCAACAAAATATGCTCAAAAAGAAAGGTGGTCCATGGCAGAAATTCAATCTGAATTACAAAGAATTTGCAATATAATCGACAAACCTTCAAAATATCGGTATGTAGATTTCTATGCAGAGGAGATACTCCATCGCAGCTTGAGAGAGAAAGACTATGAGTGGAACAATAAAAAATTAAGTGGAGAAATTATGCTACAAAGTGGATTTCATATTAAATTGAAGGCTGATGAAGTTGAGGAAAAGGTAAAGTTAATCATTCATTGGGTGTCTAAAGGTCAAGAGGCTAAAAAAAGTATTGAGAAATTTTTTCAAAGGAAGACTGGCCTCATAATCGATACTTTAAAGAAGGGTGGATGGACAAAAGAAAGTTTTGCCTGCAATAAAGCACGTTTTGATACTGTGCACTATATAAAAATGTCAAATTTGCTTGGTTCCATAGACAGAGCAGAAGAAAGTTTAAGAAAATGCATTGATACTTTGCACTTTGCATAACATTTTGTCAGCTTAAATGGCAAGCCTTGAGTCTTTGCTTGTGGTTCTTTGTCTTGTTTCAGTATTAATTGGACAAAGGATAAAATTTAATAGAGACATTTATGGGTTACGCTTTAGTCAGATGACTTAAAAGATTAGCTGAACAAGTAAATCATCTGTTACGGTTTTTACCCCATATCATATCAAATACAATTTAATCAATCTCAAACAAAAAGTTTATAAATCCTTGGCTATTAAGACAATCATGACAAGATTGAAGGAATTAAACTCCAATTTTAAATCTTTAACAACAGAGGATATGACAGACTTTGCTGGTCAATGGGTAGGTATTATTAAAGAAAAGATTGTCTCAAAGCATAATACTATGCAGCAAGTCCAAAAAGAAATCAAAAGGAAATTCCCAAAAGAAAAAGCACTAATTGGTAAAATACCTGAGAACAGAAAGCTAATTCTTTCTGTCATGTAAAATGTCTTTCTTTTTCAGATACAAATCGTGTAAACTTCAAAATAAGACAGTTGTTCACAGACCTCTTATCCCATTCAGCCTGAGCTGGCACGGCAAAAATATGGATACTTTTGGTATTCTTGATTCAGGATCAGATACTACAATAATACCATTGGAAATAGCTGATTTTCTAAATCTGGAACTAAAAGAAGAAAATAAAGTCTTTGGCCTAGATAGAAACTTTATCAAGGTTAAAGAAGCAAAGGTTAACTTTACAATTGGGAATGACAGAGAAAACTATACTTTCCCCATTGTTGTCCATGTTCCTATTGAAAATATTCCAATGAATGTTGTAATTGGCAGGCAAGATATCTTTGATAACTTTGAAGTAACTTTTAGCCAGATTCAAAAGAAGATAAGATTCAAGAAAATCGCTAGGTGAAGCGCCTTTTATGTCTTTTGTCACTTTATGATTATTGAAGATAGAGCTATATCATTGTGAACAACGTACCGAGTTAGGACTAAAGATAAGATAAAAGTAACAAAAAAGGTCTTGACAAAGAAAGGAAAAGGTAGTAAGAATTGACCAATGGGGGGCAAAATTGAAGCGGAAAGTGGGGTAATTTTGAAACAAATTCTACAATGGATATTGAATTAATTTTTAGGCAAATCTCTCACCAATTATTAGGAGATTTTAAAATCTCTGCAGAAACCTCTCATCCATCAACAAAAGGAGAGCTTAGAGAAGATGCTCTCTCGAGATTTCTAAGAGAAAAGCTTCCGGGTAAATATGGAATAGGTTCTGGAGAAGTTATAAGTCCATTAAGTGAAGAATCTAAACATTTTGATTTAATAATTTTTGATAAAGAAAATTGTCCAATTTGGATCAGGAGTAATAAGAATCAAGTCTATCCAATTGAAGGGGTGTATGGAATTATTGAAGTTAAGTCAAAACTATCAAAGGCAAAACTAGAAGAGGGACTAGAAAAAGTAATAACAATAAGAGAGATGACTCCCAAGGGTTCATGCTGTCAATCAACCCCATTAGGGCTAATGCAATACTCGAGACCAATTCCTTTTGGTATTATTTTTGCATATAGCCTCGGTGATAATTCGATGGGATCTCTAGAAAATAACTTGAAGGTTTATCAGAAGAGAAAATCAAAATTGTATTGGCCAAATTTTGTGGTTGTATTAAATGAAGGAGTAATCTTCCAAAAGAATAGAGATGGTAAGAATATCCTAAATGCTGAGAATTTTGACAACTCGCTCTTTCTTGTGGGGATTCACTTTAAAAGAGACAGTTTATTTGAATTCTATTCTGCACTAATGCACATGATATCCTCAACGCATCTTGGAAACATCAATATACGAAGATATAAGAATTTGCCAAAAAGGGTAGGAAAATATTTTGTGAGTCACCATGATAGAATTGTCAGGTCAAAAGATAAAAAAGTATGTGCATTAAATGAAAAGTTCATAGATAGAGTAGTCAAACATTGTAAGAAAGTGGGCAAAAAAAGTTATAAAGAAATTCTTCTATCTGAACTTGGTCAGATTCCAAGGGGATTTTCCAGAGAAGATTTAGCGGCTAAATGCTATCATTATGATCCAGAAAATTTGCCTGGGATGCATGAAGTACAAAAACCATTCAAGAAGGATGAAAACGGAAGGCCAGTAGCTACATGTAGAATGAAAATTCCTTCTACGTTCGTAATAATTAACGAAGAAGTTTATTATATTCCCCAATGTTATTTTACAGCTGAAAATATCACAGAAGTTGAAGGCAAGACTATTAAGGATCTAATAGGATAATAAGTGTATTTATGTGTCTTGTTTCAGTATCGATGGGACAAATTGGAGAAACTTTTATAGAGACATTTTAGGGTTGGGCTTAATAGAGCAGAAAAAAAGGTTGCATTGGAGAGGAGAAAGAGATATACTTTGGGAGAGAATCAGAGTGGTACAATCTGAGAAGTATCTTTTAGAATTGAATAATGTGTCCCATTTTCCAGAAACATAAGAAAGGAGGAATCAAATGGATAGTATTACGATTCGAGAGTTTTTCAATGGTAAATATTTTGAAATCCCTAAGTATCAAAGAGGGTATGCTTGGGATAAAACAAATATTCGTGAATTGTTTGATGACATTGAAGAGGCGAAAGAAGCAACTTCTGGTCATTATATTGGTACAATAGTTCTTTCAAAAACAGATAAAGACAGATTGTTTTATGTTGTTGATGGTCAACAAAGAATTGCGACTATAACATTAATAATTAATTCTATAATTAAATACTTCGAAAAGGATGACACTTCATGGTATCACAGATTTTACATTAAAGAAGGTAAATATAGAATTCGATTATTAGGTAAAGATAAGGAAGTTTTTAGAAATATATTGGAAGAGAAAGTTGTTAATGCTCAAAGTAAGAGTCAGCGACTACTCATTCAAGCCAATGAAGAGATTGAACATAGAATCTCAAATACAAAGAACCGAAGGGAACTTTTGAGATTAGTTGAGCAACTTGAACTGCTGCAATTTATTGAAGATAGCGAAGGTGATGCCATTAGAATTTTTCAAACAGTAAATGATAGAGGAAAACAATTAACAATTATGGAGAAGGTAAAAAGCCTTTTAGTATATTTCTCAAATAAATATTTGAAAAAACAATATGATAGTGAAATTAATGATTACTTTGGGGAGATATTTGAAATATACGATTACATAAAATATACTGGGGAGGAACTAAATATTAATCTCATAAGCAGCAAGGAATTTAATGAAGATAATATTATGAGGTACCACTTTGTAACATTTTCGGATGAAGATTATAACCCAACGGCAGCATATGTTTTAGCCTTCTTAAAAGAAAGATTGAACGAACTGAGAAACAGATTAAGAAAGGGAGGAGAAAAAGAATCAAAGAAATTAGAAAACTTTATTTTGGAATACATTGAAAGTTTATATTCCTTCTTCAAATCATTAAAGAATGTAATTAAAAGGTGTCATACTAATGAAAAATACTTTAAGCTATTTTCTATACTTGGTTTGTCTGCCACCCTATATCCTTTTGTTGTTAAATTAGAAGATTTGGGACTTCTTGATAAGAATTTGCCAGATAAGGAGTATCAAAATTATTCTTTTCTTGATTTGATAGAGTTGATTGATGTGAGGATTTATAAAATGCGTGGAGATCCAAGAGCGGGTATTTCAAGATTTACCTATAGTATTAACAAAAAAATGAAAGATTATGACATTCAGGATTGGCTTCTTTGGTATAATAAGAAATGGATGAGTCAAGCTGAATTTCAAAATCTTATTACCTCAGATGTATATAGGAAAAATAAAGCATTGGTTCATATATTTATTGATTATTGTGAGCACTTAAGTAATAAAAAGTTTTCAATTAGCGAGCTTGAGAAAATTACTACAGACTCACGGTTAATCCCTACTACTGAACATATTCTAGCACAAAAACCAAAATTTACTCTTAAATCACATAACTTTAAGAGCACAGAAGAATACTATGAGTATGAAGGTACTCTTGGGAATTTGACAATTTTGGAAAAACATCTAAATAGTGCTGTGCAGAACAAAAACACATTTGAAAAAGTACCTTTCTATGATAAAAGTCGATTTAAGATGACAAAGATTGTTGCATCTGAAATTTCCGATAAAAAAGCATTTAGAAAAGAAAATATTTCGGAAAGGACCAAGATAATAGCTGAATACTTAATTAATAGATGGTGGTGTTGATAAATCTTATTTCTTGAAAGGATATGGTATTCTTTCTTGAAAGGACGGTAAAAAACCAGTTTAGCTTGAAACATTTCAGAGATTGTATATTTAAGAATGCCGAAACGTCCTAAATCACATCAAATAGGTGATAAAGCATGGTGTTTATTTGAAAACATCATTCCAACTCAATGGATTACTAGAGAGAAGGTGAAAGACTATGGAATAGATGGTGAAGTTGAAATATTTGATGACTCTGATAACTCTACTGGTTTACTGTTCCTTGTGCAATCTAAAGGGACATCTCGTGATGATTCGACGAAATCATCTGAGTTTTATTTATCCCTTGATGCTTTGTATTACTATAGATCATTTGACCTACCAGTTTTATTGGTAAGACCCCACCTTGCTTCGCAAAATATATACATTAAGTGGGCCCATGAAATTGATCCATATTATTGTAGTGAAGATAGTAAGTATGTAAAAGTGAAATTTAATGAGGAATGTATGTGGACAGAGCAAACTCCTAAAATGATATTAGAGATGGTAAAAGCTTTTCGTTATTACAAAAGCCCGAGGTTATCATTACCCTTAGAATTCGGATTTGAGTTCAATGATGAAATTGTCTTTTCAATACCTATTGAAGAAATAAAGTCAATAATCCGGAGAGCAGGCGTTTCATTGTCACACATAATTTCATTTAGTTCGTCTGAACCAACTTCCTCGATGCCGCGAATTAGAATTACAGATAATTTACTACAGATTAAGATTGCGGGATTATCTTTATTCAATTTACACATCACTGATGAAAATAAATTGTTTGGGAATTCAATAGATAAGATAAAGCGCTTCTTACCTCATGATATTTTGGTCGGAATCTCCATTGCTCTTCATAGGCTTGGGCATGATACGATTGCATCAGAAATTGCATATCAACATATACTATCTTCCAACCTTTGGGATAATTATGCTATTGCTTTTGAAATCATGGATTGCCTTTCACATACAAGAAAAATTGACAAGGCAATAAAATTAGCAGAAGAAATACTCGAAAGATGTTATGATAAGTTTCCTTATCAAATTTATGCATTGCCAGCGTTTTACAAGACCAATTTAACTCAAGAAGAGTTTAAAATGCAGGAGAGTTTGTTATTGAAGGCAATAGAAAAAGCAAAGAAAAATGATTTTATTGAGGAAGCTGGGATTTGTCATTACAATTTAGGAAATTTATATGCATATTGTGATGAAAACAGGAAGGCCTTTCATCATTACAGGTTAGCTGCAAAATATGTTCCGGAATACAAAAAAAGAGAATATTTTTGGAAGGAAATGGGATCAATTTTATTCCATTTAAAAAGATTTCAATCTGCAGAGACATCCTACAAATATGCACTGGAGCTTGGTGCTGAGTCAAGAGTCATTGCTCTCCGGGCTGACACTCTCATTTTCTGTGGAAAATATGAAGAAGCAAGGAGCCTTTTTGAAGATTATGAAAATAACGTTAATCAAGTGGATGCTGAATGGAAACTCAAGAAAATGGCAATAGAGCTGATAATGGATGAGTTAGATACAAAGATACAGAAGCGAAATTCTCCTTTGGCTAAGAAGCTTGCTGATGTAGAAAGGCTGGAATCTGTTGAAGCTACTAAGAGAATTAAAGAATCTTTGAAGACCGACGCGATATGCGATAAAGCGTGGTTCTATAAAGGTGTACTAAATTTCAAGAATGGAGAATATTCAAATGCAGCAATTTCATTTATTATTTCTGCAGCAATCCAACCGATGAATGTTGATACATGGGTTAATGCGATTTTATGTACTTTTATTTGCCCTGAAGTTCATGAAATGCTACAAATAATATTACCTGTAGCTTATCAATATAACAAAGAAAGATTTGTCAATGCCTTTGCTAATAAAATTTCAGAACAACCCGAAGACATGCTTTCAAAAGAAAAAAAGGCGGAGATTATAAATTTGATAACCAAATATTCATATGAGTTAGGAAAGCAAGAAACAAATCCTCCTACTATTAGATTTATCAATCAGAACGGGACATACAAAGTGATTACCTCAAACAATTAATAGAAGTAAGGATTAGATCAATGTTGACAAAATTATGGAATTATCAGATTCAAATAATACCTGTAATTCTTGGTTTGCTAATCTATGAGTTTCCTGCGTTTATACGTAAATTAAGAAAATTGTATTACGTTCCAGTATACTTCTCTATATTTCCATTAAGAGCTATAAATTCGCAACTGGCAAATTACTTAGGTGACGGGCTATCCGCCTTGCCTGACCTATCTAATGTTGAAAAAGAAAAACTAAGAAAAAAGATAATTTTTATTTCAATTGTTTCTATGTTCATAGATGCATGCTTGATACCTTTAATAATGGGAGCAATATTCTCAACGTTCTTTAGACCAGAGATTTTTAGACAATTTTTGCTGATATTTGTAATCATAAAAATAATTACCATATTACTATCACTAAAAAACTTCCATTTGTATTCTTCTGACAATATCGGCACTAAGAGAAATCACATTCGTTTAATTATTGTTTATATATGCTATTTGGGAGTTGTTTATGAGCTTCTGAGAAAGTCCTATTTTTGGGCTTTTCCATATATTAGTAAAGGCAATTATCTGGGATTGCTAATTGGAATAAAAGAAATCATCTTCAGTCATATTATACCAATGATACTTATTCTTAATTTAATAGTATATTTCTTCACAAAATCAATAACAGATAGAAAATTTATAGATGAAAATGATGGGGAATTTTGAAAGGCATTTTGCTAGGAATCTTCCAATAATTATGAAACTTTCTCATTCTGGGAGAAAGGAAATGATTGTATTGTCTCTATTATTAGTCGAAAGCTATTTTAGGTCCGCTTTTTCGAGATTTTTAGAATATTCATACTGGGTACTAATGATACTCTTTGATAGAAAACGAGCAGATAATATCTCTTTAGGTTTTGCTCAAATAAAGTATAAATATTGGAAAATGTTAGGTTCTTCAAAGAGTGGCTTGGTAAAAGATTTCATAAAAGTAACATCATTATATTTTAATTATGATTATTGTAATTCTTACTTAAGTTATCATTGCAAAAATTATAAGGATTTAGATTACTCAAGTATTATTAAATTATACAACGGTAACTATACAAAATATTATTACAAGTTATTTTCGCAAAGTATGGAGTTGTTAAAGCAAAATTCAAATTCTTCTACCCATGTTCCCCGACAAATAAAAATGAATGCATTCTAAAATGATCAAAGAAACTTATTTAGTTATATTAAAGAAAATGAGGAAAGAACATCCAGAGGCTGACTTTGTGGCTGTGACAAGAACAGCTCATATCATTTTAGCTCCATCACAGAAGTTATTACAAGATTACAAACAGGCTGAAAAGAAGTTAGGAGATAGATGGAAGGTCTGGTATGAATTGAGATATAAAAAAGAGGTATTGAATAACCAAGACACTTTAGGCAAAATTAAAGAAATAGCAGGCATCGCAAAAAGAAAGATGTTTTCCTTGTCTGTTATGAAAAAGACCCGCCTTGTCATAGATTCATAGTTCTGGAAATGGTAAAAAGTCCAATTTTACTGAAACATAACAAAATGCGTCAGAATCTTAAAACCAGAGTAAATAGTCTTGGAAAAATTGAGCTGAGATGCATTACACTTGCTGACCTTGGACATATTAGAAGACTTTTGGATAAAACCAAAGATGATAAGTCACTCGCCATCAATCTTCTATCTAATCAGACAATCAATGCAAAAGAAAAAGTCACAGATTTTGGGAATATACCTGAAGTGGAATTAATTGAACTGTTAAGGGGTTTTATAAAATATGAAAAGGATGTATTTAAATACTATAAAGAAACAAACGATAAAGAGGTTTTTTCCAATATCAGAAAAGCCTTGACTAGATATTTTTTTGAAGTTAATGAAAAATTACTGTGTGCTTTTCAACCAATCCTAGAAAAGGTCAAATCAAACCTTTATGCTTTCAAATTGCCTAAAATTCAATTTAACTTCGAACCTTACGTGCAGCTTGCTCAGCAAGCAAGGAAACTTTTTAATTCATATGCAAAAATGCAAGAAAGTATTAGTAAATACTTTTCATCTGCAATACAAAAACTCAATAAACCAGTTTCATCATTTTCGGAACTTTTGGGTCCTCAAATTGATATTCTAAGCAAATGGTATCAAAAATATTATAATTTCTTGAAATATGCGGTAGATTTTGGAAAAACACTTCACGAAAATTTTAAGATTACGGAAAAATTTGCGCTAAAAATCCTAAGAAAATACAAATGGCTCATCACGCCATCTATGCCAGGCGTTTTTATTTTTGACATAACAGAAATAGGCAAAAGAAAAGGCAATCAAAGAAAAGCGATGAATAAACTTTTTATAGAACATTTTTCTGAAAATGATTATTGTGAATTAAAAAGGCATGTTGAGGATTGGAAAGAAAATCAATTATTCACTCCTAGAATGAAGATTTTTCGAGACTGTGTTAATTTATTGAAAAATTCAGATGAGAAATTTAATCCTTCAAATTTGATATTGCCAACCCTGATAGCGCAGATTGATGCTATTCAAAGAGAATTCATGATAAGGGAAGGTCTTTATTATAGGAAAGGTTGGAAGGACAAAAAAGGAAAAAAAATCAACAAAGAGATATGGTTTAGGAGCAAAGCTCCAGAAAAAGAATTTGGAAAAGATTACGACTTGGGTAGTGACATATTATTCAATGTTCTATACCAGGGGTCAAAATTGGGAGAACCTTTACAAATCCCATTTACCTTTAATCGTCACAAAATTATGCATGGAGAAATAATTAAATACGGAAGAATTGACAATACTATCCGGGCTTTCTTAATTTTGGATTTTTTATCATTTGCAACCAAAAGCTCTAAGCAGTGATTTATCGTAGCGTCAATTGTGGCTTATATTTAGAATAGAACGGATTTATAACGTTTTCTGGAGTTTTTAAAACTCCTAATTTTTTCTCTTGAAATTTCTTTTTAATAGATGTATAACACAGAAAGTCGATAAGTGAGCAAAGTATATTAGAAGCAATAACAAAGAGAGCAATTTATGCGTTGCAAATTAGGGTCAGTACAACTTTAATAAGGAGCGAGAATGACAAAATTTGTTGAAGTAAATGGTTCATTTTATTACAAAGGTGATGATAGTCCAAAGAATGCGGGCGCAAAAGCTTGTGATGTACTCGATAAAACTAATAAAGAAGATAATGTATTAATCCTTGATGAAGAAATTGGTGGTGAAACTATTGCTTGGGTTTTACACGAGATTATTAAAAAAGAGGAAATTGAAAGGAATAGAATATATACTCATCCTGCTCAATATGATGTTATTTGGCTACCAGAAGAAAATTCATACAATAAAGAAATTTATGATTGTATTATAAGAGTATACGAAAAATAAAAGGGAGAAAAAACGCAAAATAAAGAGAATCATAAAATAAATTATGAGTTTTGCTGCACATTGATTATAGAGGAATAAGAGGGAGATTCGTGACTTATCTTGAATTAGCTTTTGTTGAGCGCAAAAAAATATGCATTAAGACTAGAAAAGCACACCCTAACTGAGCTAATTTATATTAAAGAACGCATCAAACAAGTGATAAAGATTTCTCCCTGAGTCACATAATAATATACGAGGAAATTTTAGAGAGGGGGTTCTTCACCCCCTCTCTTTTTGTATTACTCTTCTCCAGGCATTATAGGTGGTGGTGGATCTGGGTCCTCACCATCATTAGGATCTGCGAAAAGTGTAGAGCTAAGAGATAAAAGAAATAAAGTTGAGAGAAGTACAAGTAGAAATTTTTTGAATAAACTCATCTCACCTCCTTTTTTTACCCAAAGAAGCAATTTTTATGCCATACTTGACTACAAAAAGATAAGTGAGATTATTGCTTCACTTATGGTGGCAAAAAAGGGAGTAAGTTTAATCAGGAGAGAATCTATTAAAAAAAAAGGGGCAAAAATGCCCCTGCTCAAAATAAAGTTTTTTAAGTTACTGTAAAATATATTGTTATGCGTGGCAGAAATGCCACTAGGCTAAGCTAAATTTCTAATTTATTTTTTTATATTTCGATAAATGGTTTTTGTATCTACGTGTAACATGCGTGCTGCTTTTGTAACACTACCATTAGTATAACTGAGCACTCTCATAATATGTTCTTTTATGAACTTTTTCTTTAATTCGCTCAAAGTTAAAAATGACGTTGGCTCATATATTACTTCAGAAAGGTTTTCCTTTGTGATTAAGCTTTCATTACAGAAGAAGACACACCTTTCTATTTCATTCTTCAATGTTCTCACATTTCCAGGCCATTCGTAATTGTATAGAAGGTCAAAAGCTCTTTTTGTTACCCCTTTTATGTTTTTATTATATTTCCCGTTATAGAAATCAATATAATGGTCTATAAGAGGTTTTATATCTTCTTTTCTTTCTCTCAAAGGAGGAAGGTAGATTATAAATTTACTTATCCTATAATATAGGTCTTCCATAAATTTATTATCTTTTACAAGTTGAAAAAGGTCTTTATTTGATGCTACAATAATTCTTGTTTCTACTTTTTTATATTTTGCAGCTCCGAGTTTTTTTATCTCACCAGTATCTAAGAAACGTAAGAGTCTAGCCTGTAATGCTTCAGATGCATTGGCAATCTCATCAATAAATAGTGTTCCTTTATCTGCTGATTCCAATTGCCCAACTTTATCTTTCCCGGCTCCTGTAAATGTTCCCTTTTTATATCCGAATAATTCTGATTCAATTAGTGAAGATATAATTGCGGAACAGTCTATAATCAAGAAATTATTATCCTTCCTTTTACTTAAAAGATGGGTAGAGCGAGCAACGAGTTCTTTTCCTGTTCCGCTTTCTCCAAGAATTAAAACGGGGATATCGGTCTGGGCAAACTTTTCTATTTTGGAAAAAGCTTCTTGCATCTTTTCAGATCTTCCTATAAGATTTTCAGGACCAAAATTAATTTTTAAAGTTTTCTTAAGGATAATTAATTGTTTCTCCATTCTTTTATTGCCAAAAGCTCTTATTAAACTATCTGCAAGAAGCATTGAAATTGAGCTAACAAGTTCTTGTTCTTCTTTTGAAAAAAGCTGAGGTGTTTTTCTACTATCAAGATAGAGCACTCCAAGAACCTCATCATTCTTTATAACTGGTACACACAAAATTGAACGAATCTTGTTAAGCTTAACACTTTCAAAGTTCTTAAAGTGTTTCTCCTTTATTGCGTCATAGGCAATAAGTGGTTTTCTCGTTCGAGTAACTTTTTTTATAACATTTTTTGAGAACTCTTTTGCATCACAAATTGTTGCTTCATCGACATCCTTACCTGTAACAATAAACTCATCAGTATCGCTGTCAAGTGAAAGAAAAAGTCCTCTTTCTGCGCCCGTAATGGCTTTTGCAGTTGGGATAAAACTTTTCTTTAAATCTTCTGGATTATCTAAGTGTTTTATTAGGTTTGAAATTTCAGAAATTAAATCTACATATTTGCTTGTTTTTGGCGTTGGTATTTCAGTTTCATGAAATTTATCAAGCGCTCGAAAGAGTTTATCGCTTACCTCTGAAATTAATGGTTGTGCATCAATCTCGGTAAGAATCTCTCTTGCTTCTTTTAGTAATGATATGGACTCTGATAAGTAATCTTTTCTTCTTTTCTTCGCAAATTCTTCATAATTCATATCAGAAAGAGCAACCAAAACCCTTGAATAAAGAAATCTTTGATTTTTTCTTGTTTTATTTAACAGCCTTTTAAATTTATTTTTAAGTCTAGAAGTTAATAAATTTTTAGCCCAAATCAAAGCATCAGCAAACTTTACTTCCTCTTTATATAAAAACATCTTGCTGTTTTTCATAATCTCTTTTGCTCTACTAATACTCTCAAGTGCATTCTCTTTCTTATCTATTTTTATCAAGCAAAGAGATTCATAAATCAGTGCCGGAATCTGATATTCTGGTACATTTAGCTTTCCAATAGAATCTTCAATATTTTTTAGATATGAAAGAGCATTCTTAAAGTCACTCTTTATGTATTTTTGTATTGCCATTATAAGTTCAATTTCCAAAAACTCTTTCTTGCCTATCATCTGCTTTTTCAAATTTTGAACTTTTTTCATTAAAGTTTCAAATTCATTATTCTTTCCTTGGAAAGCAAAAATAAACAAAATCTCTGATATGTTACTGAGTTGAATAATGGGCTCTTCAATATTTTTTGCAATCAAGTTTGATTTTTCAAGAAAATCTAAGGCATTTCCCCATTCTGCATTTTGTGATAGGATCCTCCCATATAAATTATACAATGAAGAAATCATACGAAGATTTCCAAGTTTTTTTGCTTCGGAAAGAGCAACAAAATAATTCCTTTTGCTTTCTTCGATGTTTCCCACAGAAAAGAGGAGCTTTGCAAGATTTGAAAGCATGTGTAATTTTCTTGGTATATTTTCAGTTTTCTGAAGAAATTTCAGCCCGTTTTTATAATAAATAATTGCTTTATCAAATCTCCTGTTTGTTTGCTCAACAGTCGCGAGGATATTTAGACCTGCTATTAGATAGAGTTGATTTTCATATTTTTTAGCAATCTTAATTACTTTCTTTCCGTAGAACTCTGCTTTTTCTAATTTATTTGTTTGTTGGTATAATGTAGAAAGATTATAGTAAAGTTTTGCAATCAGCACTTTCTTTTTTAAGCCTTTCCTTGGTAAGAGCAAGGTTTTTTTATAGATTTCTTCTGCTTTTTTGTATTCCTTCCTACTATAATAAAACCATCCAAGGTCAATTAAAATCTGAAATCTCTGACCTAATGGTAATTTCTCTTTTAATAGCTTTTCAAAAAGTTCTTTAGCTTCATCATATTGAGATACAAGGGGTTTTGTCATAGCAAGATTGTGCAACACTTGAATCTTTTCAGATTTTTTCTTTAATTTTTGTAAGAGTTCATTATATAAAGAAATTGCTTTATCAAATTGTCCAGCAAGATAATATAAGGTACCTATTTTCGGTAACATTTGTCTGTCAGCCTTCAATAAGAAATCGACCGCATTTAATTGTTTTAATTTTTCAAAAGCATCTATCGCAGATTCTACATCAGAATTTTCAACAGATTTCCTTAAAATTCTTATTAGAAATAATTCTGCTTTGGAATCTTTACAAATAAAAGAATGATAGGCTTTCAAGTGAAGAATATAGGAAGTTTCTTTCTGTCGTTCTAGAAATTGAAGGATTCTTTTATGAAGGCTTATTTTTTCTTTTTCTTGTAAGCTATCGTAAATTATAGTTCTCACAACCTTATGTGTGAAATCCAATCTGTTCTTTTCAGAAGCAGAGAAAAACTGTTTTAAAGATGAACTTTCACTTATTTTTATTGTTTTAGATTCCTTAAAAGACGACAAGTCAAGAAGCCAGGAAAGAGGAACTGGATCACCATAAACAGATGCAAGCTTTAATATTTCTTTTTCTTCTGCAGAAAGTTTCTTTATTCTTTCTGTAACAAATAATCCTACACTGCCAGGAGTAGGAATTTTTTTAATAGCTGATAGTTTATAAGTGAGGTCATTACCTTCTTTTTTAAGAAGTGTTTTCTCAACAATTGTTTTTAGAAGTTCTTCAATAAAATATGGGTTACCATTCGTATGGGTATAAAGAAAATCATTAAGCTTTTCTACATTCCCAATTACACCAAGCATATTTTTTACAAAAAGCAGGCTTTCATTTTTATCTAATCCTAACAATTTGTGATGACTTAGATTTCTATAAATTCTGTTTTCAAACGCAGACTCAAGGTTCTCAGGAATATTTTCTGTCGCCATAATAAAGAGAAATGGGTTCTTTTCTAAAAAATTAGAAAAATATAAAATGAAATCAGTCATAATACTATCAGTGAAATCAACATCATCTAATATGAAAAATTGTATTTTATTCTGGGAAATGTTTAACATCTCAGCAGCAATTTTTTCGAAGAATTTATACTTTCCTTTATCTGAAAGTGTCAGTTCACCTTTTTCTAACATTATTCTCAGTTTTGAAAGGTTGTTGTCAGCTCTTTCCAGGAGTTCTATTAACCAAGTAAAATTAAATTTTGTTTTCTTCGTTATCCTTAAATATTGTGCATTTTTACCATTCAGGAATAAACGATTGTAAATTTCTTTAAGTAATCTTGTTTTTCCTGTTCCAGGAATTCCTTCTATTACTATGATTTGTCCTTCACTTTTGGAAACTTTATCAATTAAATTGTATATCTTGTTAATATATTTCTTACGACCAATAAAATCACTGTAAAGTATTTTCTCAATATATCTTTCTTCTTTCTTAGATTTGCCCCTATTCTGTAGCACTTCAATAACATTGTCAAAACTTGTGAACCTGTTGAGCCTGAGTTTATCAGTCATCCGCATTATGACATCATTAATAAAATCAGGAATCTCTTTATTTTTCTGCTTAATCGGTTGTAAATTTTTATAAAGCACATCTTCTAAAATTTTTGATGTTTTTCCCTCATTAAACACTTCTTCACCTGTTAAAGATTCATATCCGATAATCCCAGTAGAATAAATATCTGTTCGCATATCAGGTTTTTCGCCCCTTAAAATTTCAGGAGCAAGATATCTTAGGGTGCCACCGATCTCTTCTCTAATTATGTTTTTTTGAAACTGAGCAAATCCAAAATCAACAAGTTTTATCCTTCCATTTTTATCAATTAATATATGGGTTGGTTTCAAATCACAATGTAAGTAACCTTTTTTATGGATAAAACTAAAGATGTTTAGAGTTTCAAGGAAAAGGGGTAAAAAGTTTGAGTAATTATTCTTTAAGAAATATTGATAAAAAGGAACACCATCAACATATTCCATTGTGAAATAAAATTGAGCCTTCCCTTCTTTTTCAAATGAACTAAAATTATAAACCTTAATAATATTAGGATGGGTAAAAGTTTGTAAAATAAAATATTCCTTCTTAAATTGAGAAACATAATCCTCTCCATTGTTTCTCAATAACTTCAGAGCAAGAACGTCATCTGTAAGAGTATCAATAACCTTATAGACTATATTATTTTGAGTCTCAGAAATGTTTTTAAGAACCATATATCGGCTGTCGATTTTCATAGATATACTATAATATAACATCTTTTTAATAAAGTCAAGATATTTTTTAAAAAAATTAAAAGAGAATGGCATTTTTGCCACTCATAACACTTTATTTTTCATATATTTATAAAAACCATTTTTTGAATAGGACAATTTTGCCCCATTTTTTCAGAAAGACGTTTTTCTTTCAGGAACTCAAACAATAATCCATAAATCTAAGTACCATTATCTATAAACTTACATTCCCTTGTAATAAGTTTGGCACGAAAATTGCTATTAATATTATTATGTTTGGTATTTTTGTGTTCGGTAATATTATGTTAATAAAATCTTAGATATGCTCTTTTAACGACTGCTTGAGTAAAGAACAAATTCGTTGAAAGAAGCAGGTGATAAATTATGATAACCTATCGTAGAAAAAAAGATAGTGATACATGGCATTGGTGCAAATTGCAGTAATTGGCCCAAGGATTATGAGGATTACGAGGAGATAACTGTTACTGGAAGACCAACTTCTGGTGAGCTTGATAATGAGTGTTTAGCAAAGGAGAAAGCGAATAATTGTAGAAAATAGCTAAAAACAATAAAAATGCTAAGTTCAAGGGAAAATGTCAAAATATTTTTCCAGTACCGAAAAAACGAAAAGAGTTATTATGAGACTTAATTTAAGATTATTTCTTATTGGGATTCTTATTTTCTTTTTCTCTTACTACTTGATTGCGCGCTCAGAAAATTTAGGGCCAGATCCTAAAAAACTTTTTCTTAGCCTTTCTTTCCCATTCATGCAACTCTATCATTATTGGCCAGATAGTAACGGAACTATTAACCCAGAATCCAAAATAGCATTTCCCGCTGGTGTGGGTTTTATGTTAAATTATGTAGTTTGTAAAAATTTTATGTTTAATATACCTGTACTGATAAATGCTGATAAGAGTTTTGACGCGTTTAACATATCCACAGGTTTTTCATTTTCTTCTATTATATTTAGTTCAAAAGTTGTTGGAATGGGGTTTAGTGTTGACATAATTCGAAAACAAGATAACGGATATGAAGTAGGACTTTTCTCAGAAAAGCATAAAAAACCTAACCTTTCATTATTATTTCAATTCGGTTTTCCAGTATCTTATGAATCGCCTAAAGCCATGATGAAAAAAGAACTTGCTAAGGTAAAAAAACTTGAACAGAAAGATCCACAGAAAGCAAAAGAATCATTAATAAAAGCTTTCAGATTTGCTATTCAAGAAAATAAGAAAGCAGGCAATATAGCAAAAGCAAAATTGTTTGAAGAGAAACTTAATGAGGTAACAAAAGAACACGCAGAAGAAATAATAATAAAAGAAAACAGAGAATATCTTCAGCAATTCTAAAACTTTGAAAGCAAAAGGAGGTGATAAACATGGCAAGACCTTGTAGTCCTTATCATTCTGTTGACAGTGATGTATACCATATTTACAGTGATTGTACTAAAGGTAATGATATTGAGAGAGACAAAAAAAGGTCGGGGACTGGTGGAAAAAGACTTTGTTTAGTTTGTAAAGATATAAGAGCACGAAAGCGTACAAGATAAAAGTCTTAAGAGGAAATACTTTATATCATTATTAGTAAAAATGGTTAGTGATTCTAACTGCAGTTAAACAAAACCTATTACCGGGAAATTAAGTAAAGGAGGAAATATTATGTTTGAAAAGAAGGATCCAAATCCATACTCAGAGTATTTCGGAGAGTATATTGCAGATTTTGTAAGTACTAATAAAGAGGTTTCTGCTATTTTATTTAAGACTGCAGCAGGAACGAGGGTTTATGTGAAATTTGCTCCTGGAAAAGGTTTTAAGAATCTTAAAGATAGCTTTTTTAGCTCTATTTTTCAGTATCTACAAGAGAAACATTATCCTAAACCCTGCTCTATACATTTTAATTGATATGTATAACTTTAAACAATAAGAGAGAAATGACTTTATTAATAAAGATTTCTCGATTAGCAGCGCGCTACAGCATTAATGGCTTAGATAGTTAGTCAAAAAATGAAACTCTTTAGACCTTATTGTTGCTCACTTTTTTACTCTGAATAGCTTAACTATTCAAATTGTGAGAGAAGATTAGTAGATATATGAGATACTTTGCAATTAAATCTGTTTGGCTACCCAGAAGTTTTCTACTCATATTTAGATGTTCTATGAGATAATTAATTATTAAGTTAGAAACGTGTAAACGCAAGAAGATGGGAAAGATTATAACATAGTAAAATATAAATATTTCTATTATTTTATAAGTATTGGTTTAAAACCAATAACGCGGAGGTCAAAATGAACGAAGAACAGAAGAAAATATTAGTTGAGGATGTGGCAAAGAATTTTGAAAAAGCCTGCAAAAAAGTCCTTGGCGAAAGACTTCATTCATTTTATATGGTTGGTAGTTATGCATTCGGTAAAATTTCTTTGGATAGACCTGATATCAATTATTTGCTTATTTTGAAGGAAAGTGCTATTCCTAAGGACTACTTAAAACTTGGTGATATTTGTAGAGAAATAGTAGAAACGTTTAAAAAACAATGTTCTGTCAGGATAGAATTTAGACCCTTCAGGTATATCTATCCCAAAATAAGAAAAGACTATGATGTTTTCTTAAATCCGATAGTGCTGAGTCTTCAGGAAATCAAAGGCATGGGTTGTATATTCAATAAATGGTTTACTGAGGGGTTAAAGAGTGCAAATAAACTCCTTTTTGGCAGCGATTTACTCCCAACGTTAGAAGTAGGAGAGATAACAAGAGAAGATATCTTTCAAGGTGCAATATTTGACTTATCCTTTTTTATTATTCCTTTAACACGAGCTCCAGCTCAATACGATGAGGATGAATTCGACTTACTGTTTAATGAAGCTATGACAAATGGCAAAAATATTTGCTATTTAGGGATAGAGCTCGCAATGAATGATGAAGAGCTAAAAAACAAGGAATATGTTAATTACATACAATCTAAGGAGACTATTGTAGATTTTTATAAAGAAAGATATGGTGAAGAAGCAGCTATATTGGTTTTTAAAATATTTGATGCACGGGAAAACTATCTGCAATATAAGAAAGACCCACAAAAAGCTAAAGAGATGTTTGAAGTTGCGGTAACCCTCGGAGATTTAGTAAAATTTAAACTTTTTTCGAGTATGAAAAGATGAAATTTTTAGCCATTGGTGATATTTTAGAAGCGAATGCAATTGATAATTTATTAAGTCTTGATTTAAGGAACTATGCTTTCTTAATACTAACAGGTGATATGTCCGGTTCCTCAGAAGGTTGGAAGATTGGGAAAGCTAGGGCTTTAGATGATAAAGATTTTATTCCAAAAGGTGAGGATCCGAAACGATATTATAAAAAACTGCTAAAACCATCTATTGAAAAACTCAAAAAAGTTGATAAACAACTTGGGAAGATTCAAAAATATCTTAAGATATTCGCTGTATATGGAAATACTGATTTTAAATCAGTGGTTGAACAAGTCAAACCTAGGAATTTCACAGTACTTCATAACAAAATTTCTAAAACAAATGGTTTGTATTTGGTTGGATATAATGGTCATCCTATGTACCCGTGGGAAATTGCCAAACCCCGAAAGAAGGATATTTTTGGTTTTACCTATACTGAAACGGTAAAAGAGCTTAATAGTTTTTTGGAAGAACAAATTTATGATGATTTGAAAGAAGCTACAAAAAACTTGCCACATGGCAGAGTAATTATACTCACCCATACACCTCCGTATAAAATACTGGATAAAGTAAATCGTGAATTTATACCTTGGGCCATTAAATCTTATGGAGAAATCGCTAAGGAAGGTAATATTGGTAGTACTGGTTTGAGAAAGTTTTTATTAGAATTCAAACCACTTTTGCACATTTTTGGTCATGTTCACGAGGCCAAAGGAATTAATAAGATAAATGGCACAACATTCGTAAATGTTGGTTGTTTTAATGAAAAACTTGAATTTGTTGAGGTTGAAGTAAATAAAAGCACTGAAATTAGATTTATACAAATAAAATAAATGAGTTCCAGGGAAAAAGTAGCAGTTCTTGAGATTGAGAGAAAAAAAGGAAATCAATACTCTGCCAGGTTTAAATTCGATTGGAGAGATTTTGATATCTTTGCTACAAAACTTAAACTAGAACAGAATGATCAACTAGCATTCGTAAAGGACCATGAACTTGATAAGGGAGCTATAGAACATATAAAGAGACATCTTAAATCCGGTATATACTCTCGGGATAAATTAGAAGATATTGGTCGTTTGATTTGGAAGTTATTGCCGCATGAAATCAAGACTAGTCTGGTATATTTTGATCTTTATGCATTTGAAATCTCAAAAATAAATCTACTTCCAGTCATAATCCGAACAGATTTTTTAGAAATTCCATGGGAGTTGTGTACCACACAACATGACACCATTTTATATCATAGAGGAAGAAGTAAAGAAAAAAATAAATGGTTTTCTTATAATTGGTACAAGAAATACTTAACCTCGTATGAAATTATTGGCTCATCAGATCCCGCAGTAAAGGTTAAAGAAAAAGATAAAAAGAAAGTGCTTTTAATAGCAAAAACATGCAAAGAGCTCGATAGTCTTGAAGGAGACTTTGCGAATGAATATAGTAATCTTCTAGAGTTGAAAAAAATCCTAGAGAAGGAGCATAAAACACAAATTCATCTTTGTGAAATGCCAAAAACAGTAAAAGATATGAAACATTTTTCAGAGGCTCTAAGTAGAGGTAACTTCGATCTTATTTTGTATTTAGGCCCGTACAAACACAAAGACAAAAATGACAAGAGGGAAGGAATTGTAGTCCAAAATCCTACTTTAGATGAACCAGAATATTTTGATGTGAGAAAAGATATTAGTGTAAAAGGCCAAAGTCAACCATTAATTTTTCTTGACTCATGCAACACTACTCTTAATGAATCAGAAGCGGAAGAAACGACTTATGATTTATCATATAGCTTTGCCAATCATTTTCTCCTTGAGGGTGCGTCAGCTTACATTGGGACTATCCAAAAAATAGAAGTCATCACAGCTACTGTTTTTGCAAGAAATTTATTATATTTTATTTTTAACAGGTGTTTTAGTTTATCAAGAGCTATGCATGATGCTAAAATTAAAACAATTGAATATTTTGAAAAGAAAAAAAAGGAAATCTTCTGTATAGAATGTTGTTCCTTTTCTTTGTACGGGCAAAATAATAATATTCTTCTAAGTTCATTTAAATACAGGAGAGATAGATTAACATTAGTTTATCCGAAACTAATTGGTCAATATTTTTCTGGTTTTAACAAAACCATTTATCAAAACTCCATACCTGGAATAAAACTATCCAAAGAAGACGATTTTCCTAATGTAATTAAGAAAATAAGTAATATTGCTACTCCATTTATTGCAGATTTGCCAATATTGGAAGCAACAAAATTGATTTCCAATTATGAAGGGAATGAAAAGAATGAAATAGTAATCATAGGCGGTTTATTTAGACTAAAACCCGAAACAGACGATTGTTCACTGTATTATTCTGAAGATATACGAAATTGTAGATATTTTTTCCATGCAGGCTTTCTGTCAACAGTCACAATTATGGCTCTTGCATACTTTCTCGATACAGGATACTATGACCTTTTTCGGCATAAGAGTAAACAAAGAAAAGAGGAATACGAAAACATATACAATAATATGTTAAATTGTCTTAAAGAAGGTAAGATTAAAGTTGAGCCTTTCCTCTTAGCAGCCAAATCTAAAAGAGATTTTGATGCTTTTCTTCGTGAGAAGAACTTTACACAAATCCAAAGTATTCCTCTATATAAATATTTTAAAATAATGATAAATACTAAATATAAAGAATATATTTTTTCCAAAAATCTATCAGCCGAGGTTTTGGTAGCTAAGAAAAAAGACATTACTCGTGATGACAAACTCTTCAGAGAGCTTTTTACACAATGGAGAAACTGGGAAAAACAAATGAAAGATAGGTTTCCTGAAGAGCAGGAGATAATTTTCTCATTTGATGAAAAGGATGTAGAAACAATAATTAACTTTACTAAATTTGTTAATGATAAGTTAGATGGTTTTTCCAATGAAATAGGAAGACCACTACAAATAGAGGATTTTGTGTGTATTAGTCCTTGGAAAAACGATGAGAAAGAATACAAAGAAAAGGAAAAGAAGTGCTTAATTTCAATTGATGAATATAGAAATAATCGTGAGAAAAAATTAAATGCTGAGTTAGCTCAAGCTAGTAAAAGATTAGAACAAGCCAAAAAAGATGATAATATTCCCGAAACACTAAAAACCAATGTGGAAAGTATTAAACAGAAAATAAGAAACCTCAAGGAAGAGTGTAAAAAGTTAAAGCAAAGAGTATCTTTCTCTGAAACTATCGACAATTTAGAAAGTATCGAAAAAGAGATCGCTGCAAAAAATAGGATTAAAATTTCGCATGGCAAAAAAATTTAGCATTTTAAGAATAAGTCCGCATTATTTTGGCTTTTTTGGAGGTGTTTTAATATCTGCTGCTGTCGGCTTGCTAATTAGCATACTAAATATGCAAAGTATAGCCAAAAAGCTCATGGTTTTTTTGAGTAGTATATCACTTATTTGCTCTGGCTTTTTCACCACATGGATAGGGTGGAAGACAGATCATAATTTGAACACATCAATTAACCTAGCGAGAAGTAGAGAAGAAAAAGAGGTATTTCTAAACGACTTTATCAAGAGAGATAAGGTTAAATTGATTAGTTCTTTGATTATCTCATCAGTATTTGCTATTATAGGCTTTGGTTTAATCGCCTATATTGGTTTGTTCGTGTCTTATTAAGAGAAAGATATGTTTGCGGATTTATAGCTGGAGTTCAATATTAATGTGTCTTGTTTCACTGTCAATTGGGAAAATTTTGTAGAGACAGTATGCTGACGTCATTGACATATTACCTAAAATTGAATAATATTTAATAATAGTTCAGAAAGAGAAACGAAGTATAACGTTTTCTGATAACTTCTTAACTTTTTATTCAAAATGTTTGGTAATAGATTTATAATGTAATGATGAAAATAAATATCCGTAAAACTTGTTTGATTCTGCTTACACTTTTTATGTTTGGTACTTATACACAGTCAATCTGTCAGGAAACAGTAGAGGAAAGGCTTGATCGAGTCGAAGCTAAGTTAGATAGTGTTCTTTCTATCTTTAAAGCTCAGATTGAGAAAGAACCAGCCAACAAAACAATAATTGACACCCTTAATCTATTATATGGCATTACAAGTCCTATTGGAACGGTTCTTGATAAAGGATATTTTGTTATTGACTATAATAATGATTGGAAAATACCTTATTGGGTGGCATATTATCTTTCATCTTCAAACCTTCAAGGGAATACATCCCGTACTAATGACTTTAGACCTGACCCTCAACTACCAATTGTTTCAAGAGCCGAATTAAATGACTATATAAATAGCGGTTATGATAGGGGACACAATGCACCAGCTGCTGCATTCAAACGAAGTAAAAAGGCTATGTCAACCACTTTTCTCTTATCAAACATGAGTCCACAAACACCAAAATTAAATAGATTTATATGGAAAAAACTTGAGAAGCAAGTCCGTGAATTGGTGATGAAAAAATGGCAAGCTTGGATAATTACTGGTAATGTTTTTCTTAATTCTGACAGTCAGTTTGTATGTCCTAAAGAATTTATTGGAGATGATGACAAACATAATGTTGCTGTACCAACCCATTGTTTTAAAGTTATACTCACTACTGGTAAAAATGGAAAGTTTTCAATGTATGCTTTTATATTACCAAATCAAAAGAACGATATTGATGGAACACTCATGGATTATTTAATTACAGTTGATCACCTTGAGAAAATCACACATTATGATTTTTTTCCAAACCTGGATGATAGCATTGAAAATGACCTTGAAAGCATAATACCCAAAACCTGGCCAAAATAGGAGTTTATAACATAAAATAAGAAAGGAGCATATATGACTAAAAAACTATTCTCAGTTGATATGGAAGCTTTTTCACCGGTTCAGTTAATTGACACTGGTTCAAAGCATAAGTATCCTGAAAAAGGTATTGCACTTTGCCTTTCAGGTGGAGGTTATAGAGCAATGTTATTTCATCTTGGTTCTTTATGGAGATTGAACGAGTTTGGTTATCTAAAAAAATTGAGCAGAATATCAAGTGTTTCAGGAGGTTCAATTACAGCAGTAGTGCTTGGCTGTAATTGGTCTAAATTAGGTTTTGATAATTCAGGAAAAGGAATAAACTTTGTTAAAGAAGTCGTTGAACCAATTAGAAAACTTGCAAGCAAGACAATTGATGTTGGTGCAGTTCTTAGTGGTGCACTAGGACCAGGCTCAATAGCAGAAAGAGTTCAAAAAGCTTATGAGAAGTTTCTCTTTGAAGATGCAACACTTCAAGACCTTCCTGATGAACCTCGTTTTGTTATTAATACTTCAAATGTTCAGTCAGGTGTATTGTGGAGATTCATGAAACCGTATATGGCTGACTATCGTGTTGGTATAGTAAAAAAACCAACAATAAAACTTGCAGTAGCAGTCGCTGCCTCATCTGCATGCCCTCCATTCTTATCTCCAGTCAAGCTTGAACTCAATACTTCAGATTTTGAACCAAATTCTGGTAGAGACTTACAGTATGAGCCCTTTACAACTGATATTGTGTTAACTGATGGTGGTGTATATGATAATCTTGGTCTTGAGACAGCTTGGAAGCGATATGATACAATTTTGGTTAGTGATGCAGGTGGTCAAATGCAGCCTCAAGCAGAACCAAAACTTGATTGGGCACGTCATACTTTTCGTGTTCGGATGATCACAGATAATCAGGTTAGAGCACTTAGGAAAAGACAGTTAATTGAGTCTTATAAACTGCGTAAGTATATACTTCAGCAAGGCGTAAACCAAGACAATGAACTATTTGAGTTAATAACCCGAGATGGTGCATATTGGGGTATTCGTAGTGATATCACTCACTATGAGCTTGTTGATGCTCTTGCATGTCCTTTTGATCAAACCACTGAAATTGCTAGTATTCAAACGAGATTAAAGCGTCTTGATAATTCAACGCAAGAACGCCTTATCAATTGGGGTTATGCTGTCTGTGATGCTGCAATGAGAAAACATGTTGATACCACTTTGCCGGTTCCTGCTGCTTTTCCTTATGAAATCGGAGTAGGATGAATTGTAATCGTAAGAAAAAGATGACAAAATTGAAAAAATGACTGAAAAAATCGATTTAAATATTGACAAATTGCAGCGGAAGATTTATAATTTAATTCAGAAAAAGTGGGAAATAAAGTTGAACCTTGACAATGGGTGTTCATGATTTAGAGAATGGAATACAAGTGAACAAGGATGTTATATTGATGAAATTATTGAGGAGGGAAGCGCTGTACTGTTTTTACCTTAAATCCTGGATGAAGCACACAGGCAAGGATACCAGAATTGCCGGTGCTGTATTGGGAAATGGTCTTTCTTGTTATGTTTCAGAAAGCGAGTAAAAATCAACAATATGAAATTGATAAGTTAGACAACATTGTTTACTGAATTGGAGGAATTAAAGATGAATAGAAATACATTGTTTAATAAAATAGATAAGATATTTTTACTTTCACCTTCTTTTTATACAATTATTTCTGGGGCATTAATTGGAGCAGCAATTAATTTTCTAACAAGCTTGATCTTTATGAAAAAATCATTAATAGGGCAGAAAGCTCTTATATTGTCTATTTTTTTTCTACTTCTTTCCTCAGGGCTATTTGTTTATATAAGTCTTATTTTAGAGGGCTTACGCAACAAAGCGAAGGATATAGATTTTTTACTAGGGATGATTTGTAATCGGCAAAAAAAACTTTGGATTTCAACCTTTGCAGGACTGGCTTGCATAATAATTAGCTTAATCTTTTTGCATTATACTATAACTTATTAAATAAAGAGAAAAATGGTTACTTCCAAAGTATTCAAAGTATTTGAAAAAGAAGTCATTCCGGAAGGGTCGACATATGAGTGGACTGAAAGTAGAATTCGAGAGCAAAAACCAAGTTGGAAAGATCTCAAAAATGGACATATTGCTATTCCTCAACATTTTCTTTCAGAAGTATTAGAATGTCTTAAAAGAGAACATTTCTGTATTACTGTAGGAGAAAAAGAAACTGGAAAAACATGGTTATCTTATATTGTAGGTCATTATGTTGTAGAAACAGAAAAGAAGAAGGTAAGGTTTGTTACTATAGATGAAAACTTTAGTAGTGCAGATGCTTGGGGTGAGATCAAAAGTCAAGAACTAAAAGGTAATCATAAACCCGATATATATTTCATAGTTGAAGATTGTCATGTTAATTGTGAAGAAAGCGAAGAGTTTCTACAGAAAGTTCTTGGTGAAGGAGAAGAGAATCTTAGGTTTCTTTTTACTATGCGAAAGGTAGGAAAAACCCTTTTAGAAGACATTGAAATAGAGGATACCTTCTTTAATGAAGGTATTAAACGGAAGTGTATAGTGTGGCTAAGGTCAGATGAAATGTATAAGGAATATGTCAAAAACATAGTCAAGAAATTTATAGAATCTAAAAAAATAAAATACAACATATCAAACCAAGAATTGGAAGATTTAGCTAATAAATGGGGAAATAACCTATACTGGATTTGGTTACGCCTTAACTCTTGGAAATACCAAGAAAGCCAAGAAATAACTGAAATTTCCGATGATCAAATATATGAGTCTATCTGGAGCCCCAACGGAGAAATAAAACTATCTAATAAAAAGAATAAAGATATTCTGCTCCCCATTTCTATATTCTGTCAATTTGAGCCTTTGAAGATTTCCTTGGATTTTTTACAAAAACTAAATATTGAAGACGAAACACTAAATGTATTTAGAAGCGAAGGTATCCTATATTTTTCTGAGTGGAAAGGATATGATTTAATAGGTATATCAGAAAGTTTTGCTGATATTATTATATCAACTCTCTTAAAAAAGGATCCCTTTTTTACGCAAGCAGAATACGCTAAATATACGTTAAAAAGTTTTAAGGAATATTTAAAATCAAAACTACCCAATTCTTCTATAATCTTTTTAGCTCTTTCTATTGCTAGAAGAACAGAAAAATCTGAATTTGCAAAAGAAATGTTTTATTCTCTTTTTCAGGATAAAGAAGTGCTAAATGCTGTAAAAGAAAAAGCAAGTCATGATTTTTTGTACAGAGTGATTTCCCTTGTGATTATTTTACGAAAGATAAATAAACAAGTGGCAAATGATATTTTGATATACCATCTCCAACATAATGATGATATAGATAGAATAGTGCAGCAATTAATTAAAAAATCAATTTCAGGTTTCAATGAGTTCTTTAGGGCTATGTCAAGAATTGATGATAAGACTGACAAAAAGGTTGCAAAAGGACTAAATAATTTCGTTGCGGATTTAAAAAATAAATTATTGAATACGAGTGCCACTCAGGAGAAAAGTTTCTTTTGTTTTCTTAATAAATTAAACCCGAAGTTGGTTAAATCATTATTGTTGGATGAGGAACTTCGCAGGGATTTTCAAAATAAACTAAAAACAACAACAATAAAGAACATATGCAGTGTTTTAAAACCACTATCTAAAAGTACTTATCTTGAAGAGTTCTTCGAGGCTTTTTCTATTTCAGATTGGGAACATATTATAAATTCCTCAACCCTTAATTCTATTCGCTCATTACTTTATGGTCTTATGTCTAACCAATGGAATCTTCCTATAACTGCACGTACTCTAACAAAAGCTCTAATAAACGCTAATTTAAATCATCTAATTAGCGAAAAAGACTCCTCACTTTTCAGGCTTAATGGGCTTATAGGAAATGTAAAGCAGATTGACCTTAAAAATGCTACAGAGATAATTAGAAGATTAAGCCTATTGGATTTTAGTGAATTATTCCTCCGGAAAGATTCTCCATCTAAAAAAAGAGGACATACTAAGGTAGAGTGTATAAATTGGTTTTTAGTATCATCAAATTTGCTTTATCCATATTTTATATCAAATATAGCGAATAAGGTCAACGATCAAAAATGGTCTTCCCTTATTTTTGATGCTTCTTTAGAAGATGGTTTCTGGTTATTTTGGAATATTTATAGAGGTGATCCAGACAAGGCAGTACGCCTTGCTCAAAAAGGTATAGGAGAATTCCTAATCGAGAAATGTATTAAAAATCAGAATCAGCAATTATATTTAGCTCTTCTTGGAGTTCTGCATCTTTGTGGTTTTGCAATTCCAACTAATGAGGGAGATATTACAAAAATTAAACGAATACTTACTATATATAAAAAGGAAAAGAAAATTACGCTTTTACTTTTGTCATTGGTCGGACTTAAGATCCAACTATCAAGCAAACAATTCAAAATCATAAGAAAAATACTTGACAAGCAACTTATAAACCATATTCGGAAAACTCCTGATCTTCAATTAAAACAAATCTTTAATAATTTAGTAAAGAATATTTTTGATAACTAACATAAATATGAGTAAAATTTAATTTTAAAAAGCAAACATCCTTACAGGTGATTGTTGTGTTTCGGAGAAATTGCACATTTGTGATTTTTTTTAACAGACACTTTTCAGGATGTACTACTCTGATTCACTCCTAAATTATAGCTTTTCCTCTTCGTTAAGATCAAGTATCTTTTTCTATTTTTGTTAAACAGCAAAATTCATTATTGACAAGAAACAAATTTTGCGAGGTCAGAAAAAATCACTTTCTCATTGAAATTCCTTTATGGTATATGTATAACATATAAAAATTCTGAAAAAAATTTAGAATTTAATATTATTGAACCTTTTCTAAAAGGTTGGAAGCTTCAATGGCACCTTCGCGGTCTCCTATAATTTCATAGAATTCAAAAGCCTTTTTAGCATATACTACAGCTTTTTCATTTCTGTTCTTCTTGTGATTTATAATAGCTAAATTGAAAGAAATCTTTGGTATTTCATAAAAGTCCCTTGTCTCTATAAATAAGTGCTCTGCTTCTTTGTAACATCTCATAGACCTATCTAGTTCTTTTTGCTTTAGGTAAATATTCCCTACATTAGCCAATGTACAAGCCCTACCATGTACATCACCGAATTCATCAAAGACCTTTAAACATCTTGAGTAATATTTTAAGGCTTCTTGCATTAGTCCGCCTAAATACAGAGTATTCCCAATATTTGACAGGACTTCAGCTTTATGATATCTACTTTTTTCATTTATTTTTTCTAGCTTTTCTTGGTACTTTAAAGCTCTTTGTAAATAATCAAATGCGGCTTTTATCTTTCCCCCTTCATGAATACAAGTTAGTCCTATTATCTGTAACATTGCTACTTTATTATTCAGTTTTAGAGGTAAGTCAAAATGTTCTGTAATCTTTAATACTTTATTGCATAAATCTCTCGCCTTTTCATATTCTTGTCCTTTATAATGAATAGCTGACATCTTACTTAAGAATAACGCCTCAAGTTCTTTATTATTTCTTTTTTCTGCTTCTTTAATACCTATATTAAAAAATTCTAAAGCTTTTTCCCATCTTCCAACATATTCAAATAGGTCCCCCATTATAATAACCTTGATATAAGTTTCGATACCTCTTGTCCAGGAATAAATAATTTTAGACATGTCAGGTGTCTTTATTTTATAATCTTGTTTTTCTATTCTAATTTGCAGTTTTTCTGCTAATCTCACTAACAGTTCATTGAGATCACCCACAAGAATTTTACCTTTACGTACATTCAATAATCTTCTGATTTTGGGGATTAAACTTTTTTCAGAGAGGGTATTCCAAAATATTCCTTTACACTTTGTGGTAACTAAGCAAGAATAAATATCCAAATCAGCTCCTCTATATCCGGTAAATAAAACATAATAATTTTCTAAGAAATATTTGAGTATATTAATTTTTGTTGAAGTACATCTTTTTCCTATATCATCTAAAGCAATTACAATACTATCCAATTCACTAACACAACCATGAAGTTTAACGATACTTATCTCGTTTTTGGCAGATAAGAAATGTTTCGACCTCCAGTAAATTCTTACTTTTTTATTATATTTAACATCCCCGAGTTGATTCTTAAGAGTTTTTTCTATAAGATTATCAAAATTTGTAGTGAGAATGGCAGGCACGAGTCCTTCCGATAGGATTGCTGCCAAAAACGCATGATTTTGGTTTGGTTTACCTTTTCTGAATATCTTAAGAGGTTCTATTGCATAATTTTTTTTATCCGAAGGAACCTCTTCCTTACATACCTGAAAAAGAATTTCCGGAATTAAATTATTAAGTACTTCTGTATCTTTCTTAAGGAGTTTACTATTTTCTCTTCCATTGACACCCCTTAAGTCTTCATATAGAGCTTTAATTATTTCATTTTGAAGATTTTGAAATCCTGGGAGAGAGGAAGGTGGAGCTATCGACACTCCCGCACCTACAAAAAAAACAAGCTCTTTATCACTTATCAACTTAACAATTCTAGAAATCTCTTTTTTAATATTGTATAGCATATCAATAAAGATTTTTTATCATAAATCAAATATACCAATAGTAGCTGATTTTGTCAACAAATATTCTCTTCCTAAGTATTGCTGTGTTTCTTTCTGGTTTTTCCACGATTATATATGATTGTTTACCTCTTGTAAACAAAGACCAAAGAGGAATATTTTTTCCAATTGTCTGGGTAGTTTGTACTTACTTCAAAATGTTTGTTTGAATACCGAAATACTTAAAACTATATAGTCCTATTTACTTTAGATAATGACTATAGAAGAAATTAGAAAGGTGGAATGTTTGAAGAAAAGATTAAGTAAAATCTGTATCCAACAAGGGATTGATGGAATAAACGGGTTTACAGTGTTTACTAATGGAACGTGCTCTGAAGGATATAATATAGTATATAGAAGGAATCTAAAAATAGAAGAAATTAAGAATTATAGTTATTGTAGTTTAAGTTTTAAAGATTTTAACCAAGATATAGAATCTATTAAATATCCATATACTGGTTTTTTGACAGGAAATATATTAGGTTGGACCCCTCTATCTGCTTCTGGAATAGTTGAATTGCTACATAAATATGATTACTCAGTTGGTAAGTTTTTAAAGAGTTTTAAAAGAAAGTAAAAAATGGAAAAAATGTGACATACTAAATAATCATAAAAACAGTTTATGTATTATTTCATTATTTATGAGGCTTCCAAATGGTAAACTGAAATAAGAAATTTTTTATTTTTTAAACAAATAACTTTTAGATTGCAATTCCATTGAAACTGGTATATACTTAAAAAAGCACGATAGAAAGAATCTTTTGTAGACTGGGAAGTGGTAGATTCTAAGGAGGTGAGAGTAAGATTGTAGATAGCGGTGTCAATGCCTGCAAGGACATTGAGAGAATTTACTGAATATGAGAGAGTGTATTATATTAATCACAAAATAATTAGGAGGCGATAATGGCTCTACAAATAATTCTAATTGTGATCACACTAGTTATTGCAATAATTGGATATTTTATCAATTTATCTCGGGAAGAACTCAAGAAACGACAAAAGGTTTTTAACGTGGTCTTGTTTTTACTTTTAGTTTTCACAGGTTTTTCAATATATCAGGTAGTTATTAAGAACAGAAAAGAGAAAGGAATGTATAAGGTATTGAATACAGTCTACGAGAGTACAAAACATGAATTTAAAATTGAACGTTTTGCTCGACAGTTAAAAACTGATTATAATTTTTTTCTAGGTAAATGGCTTTATGATCTTGGGGATTATGATAAAGCCGCTGAGTTTTACGTTTTATCTATCGAATCGTTCCCAAATAACCCCTATTCATATAATAATTTGGCTGCCATATTGATCGAAAAAATAATGTTTGGTGAGCCCATAGAAGATTCAATTCTTGTTGCCAAAGATATAGCTATGTCTCTTCTGAATACTAGCGAATCTCTTTTTAGAAAGGAAATCAACAAAACAAAAAATATGTTAGAGAAAAGTGACTTACATATAGGATTGGCTAATACAATCTCAAATCAAGCCTTAATATCAAAAATCGATGGTAACCTTGCAAAAGCTGAGAGTTTGTATATTATTGCATCTAACCTTTTAATTGGTACGGAAAACATAGCGAAGTGTATAATACCATACAACGGTTTAGCATCAATATATTCTGAACAAAAGAGGGTAGATAAAGAAGAAGAATGGTTAAAAAAAGCCATAGAAAGAGACCCAGATTTTAGTGAAACCAGATGGTTCTATGGGGAATTTCTTTTAAGTCAAAAGAGATATTCAGAGGCTAGAATCCAATATTTTAGCGCTCTACGGAAAATTGGAGTGAGTCACCTTGCAGACATTTTGTATCAATTGGCTATGACAAGTGATATGCTTGGAGAGCAAAATTCAGCACGATTATTTTTAGAGATACCCTTACATTGGGAGGACTTTCAAAGGGATTACCCCGAATACTATATTAAATTTAATAATGCATTAAAGCAAAAATGAGAAATGGGTTTTAAGCTTATTACATTCCCACCAGAAAAGCCGACAGGGAAATGTTATCTGAAACGTAATATAAAAACGGCTGAATATAGTGATATTTTATTTGCTTTTCCCAAATCTAATATTGCAGGCCAAAAAGCCCTTAAAGCAATTGTTACAAGAGGGGGACTGAACATGCGATAAGACAATTTGTTGAGAGAGGTAAACCTGTCTATGTTTATTCGCCGAATGGAGAAAAGATTGAGAAGAATTATTAAGATAAGGAAAAAGAAAAAATAAAACCAACACTGTATTTTGGTTATCTAAAAACTGATATGCGAAATTAAAATCAAGAAAGAATGTTAGAAAATTGGGAGGTTAAAAATGCATTATCGTGAATTACTCAAAGGAATAAATGCATACGCTAGTGAAGGAAAAATAACGATGGATGTGTTTCCAAAAGAGCCCTATAAGGAGCAAAAGGAATATTTTGATGCTTTTGATGCACAAAAACTAAAATCAGAGAGAGCCAAAATAATTATTAATAAATGGGGTAAATGCAGGCGTCATATAGATGATGAAAAACTTGACGAAAGTTTAAAAAACTTTGACAAGAAGTACAAATCCTCTTTGGACTGGAAACTTTGCGAGTTATCATTATGGCAGCATCGTAATAGAATACTTGAAATCTTTAAAAATTTTGTAGATGTGGTAAAATATACCGGAACATCAAAATTACTTCACATCTTAAATCCTGAGTTTTTCATGATATGGGATCAAGCTGTAAGGCACGGATATGGTTGTTCTTATAATGAAGAAGGTTACTTTAACTTTTTATTTAGGTCTCAAAAAGAAATTCAAGAATTACTAAAAACCTATAAAGCAGACAAAGGTAATATCAAAAACATTTCTAAAAAAGCCTATAAAGGCAAAGAGAAGACAATTTTAAAGCTTTTGGATGAATATAATTGGGCAAGATATAAGAAAGGCTGGATAAAAGGATGTCAAAAATAATAAAGGCGATTATGCAAAAATTATCTTGCTTTCCCTTGCAACATGTGTTACGGTAAAATTGAGTTGCAAAACAAAAGTTTTTAATACTTGTAAAAAGAATTACAATAAAGGGAAAAATGAGTAAAGATAATAAAAGTCAAACTGTTTTTGTGAAAAACATCAAATGGGAGATTGCAAAAAGACCATTTTCCTGTCTATTGCAAAATCGAAATAAAAATGAGAATACATACTATTAGTGTCAATAATTATCGTCCATACAAGGAGCTAAAAGAGGTAAGACTCGGTCGATTAGCAACAATAATTGGGAAAAATGACACCGGCAAATCTAGTATGCTTAGAGCTATCAAATTGTTCTTTGAAAAGAAACCCAAAATTGACCCGAGCGATGTCCATGATAACGTAGCGTCAAACGAAGATGTGATAATTGAAATTGCCTTCACATCGCTTCCAGAGAAAATTGAGATAGAAGAAGGAATTGAAACAACATTTGAGGATGAAATGTTACTTGACCAAAATGGCTATCTCCGAATACGGAAAATTTATCCTCGTGATGATCTTGCGAAATTTGAAATGTGTCTTATTACACAGGACTTCCAAGATGACTTCTTTGTGGGTTTGGCAAATCTGAAAGAACCTGAGCTCAATAGAAGATGTAAAGAGGCGGATATTGATGTTACAAAGGCTGGACGTGGAATAACAAATAAGAGTAAGCGCGAGGATTTAAGGGTTAAAGCTAAAGAAAGAGGAATAAAAATTGGAGAATATGAGTTAAAACTCTCTCCAAAGGATGAGTTGCGGAAATACATTGAGTCGCTTCTTCCAGATTTTGATTTGTTTGAATCCGAAACAAAAACTGACGTGAGTGAAACATCTTTCCAAAGTCCATTTCGTCCAATAATTAAAACTGCTGCAGACCAACCAGATGTTACTGATGCTAGGAGTAAGTTTACCGGAGCTATAGAAAGAGCACTTCAAGAAGAAGTTGATAAAATATTTAAAAGACTCAAGAGATATACCAATAATATCAATGCTCTTACAATTAAACCGGTTTTTTCATGGGATAAAGCCGTAGCCCTACAAATCTATGGAAAAGACCATGATGGTGTTGATAAACCACTTGAAAAAAGGGGTAGTGGAATAAGGCGTCTTTTGATGGTTGCTTTTTTTGAATATTTAGCTGAAAAAGGAGAAGCAGCTAATTTTATTTTTGGAATTGAAGAACCAGAGAATGATTTGCATCCTGGTTTACAACGAGAACTTACTCAATCCTTTCGGCAACTTGCAGATTTGGGATATCAGATTATTATCACTTCTCATTCTCCTGTTTTCGCAGGGGCCTCTCCGATTGAAGATCTCACATTAATTATACGAGAAGGAGGCAAAGCCAGAGCAGTCCAGCATCCAAAACTCGATACTAGTGAAATTGCTAAAGAACTCGGTGTTGAGCCTGCAGATCAGATAACTGGCTATAAAGCATGTGTTTTTGTTGAAGGACAAAATGACATTATGTTTTGGAAAACAGTAGCATCAAAACTTAAAAAAGGAGGCCATATTGGTGCCAATTTTGAAGATAAGGGAATAGGATTTATTCCAGTCGGAGGAAGCAATTTTAAGTGTTGGATAGATATTAGAGCAATGAGAAGGTTAAATCGGCGATTTGGTACTATTGTAGACAGTGACCGGAAAAGTCAAACCGATACCACCCCTCAGAAGAAACTTAATTGGAAAAAACAATGTGAGCAAGAAGGAGGCATTTTCTTTATTCTTCAAAAGCGAGAAATAGAGAACTATCTCCATCCCGATGCTATTCGAAAATCTGGTAGGACTTCACAACAATATGACGACTTTACAGATATGAAAAAGTTATTTGGTGAAAATGTTACTAAAGTTATTAGGGATATGACACCAGACGAGATTCTAGAGATGGACAAATATAAAGAGAACGATACCGAACATCACGAACTTAAAGAAATTGTAGAAGAATTATTGAATTTGGTATGAGACTATGAAAAGAGAAAATAAATAGTAAAAGTTTTTAATAGTTGTAAAGAGAATTAAAATAAAGAAACAAATCAAACATTTATAAAGGATAATATGGCAAAGAAAAAAGATTATTCCAATTGGTCAAAAGAAGAATTGGCAAGAGAGATTAAAAAACTTGAAGAAAGAAAAAAATACGGAATAGTCTGGGAAGACAAACCAGAAAAAGTATCTGAGTTATGCAAAGAAAAACTGCCTGTTTTTGAAGAAGTCAAGAATAAAGAAATTGTAACTCATAAAGGAAAGCCAATAAACATTCTCATTGAAGGAGACAATTATCATGCTCTTTCTGTTCTGAATTATACTCATAAAGGAAAAATTGATGTAATATACATTGATCCGCCCTTTAATACTGGAGCAAAAAATTGGAAATATAATAATAACTATGTTGATATTAACGATGTTTTTAGACACAGTAAGTGGCTGAGTTTAATGGAAAAAAGGCTAAAACTTGCTAAATCCCTATTAAAAAGAGATGGTGTTCTCATTTGTGCTATTGATGAAAATGAATTATGGCATTTAGGCCCCCTTCTAGAAGAAACGTTTTTTGGTCATGAAATTCATCTTATTACAATTGTGCATAACCCACGAGGTGTTCAGGGTAAAAACTTCTCATATACTCATGAATATGCTTATTTTGTTTTTAAGAAAGGTTTAAAAGTAATCACTCAAAGAAAAATTAAAGAAGAAGAAATAAAATGGAGAAATCTTAGAGATAATGGAGGGGAGTCATTACGAACTAATGCGAAAAACTGTTTCTATCCCATAATTGTAAAAGATAAGAAAATTGTGGGTTTTGGAGATGTCCCCCAAAATAGTTTTCATCCTAAAGAACAGAATAAAGAGAAGGATAGAAAATATTATGTGTGGCCAATTGACAGAAAAGGCATTGAAAGAAAATGGAGATATGCTAGACAAAGTGTAGAAACGGTTAAACATCTTTTAAGAGTCAAAAAAAGTAAAACAGGTTATGAAATTAAAATAGGTAAAGATTTTGGTACAGTTAGAACAGTATGGCAAGATAGTAGGTATGATGCAAATGAATATGGAACTAAGTTAGTACACACTCTTGTGCCGAATAGCCATTTTGATTTTCCTAAATCAGTATATAATGTCTATGATTGTTTAGCTCCAATAATTACAGAAAGAAAAAATGCAATTGTTCTGGATTATTTTGCAGGTTCAGGAACAACAGGCCATAGTGTATTGATGTTAAACAAAGAAGATGGTGGTAACAGAAAGTTTATTTTAGTAACAAATAATGAAGTAGGGGAAGACAAGGGAAAAGAGTTTAAAGAAAAATACGGTCTAAACAACAAAACATTTATCAAATGGAAAGAAACTAATAAAAAAGAGTGGTTAGAGTGGTGTGAAGACTATGGAATCTGTTCAAGTATAACTTGTCCGAGGATTAAAGCAGTAATAAAAGGTAACAAAAAATATCCAGACATAACAGGAATTAAAGCAAACCTCAAATATTTTAAAACTGATTTTGTTGATGCTAAACCAACAGATAAAAACAAGAAAAAACTTGTAGATAAATCAACAGAAATGCTTTGCTTAAAAGAAGATTGTTTTGATGAATTAAAGAGAGGCAAAGAATTTACAATATTCAAAAATCAACAAGGCAAATATTTAGGAATAATTTATGATGATAAAGGTATTTTACTATTTAAGAAAGAAGTAAAAAAGTTAAAAAAGAAATTTGTTGTATATGTATTCTCTCTTGATGAAAGTGCAAGAGAGGAAGAATTTGAAGATATGACTAAATTAGTTGAATTAAAACCAATTCCAGCGGTTATATTAAATGTGTATAAGAGGATATTCAAATGAAATTAAATCAAGAAAACATAAATGATTTAATAGAAAATAAGAGTAACTTTGTTAGATTTAGCCAGGGAATAGAAGAAATGTTTAATGGACCTTCAGCTTATTTTTATTTACAATCGATAAAAACAATTAAAGAAAACAATTATAAAGAATTGTTTTCAAATGATCATTTTATAGAATACCTTTATGCAACACTCGCATGCTGGGGAATGCATAGGATGGATAGAAAGACCAGAATGACGGAGTTTAAAACATTCAAAGATTCTATTCTTAAAAATAAAGAGTTGTTTATTGAACTTTCAAAGGAGAAATTAAGAGAAGTTGATATAGAAAAAATAAGGGAGAAAATATTAAAAATTTTTAGAACTCTTAATCTGATGTCAAGGGAAAATGCCCCAAAACTTGTGGCCAATTCAAAGATGATTCATTTTCTGCTTCCTAATCTTGCTCCTCCAATGGATAAAGGGAATGTAATATACTTTTTTTATGGGAAAGATAGGATTAATAAAAAAGGCAAAACTGTTAAATCAACACCTACTATTAAAAATGAAGGAGAAGTATTTGTTAATATTTTACGGGAATTCCAAAAGATAGCCAATAAATTAGATTTAAGCGAAAAGGACCTCAAGAATAAATGGGATACATCAATTCCAAAGCTTATAGATAATGCTATAATTGGTTATAATCTAAACAAATCTATAGATGAATAAGATGATAGAGCTAAGAAATTGCCAAAGGGAAGCAGTGGAACGGTTGAAAGAGACAGTCAATAATCTCTTGAAATCATCTGAAAATGAGATATGTATTTTCCAAGCTCCAACAGGTTCAGGAAAAACAGTAACTGTTTCTGAATTGCTAAAAAAATTAGCAATAAACAGAAAAGATAATAAGACATTTTCTTTTGTTTGGGTTTCTGTAAGGCATTTACATGAACAGAGCAAGGAAAAATTAGAAAAATATTACGAAAACGACAGGTTAATCCAGTGTTCACATTTTGAAGATTTGCAAGATAGAAAAATCGGGGAAAATGAGATTTTATTTATAAATTGGGCCAGTATAAATAAGAAAGATAAAAACACCATAGTTAAAGAAAATGAGCAAGAATTTTATCTTGAAAAAGTAATTGAAAACACAAAAGAAGACGGAAGACAAATACTTTTAATTGTAGATGAAAGCCACCACACTGCTCATTCTGAAAGGTCAAAAGAACTAATTGAGGTCATCGGGCCAAAAGTAACAATAGAAGTTTCAGCAACACCCCAATTAAAAGAAAATCCTAGTGGTTGGGTAAAGATAAATCTCAGTGATGTAAAAGCCGAGGAAATGATTAAATCAGAAATAGCAGTAAACCCTGAGTTTCTAAATCTAAAAGTTGGTTTAAAAAGTTCAGATGAATTAGTAATAGGACAGGCATTAAAGAAAAGCCAAGAATTGAGAAAATTATACCAAAAAGAAGGAGCAGATATTAATCCTCTCGTTCTTATTCAGTTACCAGACAAAAAAAGCAATTTAATCAACAAGAAAGATGATGTTATCAGAATATTAAAAGATAAATTTAATATTACAGAAGAAAACGGAAAACTTGCTATATGGCTTTCTGAAGAAAAAACTAATACATTGATAAATGTGGAGAAAAATGATAATGAGGTTGAAGTTTTGGTTTTCAAGCAAGCTATAGCAGTTGGATGGGATTGCCCAAGAGCATCAATTCTTGTAATTTTCAGAGAATCAAAGAGTTTCACTTTCACAATTCAGACGATAGGTCGAATAATGCGTATGCCAGAATTGAAATATTATAGTAATGAAGAATTAAATAAGGGTTTTGTCTTCACAAATCTACCGAATATACAAATAACAGAAGATTACGCAAAAGATTATGTTACTGTCTATGAAGCGAAAAGAGATAACAAATTCTACAAAAATATTTCTTTGCCATCAATTTATCTAAGAAGACAAAGAGAAAGAACAAGATTATCCGGAGAGTTCGCTAAAATCTTTATGCAAATAGCAGAAGAAACAAATTTAAAGAAAAAAATAACAGTTCAACCATCAAAAATCGTAAGTCCTATTATTGCTGATGGAAGAATCGTTAATATTGATAAAACAGGTGAGATAGAACATAAGGGAACAATAGATGTGCAGTTAAATGAAGGTGAATTACAGCAAAGATTTGACCGATTTATTTATGATAATTGTACTCCCTATGCACCGGCAGATTCAAGCGACAGAATGAAAACAGCAATTTATCAGTTTTTTAACAAAAAATACAAAATTCCTAAATTGTCTCCTCAAGCTCAAAGAATGGTATTAGGAAAAGAAAATGTAAAACCATTTGTTGATATTATCAATCTAACAAAAGAAAGATACAAAACCGAAGTTGTAGAGAAAATAAGTGAGAAAAGAGAATTACGAGAAGTTCGAAAATGGGAAGTGCCTGTTATCATAAGTTATAACAGCAGGTACAAAAGAGAAGAATGTTTTAAATCTATAATGAAACCGTTTTATACCAGAAAACCAAGCCAACCAGAAAAATTGTTCATGGAATTATTAAATAATTCAAAAAAAGTCAAATGGTGGTTTAAGAATGGTGAGAATGAAATAAAATATTTCGCAGTTCTATACAAAGATGAAAATAGATTTGAAAGAGGATTTTATGTTGATTTTATTGTTCAATTTAAAGATGGTTCTATTGGATTATTTGATACAAAAAGCGGAATGACTGCAAAAGATGCCGGTCCAAGAGCAGAAGGTTTGCAAAAATATATTAAGGAACAAAACAAAAAAGGAAAACACCTTTGGGGTGGAATCACTATTTTTATTAATGGAACATGGAGATACAATGATAAAGGGAAGTATAATTACAACCCCAAGGATCTATCTAATTGGAAAGTATTGGAAATATAAAGGAAGCTATAATAATTTGACAAAAAGGAAATTAAGATATTTATCTGGATTGACAAAAACGAGGGATTGAAATCTATATTGAAAAAGATGAAAAAGAAGGATTAAAGTTTATCTCTAATCAAAAGTAAAATATAAAATATTCAATGGAAAACAAAGTCGATTTTCTTATGAAAGCAGAAGATTATAGAAATTGGGATAAGTTATCAGAACAATGTAACACAATTGAAGGATTAACAACATTTGAGAAAGAAAAGTGTAAACGAGCTTTTCAATTTCTTAAAAAAGAGTTAGGCGAAGACTTCCTTGACATTTCATTAGATACAGGTCATCCTTTCACTTGGTATATAATAACTTCTGCTTCTTGGACTCGTAAGTGGTTAATATGGTTTGCGGAAGCACTAAAAGAAGTAAAAAAACAAGAGAATTACTCAAGCTTAATGGAGCGTTTGAAAAATAAGGATAAATTCCCAGAAGCACTTTCAATTTTGAAACCTGCTTATAATTTTTTAAGAGAAGGTTTTAACATTATTTTTGACCCGAAAGTTATAATTAAAAAAAGATCTAAAGTCCCTGATTTAAAAATAATAAATAAGGAAAATAATGAGGGATTATTTGTCGAAGTTTCTATTCTCGGAAAAGCTAAAAATCATAGAGATGCATTTAGAACTGAAAATGAAATATTTCAACCAATCTTGAAATCAACCCCTTTTTTATATTTTTCTGGGAAAATCCACAAAATCCTTACAGAGAAACATTTGCAAGAAATCGTTAAAGAACTTCATAGGATTATTGATAAAGCTAAAAGTGAAAATGCCTTCCAGGAACTAATTAAAGAAGATGTTATTGAAATAGCAATAGCTCCTGAGAGTGACAAACATGTTTTAGAACATTGGGCAAAAGAAAGAGGTTTAAAAACAGGAGAAGTTTCTGGTCCAAGTGTTGATTCAAATGAGATAATTAGAACAAAAAGGAAAATTGAGAAGGAGCAAAAACAGCTACCTCCTGGTCATCCTAATATCATTATTATAGAAAATTATGACTTATTTTTTGGAGACATTAAAAAAGTGATCAATGAAATAGAAGAAGAAGTATACAAATATCCTCATTTATTATTCGCCATCATTAGGGGAGGTTACATGGGAGCAAGTGAACCTATGAGTTTTAGGAAAGGCCAACATACATATATAAGAAAAACTTCTTTTAATTTATTAGTAGACCAGTATATTATTTTTTTTAATCGTTTCTGCGATTATAAAGTCAGCGCATCAACAATTACCAAAATCTACACATCTTTTAGTAATTTCTAAAATGAAAGAATGAGATGAAGAATCAAAACAGCAACAATGGGTTTTTTCGTAAAAATGAAAGTAGCTCCTAAAGAGTGTGTTTGAAAAATTATAAACCCTTAAGGATATGAATAAAAAATCAAAGTCTGGTTCATCTCGTAAAAGAAGAAACAACACAAAGGAAAAACTAATGTCATCAAAGGCATCTTTGATTCTCAAATACAAGCGATCAAAAGATTCAGATAAGATAGATACTTCTTACATAACTATAGATAAGACACTGAAAGAAGAAGTCATATCATTCAAGAATACTTATTTAAAGGCTGCTTATAAACATTTAATGACTAAAGAAAGGAAAAACATCGAAAAACTTGAATGGATACTTGAAGCATTCCGAAAACACGAGATGTATGACGAAGCAATTAGTATAGTCCAACAACTTATCAAACTCAGTTCGAATCGACCTTCTTATTATATTGCCTTAGGGAGATTATATATTTCAAGAGCAATGGTACTTGAAAATACATCAATCAAGATTACAACTAATGATTTTAAGGAAGCTGTTTCAGCTCTTGAAAATGCGAAAGAATTAGATCCAGAGAACCTGTCAATTTATCCTTATATTTCAATTGCATATGCTGGGATAAGGGATTGGGATAAGGTATCTAAATATTTAAAGTTTAGAGAAAATTTATCTGAAATAAAAGACGAAACTGAAAGAAATGATTTAGATAACGATTTCAACTATGCTGGGATTTTGGTACTGAATCGATATTATCGTCTTGAAGGAGTTTCTTCTATGAAGCGAGGCGATTACCCTGACGCCATAATATATCTACAAAAGGCAATAGAAATATATTATGAAGACTTTTATTCACTCTTCTTTCTTGGTCTTGCTTATGAAAAGATGAACAAAAATTCAGAATCTATAGATGCGTTCTTGAAATGTATTGAATTGAACCCCGATGTACTTGATTCCTATTATATGATAGGCAGAATACTGTATTTGAATAAGGATTATGAAAATTGTGCTCATTATATGGGAGAATTGTTAAGAATTACTGAATTTAAAAAAATCAAATCAAGGAACGTTGAGAAACACAATTTAATAAACGAAGCGAAAGTATATTTTTATTACTGTTTGGGGATGTACAATTGGGGGAAAGGATTTCTTAACCAAGCAAAGACATTCATTAAGAAAGCACAGTACAATAGTAACAAATATGACATAGGCTTTGAAGAACCACTTTACGCAATTACTGAGATTATAAACACTGACAAAGAATTCGAAATGTTGCACCTGTCAACTGACTTTGTTGAGTTGCTAAACAGGTCAGCATTAATTTTAGCCGATTTGCAAAACCTATGCAATAAACTAGAAACTAAAGAAAATGGAAAAAATACTAAAGTAACTGCTTTAGTACTTGTGAAGAAATATGTTGCATTAAATTTATTACTCTCTTTATATTCGCATTATCAATCTCTTCACAGGGGAAAGATAGACAAAGAGAGGATTAAGATAGTTACATCAGAATCCTCACTGAACGTTTTTAAGAAATTCATGAAAACATTGAATTTCGAACAAGGTGTTCAATCAATTGAAGGTGTCCAAAATTTCGTAAAAAAGATAAAAATGTACAAAAATCCTTTTAATTTATCAGTAAGCAAACAGAAAAACATAATAAAGGAACTCAAATCTCATTTGCAGGGTTTAGGTAAACAAATTTCAATTAACATTTATAGCCAACACGTTAAAAGCATTGCATTAGAGGACATTGATGCTCTATTACAAAAACATGCTAAACCATTAGCAGAACTTGTTGCTAATCTATCCATAAGAAAATTGAAAGAAGAATTTGAGATTAAAATTCCGCCAGAAAACCTTACATTAAAGATCGGAATTGACCATAAACCTTATGCTATAATATCTGGAACAAGATATGAACCATCTGATAAAGTATTCTTGTATTTAACATTATTGGCGGTAGTTAAGAGAAAAGTAAAGAATGAAGCAATTGAAAAATTTGAAGATTTAGATTTGAGTCATGGAGAACAGGATATTAGTTTAATTCGTAAGTATCTGTTACCAATAGTAAAAAATGAATACAAAAAAGATGCAAAATCGACTGAAGTTGTTCAAGTTCTTTCAGCAAAGAAAGTAGGGCTAGGATTTTTTGAAAAAGAAAACATAACAATTGATCACTCAATAAAATACTTTAAATGGAGAATGGGACGAAATTTTGAAAGGAAAATAAAGCCAATAAAAAATATAATTGATAAGAAAAATAAATTGAATGAGGAAATTGAAAAAGAAGAAATAGAGGGATTGATAATAAAACATTTTAAGAAAATTAAGACATTCCAAAGAACAAAGGATACTTATTTTAAAATATATAACTTAGCTGAGAAAGCATGCAAAATAATGTGTTGGAGATTTCAAACAGCACAGTTTAGAAAAGAACTTAAGCAAACAAGGGAGATATGCGAGCAAATATCAAAAATATTAAAAAGAATAGAATAAATTTTCTCATTTCTAATGCAACGATACTGTGGCTTTAGTCCAAAGAGAACATCATTTTATTTCTTTAACTTTTTAAACCTTCCTCTCTTTTGCCAATTTGGTGACATAGTAGAAACATCCCCATATTCTAATTCTTCTTGATAATAATCAATCATATCCACAGTCTCTTCTAATTTGTTCATATCTTCTCCAACATACTTTTTAATAAATCTTTTGGGATTTGTTATCCAATCATGAGTATAAATTATTATTGCCAGGTCTCTTTCTCTGTTCACTTTATCGCTTTCAAATGTGCCTGGCGGATAGGAGTTTCTTACCTCATCAAGAATCATACAATTATGAGGACTTAGTATTAGTTTTTTGTCAAAATTATATTTCAAATTGCCAGGCATAGGGTCACTGAATTCTATACCTTTATCATGTATTTCTCTCATTCCTTTTGCAACAACATTTTCAAGCTCATCCTTTAGTGGTTCTGGGGTTTTTGCTGTTAAACCAAGGAAATCAATCCCTGGAATGTAAGTATGATAAAGATTTGCACTGTATTTCCTTTCAAATTTTATCCCAATCACTTTTTCAAATATACAATTATTGAATTTCTTCTTGCCAAGATCAAATAGTCTTCTTGCAATATCTCGTTCAATTAGAAAGTCAATATCCAGTAGGTCTCTCTCAACATAATATATTAGTTTTTCAACTGGTTTATGTCTAGGGTCTCTTTTATTCTCTCTGACTACTCGATGCATATAAATTTTTATGCCGTTTGTTATATCTTCCCTGATAACTCCTATACACTCATGAGATACATCTGATATAAATCTATATTTTTTGTGAGTGAAAAAGATATCCTTTTCTCCATTCAGATATTCAATGTACGTACCAATAAAGTTTTCAGGAACCAGTTTCTTGAAATTCTCAATGGTAAAATCTTCATAGTTAAATTCAGTCATTTTTACCTTTTTAAATAAAAATGTTTTTTATTTATAAGTCTTTCTATTTTATTACTTAAGAATGAATCCCACGGAGTTCCGCTTATACTTCTTTCTTTGACAAATTGCATTAAATTACTTATATTTTAATAGATAATATAACTGAAACCCAAAAAAAGGGGGTCGCTATGGCAACACTCCAGATGTATGTGCCGGCAAGTAATCAGAATAGTAATAAGAGTACTTATGTTCAATTACTAAGAACCATTTTTAACCCACCCTGCAATTTAGGAAATGATGTTAAAAGCGAAACAATACAAAGAATAATAAACATTGTTGAGTCAAATTTCCGCTGGTTAAATATAAAAAGCTATAGAAAGAACATTGAGAAAATACTAGTAAAAAAGGAATTTGGTTTGAATCAACAAAAAGTAAAAGGTGTGTGGATCCAAATCCATTATAATCTAACAGGGAACAAGTAAAAAGGAGGTAAAAATGTCTAATTTTGATTTAACATTTACAAATATTATCTCTTCAATATTCGTTATAGGTGATTTTTTCATATTTTTAGGGGCATTATATTCAAGCCAATATGATGACCAAGGATATCTTTTATTGTCAGTCATTTTCGGTTATTTAACAAGCTTATTAATAACATTAACATTTCTTGGTTTTATACCTATGATTAATGGTTTTCATCCGCCATTCTGGGTAATAATTATAATATGGCTTTTTAGTTCTCTTCCTTTTATTGATAGAATCGAAGTGTTCGGGAATATCATAATTGATGCTTTATTCATTGGAATTTTTGTAGCGTTTGTTATTATAGCATCGGCATCAGGTTTCAATGAGCTTTTTTCAGGTAATTTTGATTGGTGGATCATAAAATCCTGGTTAATCCTCGGAGTAGCTCTTAGTATCATAACAATTGCTGTGATAAGAATTTATTATTAACCTTATAAAAAGGAGGAAAGATGAATGGAATATCAGAGGTAACTGTAAGACAAATTAATTCAAACATCAACCTCGACTTTACAAGGGTTATTGAGAAACAAATTGATGTTTCAGCAAAGCTTAAAGAAAAGGAAATGGTTTGTGACCTACTAAAAACATATGCACAACAAGATGTAGAGATAATAAAAAGCCTTGCACACGAAAATGAAAGAAGATTTGAGATGACTGCGAATTACATTGATAACCGGGCAGATAATTATGAGAAAGAACTACAACCACGAAGACTTTTTGGATTCGCAAGAAAAGCTGACATCAGAGCAGAAGCAAGACAATTAGCAATTATGGATGGTGTTGAACTTCACTCTGCACTTTCAGTATCAAACAATCCGCTAATTCAGTCTATAATTGGGCAACGACAGGCTATTAAAGCAAGACTTACTCAGCATTTCTCTAATTTGCTCGAATATGATAATTCAGCAGATGAACTTGAACTTGACAAAGTTCTCAAGATGATTCCGTATTAAAATGGAAAAAAAAGAATTAGAAAAACTTGCAAAAAGAGCAGGGCTTAACAAACAAGAAATGGAAACTCTTGTAACTCTTGAATCCTTATCTAAAGGCATTACATCAAGACTAACCACATTTCTTGAAGCAAAAATTCTAGTACAAGAAAATGTTACACCTTTTGTTAATCCTACAGATGATGTCCAGGGACTCATTAACTTTGCTTTAACTCAAAACAGCCAAGAAGTGGGAATAAATCCTGAAGAGCCTCACATGCTCATAGTAGGTCAGACTGGAGCCGGTAAAACAACATTACTATTAAGAATCCTCTCGGAAATCTTAAAAAACGAAGAATGAAAAAGAAAATATGGTTTTTTACAAAATCAAAAGAAGGAAGAAAGCTCCTATATATAGAAAAAGACATCATAGTAGTATTGTTTCAATCAACAATAAAATTCTCTACGATTCTTGCTCCAAAAACTTTTCCTCAGAGTGCATGGAATAATGTGTGGGCAGATGTTTTTGTCCAGGCTTTTGGCATTTATGATGGAACAAAAAATTTTCTAATTGACCACTTGAAAAGGCTTTCTGAAACAATAAAAAATCCTTCTCTAACAGACCTTTATAAGCAAATAAAATACACTAAATATCCTTTAATGAGCCGCTATGCAAGATATCAGGAATCAGCAATAAATAGGCTTGGAGGAACTTTAAGCAGCCCAATAAGTAATGTAATTGATTGTAGAGATATTAGTATTGAGCTGTTTTCTAATTGCAATGTAATTTTTGAGATTCAATATCTTACATCAGAGCAGCAAGTATTTATAGTAAATATTCTCATTAGCTGGTTGTATTATTTTAAATTATATAACAATATTGATATGACTCACTTTGTAGGTATTGATGATGCCAATCTTGTCTTTGATAAAAGTTTTGAGAACAGACCTGACAGAGGCTTACCAATAATTTCTCATTTGCTATCAACAGTAAGAAAATCAAAAATTAATATTATTTGTTGCAGTCAGATTCCACATCAACTTGGGTCAAGTATTCACTCTAATAGCTTTACAAAAATCATGTTTAGTCTTGCTAATGGTAAAGATATAGACTGTATGAACCAGAGCATGGGAATAATTGATCCTGAGCAAAGACAATACTGTTATCAATTAGATTTACAAGAAATGGTTATAAAGTTTTCAGCCCGATACCAAGAACCTTTTCTTGCTTATGTTCCTTTTACAACTTTTCCAGAAGAACCAAGCGATGAAGATATTAAAATAAATAACAGAAGAATCCTATCATTTTTTCAAAAAAAACCAGAAAAAGGACAGAACATAATTCAGCCAGATGACGAAAAAGAAGAAAAGCAAAAAGAAGATAAAAGGGAAACACTTCCTAATGATTTAAGACAGTTTTTATTTGAAGTTTACAACCACCCTTTTGATTCAATTTCTCAACACTATTCTAATCTTACTCTCTCAGCTGGAAAAGGCAATAGAATTGTGAAAACTCTGATAAAAAATGCTCTCTGTAAAATTATTGAGATAAGTCTCGGTGGTAGAGGAGGACTAACAAAATTTTTGGAAATAACAGAGCAAGGTTATAAAGCCATTAACATGCCAGAATTAAAATACACAAAAGGCACAGGTTTTGAACATTGGTTTTGGCAGAATAAGATTGCAGAAACTCTGAAAAAATCTAGAAAAAACAAAATCATGATTGAAGCAAACCTTAAAGACAAGTTTATTGACATTCTTGTTAATCAAGCAAAAGATGACAAGCAGATAAAGATAGCAATTGAAATATCCATAAACTCAACGCCAGCACAAGAAAAACATAATATTACTAAAAATCTTGAATCAGGAGCAGATTTTGTCCTCATAGCATGTCACAAAGACAAAATAACCGGTATAAATAAGATGATTGCCTCTTTATCTACAAATTATATAGAAAAAACAGGTTCTTGTTTATTATCTCAATTACTAAGAACTGACAATATTATGGAATTTTTTAAAGTTTAAGATATTTAAGATAATGAAAAAGATTCTAATCAACATAAAAGAACTTTCAGAGCTAACTGGGATAAGTGTTGGAACTCTTTACAATTGGGTTTCACAGAACAAAATTTGTCATGTTAAGTGTGGAAGATTAACAAAATTTTATTTAGAAGATATCAAACAATGGATTAAGAAAAATACAATTGAAGTAAAGAAAGTGTGGTATAAATAAATGCCTAAAAACCAGCATTATTATTGACTTTTCGCTAATTTTTCTATTGACAAAAAGGAAAAAAATGCTATATTATAAGAAAAGAAGGTAAAGATGGGAGCATATAAAAGAAAAAATATCTGGTACATTGATTATTACTTTGATGGAAAAAGAATAAGGGAAAGAGTAAGTCCAAACAAGAAGCTTGCTGAAAGGATATTAGCAATAAGAACAACTGAAATTACCCAAGCAAAATTTGACATTGAAACTTATAAATCAGTAATTACTTTCGATGAGCTTGCTAAAATATACATAAAATATGCAAAGATAAACAAAAAATCCTGGAGAAGGGATGTTACGAGTCTAGGCAATATCTTACCATTTTTCAAAGATATGAAAATAAAACATATCACTCCTCTGGATATTGAAAACTACAAACAGAAAAGAAGCGAGGAGGTTAAACCAGCTACTGTCAACAGAGAATTAGCCTGTATGAAGCATATGTTTAACCTGTCAATTAAATGGAAAAAGGCATCAAAAAATCCAGTAACTGAAGTCAAATTCTTCAAGGAAAACAACAAACGATTGAGGTTTCTCTCAGAAGAAGAAATACACAGACTTATAGAGTGTAGCTCTCCACAATTAAAGCCTATTGTTATTACAGCAATAACCACAGGAATGAGACTTAATGAGATACTTTCTCTACAATGGAAAGATATTGATTTTGATACTAATCTTATTATTTTAGATGAAACCAAAGGAGGTTCTTCACGCAAAATTCCTATCAATGATGTTCTAAAGGAAATTCTTTTTGAGCTTAAAAATAAATCTGTAAATGAGTTTGTCTTTGAAAATAGTTTTGGAAAACCTTATAAGGATGTCAGAACCACATTTAGAACAGCTTTAAACAAATCCGGTATAAAGGATGTAACATTCCACACTTTGCGCCATACTTTTGCCTCCCATCTTGTTATGGCAAATGTCAATCTAAAGACTGTTCAAGAACTGTTAGGACACAGAACAATTCAGATGACCATGAGATATGCTCATCTATCTGCAAAACACAAACAACAAGCAGTTAACATTTTGCAAAGAAGACTCAGGCTTAATGATAGTCACAAATTGGTCACAAATGAAAAAATTTTTAAACAATAAAAATACTAAGTTTTTATATTATTGCACTTGCGCCTGTAGCTCAACGGATAGAGCGTCGGACTTCGAATGCGATGTAAGCCTTTTCATAACCTCATATATTTCAATATAATACAATACTATGTAATAACTTAGGCGATGCAGAAATCCATTTTTCTTTTGCTGTATTTTGCTCTATTTTGCAGTGTTTTGTCACATTTTTGGCACAGTGAAGGTGATGTTATTTCTGTTTCCTGTTGATCAGCTTTCTAATTGCTCTTCTCATTTTCGGAGGGATGGTTTTTGCTTTGCTTTCATCGGAAAGAAATTTATCGATGCATTCATCAAGATAATTAACGTTGCTATCAGATAGTTTATCTTCATACCTTAATGTCCCATTTATAAGGTTTTCGTGGAATATAGAAGCTGTTCCTGTCTGTATCTGTGTAAGATAGAATGCACTGGGATACTTAAGTATATCATTTCGTATTACATCTGTCTCGTCAGGTCTAAGGTTGTATGCCTTTTCTGCATCACCCATTAAAACTACGTAAAAAACTCTTGTTTCCTCGGAAACTGGGGGGAAATTGTTAAGTATTATGATTGGTCGGGACTTGCCAATATCGTTTTTGGAGAATTTGTATTTATAATAGAAAACTTGCCCTTTAATAAGCAAGTTCTTAAAGATATCAAAGTTTTTAAGGAGTTCATGTTGCATGAGGGATTAATCGGACATCTTTTCGATTTCTTCTATTCCATTTTCCCAAAATTGTGAGAATTCTTTGTCTTTCCCATCAGGGAAAGCATTGGAGTATCTTATTATCCTACTTTTCAAGTCTGTTTGCCATGCGTGATGTCTGTGTGCCTCATTTGAAAGCTGGATAGCATTTTTATGCCCATGCGCCTTTATTATTTTATCAATTATTTCACGGTCGGAGATGCTCAGCTCATCTAAATCAGGTTTCTTACTTGCTTTTAAGGAAATCATCAGTCCCCAGTACTCTTTGGTTACTTGAATAGAGCTCATAAATTTCTTTTTGTGCTCTTCTGAAATAGGAAGTTCCCTATGCTTTGCTATGGTATTAATAACATCAAGAACATATGATGGGACAGGTCCAAATTTTAGTCTATGATATGTTGACCAAGTAATCGGTCTCTTGTACTTTTGCATATGCATAAAATCTGCAAAAAATAGCAGCTTTATTAATTTGGTTTTAGAGGTGGGACCTAATTTATTGAGGATATATAGAATTACATTTATTGTTTTATCAAAATCCATTTTCATGTCTATCTAAAAATAGCACAAAATGCTTCAAATGTCAAGTTCTTTTTGTGAAATTAATAACGATCCTCATCTCACCTTTACCACTTTCCCAACATATTTTCCATCAGCCTTGAGGAAGTAGATGCCAGACTTTACTTCGTTGCCATCTAAACCTCTACCATCCCAGATACCGCTATTTGTTCTTTCAACCAGCCTGCCAGAGAGGTTGTAGATTTCTACTTCATCTTGGGTTCCATAGATTTTTGTATGGCCCAGGAACGGATTTGGGAACACCTTATTTGTTGCTTTCTCTTGTGAGTTGTTATTGTTTCTTCTATTCCAACATCCGGTTCAGTTTTTATCAAATAGAAATCCCCATCACCATCACCAAATGAATATGTCCCGCCTGCGATTATGTAACCTCCATCGATGGTCTGCGCTACACATTCCCCGATGTCAGCATTTGATCCTCCGAAGGTCTTTGTCCAGACTGTGTCCCCATATTCGTTCACCTTAATGAGCCATACATCCGTATGTCCTGCTCCGAAGGAGAAGGTCTGACCCGCGAAAACATAATTACCATCAATTGTCTCTTTAACTGAGTATGTAAGATCAGAGTCGGTCCCTCCATATGCTTTCGTCCAAATAGTATCCCCAAGAGAATCAGTTTTTATTAAATATGCATCTCCTGATCCCCCGCCAAAAGATGTTGTACTCGCTGCAATAATGTATCCTCCTTCGGAATCCTGAATGACTGAATAACCACTTTCAGATGATGTCCCACCATAGGTTTGTGTCCAGATTGTATCACCGTTCATATCTGTTTTTATTAGGTAGACATCAGAATTTCCCGCGCCAAAAGATTGGGTATAACCTGTAACTATATATCCTCCATCCAAAGTTTGATATATTGCATTCGCTTGATCATCTGCAGTACCGCCATACATCTTTGTCCAAAGCGTGTCGCCATAAGCGTCAGTTTTTATTAGCAAAACATCAAAGCTACTTGGATCCGCATGTCCTGTGATCACATAGCCACTATCCGATGTCTCTTGAACGGAGCTTACATATTGGTAATTATATAATTTTGTCCAAAGGGTATCACCTTGTGAATCGATTTTAACCAAATAAATCCTCTCTGTCGGAGCAAATGATAATGTCTGTATTCCTATAATATAGCCACCATCCAGAGTTTGTTGTATTGATTGAGCACCGTCACAATCGTCTCCCCCATATCTGCGTGTCCAAATTGTGTCACCATTCGTATTTGTCTTAACAACATACGCATCACTATTACCGTTTCCGAACGAGCGTGAAGAACCAGCAACAATATAACCCCCGTCTATGGTTTGTTGAACGCAATGAGCGTGATCAAGAGCAGAGCCCCCATACGTTCTTGTCCATAGGGTATCAGGTGCCTGGGCAAAAAGATTAGAAGAAATCAATAACATAATTAGAAAAGAAAGGAAAGAGATCCTGAAATATTTCGTTTGAACTTTTTGTATGGGCATTTTTTATCTTCTTCTATTGTTGAAATACTATATTAGATCAAAAATAAAATGTCAAGGGAATTGTTTTAAATTTTTTACATTACCATGTTGATTTTTTCTCATTTTTCATCTTCAATTTTGTATTACCGTAATGCAATTGCTTTTTTCGGATTTTGTTCTGTTGACTTTTTGTTACTGCTCCGCCAGTTCCTGCCTTGCTTCTTTCAATCGGTGAAGGAAGTTCCTTTTGATATACGGGGATGCTTTGCCCTCTTTTACTATAGCCAGATTTTCCTTTAGATATTTTATATCCATTTCCATAACTAACTTTACCATTTTTTATCAGCCTCCTTACTATATTATAACCTTCATATCGTATAGCATTGTATCGTTCTCAACTGATTCTTTGTTCTTTGTTTTACTTCATTCTTGTTTCTTCTCCTCTTTCTCATTCCCTTTGTTATATGCCCAGCGGAAATATTTATTAAATTCTATATTGAGTTGCTTAACTTCTTCCAAGATTCTTCCCAAACGAATAACGCTGAATAAAATCATAAAAACAACCCAACCGCCTATGGCATATTTAATCAAATCCATAAATGTATTAAACGCTTGAAGTGCCTCTACTTCTGTTCCCATTTATACCTCCTTATTTGTTACAGTCATTTTACAACCTTAATGAGCCATTTTAGAGTATCCCCTGACATCTCTTCGGTGTTCACAAGAGTATCTGCCACATTGATAGTATCCCAGATAGCATAGAAATAAGCATCTTTTGTGCGATCCAATTGCTCACCATCATTAACATCATCCCAACCTTTGTCTGGTAGCTCATTCCCTGAATATGTAGCCCAACCGATAAACTCTCCATCCGCAAACTTGTTGCCATTAAAATGTTTTTGCCAATATATCCCCATCCAGGTCTCAAAAGTGAAATAAGATTGGTTTTTCACCATTAGCAGAAAATCATAATCTGGTTTAGTTGGGTGTGAACAACCCGAAACAAGCAAAAGAACCAGAAAAAATAAGCACAAAATCCTTCTCATATTTACCTCCTACAACTCACTCTTCTATTTCTTTTTTTTCACCTTTAGACAGTTTTTTTGTTTTTCGTGCAGTTTTCATCTACCCTTTTTTTATAAGATTATACTAACTTTTGCCTTTTGTCAATGGGGAGCAGTATAGTAGACATCACCACCCATTTCACCAGCAATAAGGAAACCACCATCTTCGGTTTGTATTACTGAATTCGCCTTTGATTTATATGGATTCTTATCAGTTTTTGTCCAAAGGAGAACTCCATTTTCATCGGTTCGTACAATGTAAATCCATGTGCTATCTCTCCCAGTAGTTCTTTGCGTACATCCTGCTACAATATACCCACCATCAGACGTCTGCCGCACACAATGGCCTTCATCATAATATGCTCCTCCAAATGCCTTCTCCCAAATTTTATTTCCTAACGAATCAACCTTTAGAAGGTAAACATCTGAATTTTTCTCTCTAACTCCTCGATATTCTCCAGTAATTATGTAACCTTTATCGGAAGTTTCTCGAATACAGTAACCAATATCTCCCCAGTTACTTCCAAAGGTTTTTACCCAAAGTGTATCACCTTTAGAGTCAATCCTCATCAATAGTAATCGGCAAAATAGATATGGCGTCTTTGAACCAAATGAAGTGGTTGCTCCAGTAACAACACAACCTCCGTCATCAGTCAATTGACCAGATAAAGCATTATCTTCGCGTTCATATCCGTATCGCTTTGCCCAGAGCGAATCACCAATAGCATTAACCTTCAATATATAAATATCGGGGTATGGGTATGATGGCCCACTCGCTCCTATAATAATATATCCACCATCCGCAGTCTGATACACCTCTTCTCCAGAACCTCTATTATGATAAATTCTCAGCCATTCAGTTTTCCCATATTTATCTGTTTTTAGTAGAATAATACCCCGATCTAAGGATAGTGAACCTGCAATTATAAATCCAGAATCAGATGTCTGTTCTACAAAATTACCTGAATAAAAGGAATTTGTGTCTCCATATGTATTCTCCCACTTTACATTACCATCATTATCCAGTTTAATAAGGTAGATAAGACAACCAGTTCCTTTCAAATACTTCCGTCCAGTCCATATCCTTCCATCTTTTGTTGCTGCAATGATATACCCACCGTCATATGTACTTTGGATGCAATTGCCAACCTCTCCAGCTTTTCCACCAATTACTCGTGTCCACTCAACTTCGGGGGCTTTTGCAGAGGCTGCGCCTGCCACTCCAACCACCATCACAATCCACAAAAAAATGACTTTTCTATAATGGTTCATTTTGGGTCCAGTATTCATCATGCATTAAGATAGCTTTTGAATCCATTAAGATTGATATTTACTTCATTTTGGAGATCAGGAAAGAGAACACTGTATCGCTCCCTGATTAGCATCTCTTTCTTTTCCCTCTCATCTGGCTTACTAACATCAACTACTTCGATTATCGCACTCTTGCTTATGTTTTCTCGAAAAAGGTGGATTACCCTCGTATCATATTCGGGAAATGAATAGCCAATAATCACAATTTTATTCGCTTGCTTCAGTCTCCTTCTTGCTTCATCCCACAACGGTTCGATCTTATCAGAATATTTTTCGTGAGCCATCACTATGAATGGCTCCATTTGCCCACCACATTGACATGATTTGCTGTCATAATGAAGCCTATTAATAGGGGAGCGATACTTAACAATCCTATCACAATTGGGACACATACCCCAATCAAGAGAACCATTGAGCTTTATGAGTGGAACAAAACTGGTAGTCGGAATATCCTCACAGATTATATTTCTGTATGAAAAATCAGAATCGAACTCTATTATATAATTAAAGCAAAGTCCATCGTTTGTTTTTTCTCGTAATAGATAATCAAAATTGAATGTGATAATCGAGGTATTCTCAATTGCCTCTGATTTTAAAACCCTTTCTTTGAAAATACCATAAAGTCTATTTTTTTCTGTCATACTTGAACCAACAATGTGTTCTACAATCAATTTTTTAATCAAAATAATGTCTTTTCTGCTATTATCTTCCTGCAGTATTCTTAGTATTTCGTCTACATAGTATTTCTTATGCAGAAATAATGGAGGTGTATACATAAACTGCTGTCTGTTTCTGAATTTTTGCACTTCTTTGTCCAACTCTGGATAAATTTGTCCAGCAAGAACAAGGAATTTATCAAGATTTTTGAATCTTTCGTTCTCTGCAGTATTATCAATTTTCCCACCTTCGACTGGTGAGAACAACATACAAGATTCATGATATTTCCAGACAAGGTCTGCTCCCAAAGGAGTACTCCCCGATGCGTGAGATGCACCTGCACCTAAAACAAAAAGTCTCTTTTTCTCATTCACGTTTTTCCACTTTTATTTTGTTCCCGAATATTGGAAAAAAGACTTTCATCAGTAGTGTTGCTCCCTTCCTATTTTCCAGTTTTCAAATCAGAAAGTCTCTTTTGTTGTTCGCTTTTTATCTTTTCTATTGCCACATCAATCCTTGACACGGATGAAGAAATGAATGATTCATCAAAAGAAGACTTTTTCAAATCGTCTTTCACAGCAAACAATTGACTGATGCTATTATCAATTCCAAATCTGAAATTACGAATGCTATAACCCGAAGGATATTCATTACCTATCGATGATAGACCAGCATACTTATACAAATCAATAGACGAATAAATGACTCTCCCGTACTGTTGTAGAATTGCATATTTATTCAAAACATCAAGAAAACAAAATGCCGACTCAAGAACCTTTTTCGACTTCGCATACTCCACAGCCTGCATAGAGATATTCCACACGATGTCGTTAATAGACATTACTTTTTTTAAATCCTTTTTGGATCTTTTGTTGTATCTGCATATACTGCTTAAATCAGTTTCATAGGAAACACAAATCCATCTAAGCTCACCGATAACACAATTTGTTACTTCATCTGCAAAAGAATTCAGAGAGCTTTCCATCCCTATCTTTCTTAATATTTCAATTTGCTCTCTTTCATCAAATCGTGGCAGCAGATCAGCAATTTTTTGAATAGTCTGCTTAGAATCGGTTAAGTGTATGCTTTTCTTAATTCGTTCTATTGTTTCTTCAATTGATGCTTTATAATGTCTCTTTTGCACAATTATGCTGTATAACCAACTTAAGAGAAAACCAATTATAACACCAATAATTGTCCAAAGAGGTGTTTTATACCCCATATTTATAATGCCTTCTATAAACCATCTTGATACTTCTCCTTCACCTCACCTTCACCACTTTCCCGACGGGCTTGCCATTGAGTTTGAGGAAGTAGATGCCGGGCACCAGATCGCCGCCGAGTTGATAGGTGTTAGTTTCTAGTGTCACGAATTTCACTAACCGCCCGCTTACGTCGTAGGTGGTGAGGTTTGTCTCTTTGCCTTCCCAAGCATTCAGTAGCTGAACGCTGACCACTGTAGTGAAGGGATTCGGATATATACTGATGCTTGTTGCCTCTTTCCTGATGCCAGTCTCATCCTCCTCAATGCCGACCTCAGAAGAAACCTTGTAAATCTGCTCGTAGCCTGTCGCATCCTCCTTCTGATACACAATCCAGTTTCCGTCCTGTGACCACTGGGGAAACAAATGGTAATAACTATCGCTGGTCAGGGCTGTCTGGGTTCCTCCTGCTGATGAAACCTTGTAAATCTGGTATCCTGTCCCATCATGCTCCTTGTCATACACAATCCAGTTCCCGTCAGGCGACCACTGAGGAACCCTATGTTCATAACTATCACTGGTCAGTGCAATCTCTGCTCCTCCTGCTGATTCAACCTTGTAAATCTGCCATTTGGTTGTTGCATCCCACTTCCAATACACAATCCAGTTCCCGTCAGGCGACCACTGGGGATAGTAATGGTCATAACTATCGCTGGTCAGGGCTATCTCTGTTCCCCCTGCTGATGAAACCTTGTAAATCTGCTTGTAGCCTGTCGCAACCTCCTTCTCATACACAATCCAGTTTCCATCCTGTGACCACTGGGGAAAGCAATGGAGATAACTATCACTGGTCAGAGCTGTCTGTGTTCCTCCTGCTGATGAAACCTTGTAAATCTGGTTGTTGTATGCCGCAACGTCCTTCTCATACACAATCCAGTTCCCGTCAGGCGACCACTGTGGATCCCAATGGTTACAAAAATCGCTGGTCAGTTCTATCTGTGTTCCTCCTGCTGATGAAACCTTGTAAATCTGGTAGTAGCTTATCGCATCATCCTCCTTATTATACACAATCCAGTTTCCGTCAGGTGACCACTGGGGAAACAAATGGTCATAATTATCACTGGTCAGAGCTGTCTCTGCTCCTCCTGCTGATGGAACCTTGTAAACCTGGTCGTAGCCTGTCGCATCCTCCTTCATATACACAATCCAGTTTCCATCCTGTGACCACTCGGGGTAGTAATGCCAATAACTATCGCTGGTCAGAGGGATTTCCTGCGCCCACAGGGGAAGGCTGAAAATAGCGCAGGCGATAAGGGAACAACTAATACTCCTGATAAAATTACACATATTATACCTCCTTGAAATCCATCAACTCACTACTTGACCTTCACGAACCGTGCGGGTGCAGAAGCGGTGTCTAAGCCCAGGACAAAGTATACTCCGGGCGCGAGTTCACCGCCGATGCGATTGCCGCTGTATATCCCAACCTTGCGCCCCATGACATCATACACAACGAAGCTTTCCTGCTCGTAGCCGGGGATCGTGGCAAAGGAGGTGAACGGATTGGGATATACCCTGATGCTTGTTGCCTCTTTCCTGATGCCAGTCTCATCCTCCTCAATGCCGACCCCAGACGTGACTTTGTAAATCTGACGGTAGCCTGTCGCATCATCCTTGTAATACACAATCCAGTTCCCGTCCGGCGACCACTGGGGATACTCATGCTCATAGCTATCGCTGGTCAGTGCAATCTCGGTTCCACCGGCTGATGGCAGCTTGTAAATCTGGTCGTAGCCTGTCGCATCATACTTGTCATACACAATCCAGTTCCCGTCAGGCGACCACTGGGGCATCCAATGGTCATAACTATCGCTGGTCAGAGGGATTTCCTGTGCCCACAGGGGAAGAAAAAGTCCCAGCGTCAACACGGTTGATGCACTACACAGCAAAATCACTCTTCTCATAAGAGCACACTCCTTTTTTGTTTAATGTTTTATATCCTTCAAAATATCTTTCTATATTGAGGTATTATAAATCTTTTTCAGAAAAAGTCAAGAAAAATCCATTTCAAGGTAGAAAACAGGAAAAATCTGTTATAAGAATAATGAGAAGGAAAGATTCAACTATTTTCCTTAATTTCCAGGAAAACATAAAATTGAAAGGGATAAAGATGAAGAAAGGCATTTGTCCTGTTTGTAGCCAGGATATGTTCGTTCCTTTAACAAACGCCATCAATCTTAAAGGTTGGCAACGATATTTCTTCCTATTTCCACATTTTTGGAATTTTCTTGCTTGACATCTAATCCATTATGTTGTATTTTGATGACATAATATGAGAAAAGGTCTAATAAGAGTATCAATTCGTAGATGTAAACTTAGGTGATATTCGACCTTGAAAAAAGATGATAAGAAGGAGGATGGGTTATGAAGTTTATCGTAACAATGGATCGAGATGAGGATGGGATGCTTATAATAGAATGCCCGTCTATTCCCGGATGTGTGAGCCAAGGCAAGACTGAACAGGAAGCAATTGAAAATATTAAGGATGCGATAAAGCAATGTCTTGAGGTTCGGGCTGAAAAGGGTATGCCTCTCACTGTTAGTATGCGTGAAGTGGAGGTTTTGGCTTAATGCGGAAGCTTTCTCTTCTGAGCGGACGTAAAATTGTAAAAACATTTAAACATTTAGGATGGGAAGTAGCAAGACAACGAGGCAGTCATATTATCCTTGTAAAGGAAAGACATATTGCCACGTTGTCGGTTCCCGATCACCGTGAGGTTGCAAGGGGAACTTTACGAACTCTTATTGCTCGTGCTGGTATAACAGTTGAGGAATTTTTGTCTGCAATGAAATAAGAAGGAAAACCGCCTTTGGCTAACGAGACTGTCGAAAATATCAACCTGTTTTATCCAAGAAACATTAGCAGAAAGAGCACAGGAAGCAAGACCTAAGACTTAAGACCGAAACAAAGAAGATCGAAGCGTGAAACGGAGTAACGGAGAAACTGCATGCTTGACACCAAAAACCTGGCATCTGGAGCCCGCAAGCGAGATTCTTCCTGGGTCAATATGTAAGTGATTACTCAGAATGACAGAGACAACATTGCAAACTGCGGTTCTGACACCTAATACCTGTCACCTAGCACCTATCACCTAAAGGAACAGGATATTTCTATTTTACCTTGAAAAGTTTAAAAATCCATTGACAGTTCTTTAGTTTTGTGTTAAAGAGAGGGAGCTGCGCCGCTAGCTCAAATGGCAGAGCAACGGATTCTTAATCCGTAGGTTCAGGGTTCGATTCCCCGGCGGCGTACTTCTCTATTCGGCACATCGTGAACAAATTACTCAGTTACCTGATTACAGAACAATTTTGTAGCCAGTGAGATTTCACCATTATTAAAATATTTGACAAAGTAAGGAAAATGTGCTAAAAATTGGTGTCTATGAACAGAGATGATTATAAAGCCGAAACCTTAAAAGAACTCAAGAATTTACTTGATGGTTACGTCAATCTTGGTATAGATGTATTAGAGAAAACATATTCAGAATCAGGCAGTGATTCTCTTGACAATATAAGTGATGAAATTTCACATTGCAGAAAGTGTCCACTTGGTGAAAGCAGGAAGAATCCTGTGGCTGGAGAAGGGAATCCGAATGCTTCTCTCTTGTTTGTGGGCGAAGCCCCGGGCTACTATGAAGATGTTGAAGGACGGCCTTTCGTTGGCAAGGCAGGGCAACTTCTTACAAAGATAATCGAGGCGATGGGACTAAAAAGAGAAAATGTCTATATCGGAAATATCCTGAAATGTAGACCTCCCGATAACCGAAATCCTTTGCCTTTAGAAATGGACGCTTGTTTCCCCTACCTCGAAAGACAAATAAAGTTAATCAAGCCTTTGGTAATCTGTGCCCTCGGAAGATATGCTGCTCAGACTTTATCAGGTTCCGATGCTGCTATATCTCGCTTAAGAGGGCAAGTTTTTTACTACAAAGGTATCAAGATGATTCCTACTTTCCATCCAAGTTATCTTCTCAGAAGTCCCAAGCAGAAGAGAGCAACCTGGGAGGACATGAAGTTCATTATGGAAATACTGAAGGAAGGACAGAATGGCTGAGAGCAAAGATATATTGAGAATTCCCCCTCAGTCGCTTGATGCAGAAGCTGCTGTTCTGGGCTCGATGTTGACAGACAGAGAGGCTTGCGATACGGTACTTTCAATAATAGTCGATGAAGAAGTTTTCTATTCAGGTGTCCATAGGAAACTTTTCAATGCAATAGTGACTTTGGAGCAGGCAAATAAGCCTATTGATATTGTAACCATTTCGGACGAACTGAGCAAAAAAGAACAACTTACCGATGTTGGGGGTGCTGATTATTTACAGAGACTTCTTGAAGCTGTTGTAACAACCGCAAATGTGGAATCATATGCAAGAATCGTTCTTGAGAAGTATGTCTTAAGAAAACTCATAAGTATATCCAACCAGATAATACAGCATAGTTATGAGGAAACACTTGAGGTTGACGAGTTACTTGACAAAGCGGAGCAGTTGATATTCAATATCAGGTATGCAGGAAAGAAAAAGGAATTGATGATGGTGAAAGATGTTCTTTCTGATACGATTGAGAAAATAGAGGAAATGGCTAAATTCAGGAGTCATGTTACGGGTATTGAATCAGGAATTCGCAGGTTGGATTCTATGACTGGAGGATTTCAAAAATCCGATTTCGTTATAATTGCGGGGAGACCGTCTATGGGTAAGACTGCTTTTGCTTTGAATATCGCACTTCATGCGGCAATTGATAAGAAAATCCCTGTTGGTTTCTTTAGCCTTGAAATGTCTCAGGAGCAACTTGTGCAGAGAATGCTTGCTATGAAAGCGGGAGTTGACTTAAATAGGTTGAGAACAGGATTTCTTACTAAGGATGATTGGTCTACCCTAACCGGTGCGGCTGGAAAATTGCATGAGGCTCCCATATATATTGATGACTCTGCACGTCTTACACACCTTGAATTGAGGGCAAAAGCACGGAGATTAAAATCAAAGGTTGATGTCGGTGCCATTTTTGTTGATTATCTCCAATTGTTAGATGTTCCTGGAGGAGGGAGGAGAACGGATAATAGGCAGCAGGAGGTATCCACAATTTCCCGTTCCCTTAAGGCTCTCTCCAAGGAGTTGAATATACCTGTGGTTGCACTTTCTCAACTTTCGCGAGCTCATACAACTCGGGCATTTCAGAAGCCATTACTTTCCGACTTAAGAGAATCAGGTGCCATTGAACAGGATGCGGATGTTGTCATTTTCTTATTCAGAAAATTGGAATCAGACAATTTAGAGGAGAGAAACACCGCGGAGATAATAATTAGAAAACAGAGGAATGGGCCTGTTGGTTCTGTTAAAGCAACATTTCGTGACACTTGTGCGAGTTTCGTCGATATGGAGCGGGAACCTGAGGCGGGAGAGGGTCCATTTTGATAAAAAAAGCATTAGAATCCTTTTTCTCCTATGTTGGAGGGGTTATTATTGTTCTTGTTGAGGGTATAAAGAACTTTATTTACATCCCAAGAAGTACTAAGTTAATTCTTGTTCAGATAGTTTCGATGGGGATTTCGTCTCTTCCTATTGTCATTCTCGTTTCAGCTTTTACAGGTATGGTTACGGGTTTTCAGGCTGCTTTTCAGAGTCAGGGATTGGTTCCTGAACTCTATGTCGGAATGGGTACCGCAAAGGCAATTATGATTGAGTTGGGACCGATGCTTACGGGTCTTGTTTTAGCGGGAAGAGTGAGTTCCTCTATTGCTGCTGAATTAGGAACGATGCGGGTTACCGAGCAGATAGATGCCCTTGAGATTATGGGAATTGATCCGGGTAGATACCTTATTATGCCAAGAATTCTTTCCGGCATCATTATATTACCCTTTCTTACGATATTTGCAGAAATCTTAATGATACTTGGTGGGCTTTTTGTTTCAGTTTACGGACTGAATATTTCACTCAATATTTATCTCAGGGGTGTCAGGTACAATTTTATACAGATTGAGCTTTTTGGAGGACTTGTGAAAGCAGTCGTATTTGGCCTTATTATCGCGCTTATGGGGTGCTATCATGGTTTTCATTCAAAAGGAGGTGCAGAAGGTGTTGGACAGGCAACAACCAAAGCTGTTGTTTCGTCAATGGTTCTTGTTCTCATATTTGATTATCTCATAGCAAGGTTGGTATTTAGATGATTGCACTGAAAAATCTGTGGAAGAGTTTCGGAGATAATGCCGTCCTCAAGGGACTTGACCTGAACATTGAGGAGGGAGAGACAATTGTTGTAATTGGACAAAGTGGATGTGGCAAAAGTGTTCTCTTAAAAACTGTGGTTGGATTGATAATTCCTGATGAAGGTGATGTTGTTATTGAAAATGTATCTCTTGATAATATATCAAAGAGAAAGCTATTGGAGATAAGAAAAAAGATTGGAATGGTTTTTCAAGGTTCAGCTCTTTTTGACTCGCTCAGTGTCTGGGAAAATGTGGGCCTGGGTTTGTTAGAGCATTCCTTGATGCGTAGAGAAGAGGTAAAGGAGAAAGCAAGTGAGAAACTTCATCTTGTTGGTCTTTCAAAAGTCGAAGATCTGTTTCCCGCCGAACTTTCCGGTGGGATGAAAAAAAGGGTGGGTATTGCTCGAGCAATTGCAATGAATCCAAAATTTGTGTTTTACGATGAACCTACAACGGGACTTGACCCTATCATTGCGGATAGAATAAATAATCTTATCATCGAACTGCAGGGGAAATTAGGAATAACAACGATTGCTGTCACGCATGATATGACGAGTGCATACAAGATAGCAGATAGAATTGCAATGCTTTATGATGGAAAAATCATTTTTGACGGAACATCAGAGGAGGTTCAGAACACAAAAAACCCTTATGTCAGGCAATTCATTAAAGGCGAAGGTCAGGGACCAATTTCTGGAGGAATATAATGAAAACGAAGAATGCTGAACTAAAAGTAGGAATTTTTATTGTTCTCGGCATAGTAATTTTGTCTCTTGGGTATATTTGGCTTAAACAGGCAAAATTCAATAGTAGAGGGTACATAATAATGATAGATTTTAATGATGCATCAGGATTAAAAAAAGGAGATCCTGTCCGGGTTCTTGGAGTGGATAAGGGAAAGGTACTTGCCTTAAGACTCAAAGAGGACATGGTTTCCACACGCTGTTATGTGGAGAGTGATGTCATACTTAAAAAAGATGCAGGGGCAGCTATCAAGGATATTGCCCTGATAAGCGGGACAAAATACATTCAACTTAGAAAGGGAAAGGAAAAAGAGCTTTTTGATATCACAAAGCCACTTGGAGGGAAAGGTTCTCCTTCTTTTTCACTCGGGGAATTAGGGGATATTCTTGGACCCATAAGAAAGATAGCAGAAAAATTGAGCCAGGGTGACATTGAAAAGACCCTGGAGAATATAAACACTGCTTCGAATGAGCTTGCGGAATTGATTAAGGAGAACAGAGGTGGAATAAAAAGGACTGTTAGAAATGCAGAGAGCGATATCAAGAAAGTGATGGTGATTGTCGATAAACTTGATAAAAATGTTGACCTTCTTTCGGAAACGCTTGAAGGTATTAACAAAGGAAAAGGAACAATGGGTAAGATTATCAAGGACGAAAAACTTTACAACGAAATAGAATCGACATTGAAGGAAACGAAAGCCCTCATAAAAGACATCAAGGAAAATCCCAAAAAGTATATCAATATCAAAGTGTTTTAGGAGGTTATTTAATATGGATGAAAATGTCATAATGTTTCATTGGTTTTATTAGTTACACCTTAAGATTATGTTTTCTCTGTGTACTCTGTGTCTCAGTGGTTTAATAGATGTTTAACCGTGTAGTAACCGTGGCTAAAAAGATATGAATAAGAACAAGGTAACATTTGTCTGTCAGGAGTGTGGATATTCATCAGTAAAGTGGATGGGAAAATGTCCAAACTGTGGAGAGTGGAATAGCTTTGTTGAAGAGCAGACGAGGAGTGTCAAAGGACAAAGAAGAACTCCCTCGAAACCGATTAAGCTAAGTGAAATCGAAGCCAAAGATTATAGGAGATGGAATACAGGTATTTCCGAAATGGATAGGGTTCTTGGGGGAGGGATCGTTCCAGGAACCGTAATCTTGATTGGCGGTGAGCCAGGTATTGGAAAATCGACCTTGCTTCTTGAAACTGCATCCAACATCGCAAATCAGGGGAAGAAGATTCTTTATGTTTCTGGTGAAGAATCGACCTACCAGATAGGTTTGAGAGCAAGAAGGTTGAAGATCGATACGGATAATCTACTGCTTCTGTCAGAAACATCCGTGGAAAACATTGTAGAGACAGCTCTAAAAATCACACCGTCAATTTTGGTAATAGATTCGATACAAACAATGTATGATTCGCTTATAGGCTCATCTCCTGGTTCTGTTAGTCAGGTTAGAGAGTGCACATCAAAACTGACGATTGTTGCAAAAGAAAAAGGTATTACTGTCTTCCTTGTTGGACATGTAACCAAAGTTGGAATGATTGCAGGACCCAGAACATTAGAGCATATGGTTGATACTGTGCTTTATTTGGAGGGTGACAGAACGCAATTTTACAGAATTCTCAGGGCAATAAAGAACAGATTCGGTAGTGTTAATGAGATTGGCGTTTTCGAGATGGTAAAGGGTGGACTTATGGAGGTTAAGAATCCGTCTAAAATTTTCTTAGATGAGAGAAGAATTAATACATCTGGTTCTGTAGTGGTTTCAACCATTGAAGGAACAAGACCCTTGCTTACCGAAGTTCAAGCATTGGTTTCCTCGACTCGGTATCCTGTACCACAGCGTGTAATAGCAGGCAGCGATTACAAGAGATTCTCTATACTTTTAGCGGTTCTCGAAAGAAGAGCAGGTTACAACCTTGGAGGTTACGATATTTTTTGTAATGTTGTTGGCGGATTGAAATTACTCGACCCTTCCTGTGATCTTGGCATATTGGTTGCTGTTGCTTCCAATTTCGATGATCATCCCTGTGATAACAAGACAGTTGTAATTGGAGAAGTAGGTCTTGGTGGTGAAGTAAGGGCTGTTGCGCAGATAGAAAGAAGAATTAGCGAGGCAGAAAGACTTGGGTTTACGAGAGGTATTATTCCCGATGGAAATTTGAAAGGGTTGAATAAGAGCAGAATCAAAACTATCGGTGTAGAAAACCTAAAAGAGGCTATAGCAAAGTCCACTGCAACCGTTTAGAAAAAAAGGAGAGAAAGTTGTTTTTCAGACAGAAAGAAAGTCATAATCTTATTCTTCCTTCTCTTGATGTTATTACAGATGGAAGAATACTGATGGTATTAAAATCTGGTTTCTTGCAAGCGACCATTGTTTTACCTGAATTTCTCACTGGACACATAAAGCATCTTGTTGCGTCTCCGAATGCTGATGTCTCCATTAAAAGAGGTGAGTTGGTGATCGAGGAGCTTATGAGAGAGAGTTTCTATGATGTCAGGATTGACAAACGAGAACCAAAGAATTTGGAGGGAATTAAGAGAAAGATTGTAGGGCTTGCACAGCTGGGAAACTATAAACTTCTTGCTATTGAAGATGAGCTTGAACCCTTTACAAAAATGGTAGGCATTAAGGTGTTAAAAATGAAGGAACTTGGAGCAGCTTTGAAACAAGCATTCTTCAAAGGGGATATCTTAAGGGTTAAGGCTGTCAAGAGAGGAAGGTACACGAGAGAGGGAATAGGCTATCTGGATGATAATAGTACCGTTGTTATCGAGGGGGCATCTACTTCTTTGGGGAAAATTGTCAAATGCAAGGTGGTTAGTGTGTTAGACCTCCCAACCGGAAGGGTGATTTTTGCAGAAATGATATACTAGAAATGACTAAAGTCTTGAATTCTCTGACGGTACGATTGTATCTAACCAAATACATAAGATGAAAACAAGGGTTGGATTCGGTTATGACATACATCCACTGAGGGAAGGCAGAAAGCTTTTTCTTGGCGGATTTGAAGTCCCATCCATAATCGGTCTCGATGGGCACTCCGATGCCGATGTCGTGCTGCATTCACTCTGTGACGCAATACTGGGAGCTCTATCATTGGGGGACATAGGAGACTATTTCCCGGACACTTCCGAAGAGACAGAGAATATAAGAAGCACTATTATTGTTGAAAAGATAAAGAAGTTAAAGGCCTTTGAGATTATAAATGTTGATATAACAGTTGTAGCTGAAACTCCAATACTTACACCCCACAAGTCTAATATTCGCGAGTCGGTTGCCAGAATATTGGAGATTGAAAAGGATAAAGTTTCAATTAAAGCGAAAAGAAATGAAGGTTTTGGAGTTATTGGAGAAAAGAAAGCAATCGCCTGTTTTACTGTTGTATTTCTTCGAATTATATAAGGAGGTAAGATGAAATTTCTTGCATACTTTTTTCTTTGTATCATTATTGCGTATGGCGGATACAGTGCATTTTTCTATATCACCGAGTACAGGCCAAAGGATAAGATGTTAGAAGGTCTTAAGAATGAGAACAGAACTTTGACAGAACTTATAACAAAATTGAAGGAGGAAATCGAGAAAAAAGAGGATAATGCAACAGGTAAAACCTATAAGAGAAATGTTATAGAAGAATTAAGTAAGATTTCAACAGAAGAAAATTTCGAGATAAGAAGAGCGGAAAAGGGTGTGGAAATTAATTTACCAGGGCTTAGACTTTTCAATCCTGGAGAGGAGAATCTTAGCAATGAGGGGCTGCTTATCTTATCAAAGTTGGGCAAAATACTGAGGAATGCCTCGACCGGGGAAATAAAAGTAGAAGGACACACAGATGACACAAAAATAGGTGGAGAGCTTGCAAAGAAATTTCCCACGAATTGGGAACTATCTGCTGCAAGAGCAACGAATGTTGTCAGATACCTTCAGGAAAATACGGGAATTCCTGCAGAAAGGTTATCAGTGATTGCATACGGACAGTATCACCCGATTTTTCCGAATGATACGGATGAGCACAGAAGGAAAAATAGAAGGATTGTAATTGTGCTTGAGCCACCCAAAGATGAAGTTATCCCTGATATCAAGCCGGAAATAGAGAAGAAAACAGGTGAAGATAAGACAAAGGAAGAAACATAGGCGATATCACTTTTTACCCTTGACTTTTTTAGTGATAGGATATAGAATATTTAAATAGAAGTGACTTAAGAATGAAAAAAGGATTCCTTTGTGAAATTTGATATAGAAATTAACTTTTTTATCGGTGAAATGAGAATCAGGAGTATTAGAGAGTGAATTTTAGAACCAAGAATGTTCTGTATATGAGTGCGCTCATATTTGTTTCTATGATGAGTCTTGCGGCAATATTAGTGCACCTTCGTGAGAGAGAAATTATATCGTCGATGGAGAATGAAGCATTAAGTTTCGCGACACTAACAGCAGGTCCTTTGTGTGAAGCGTATAAGAGTTACTATGAAACAGGCTATTTCAAATTTAGGCAACTTGTTTTGAGTTTGTTATCCCTGGAGAGTGAATTAGAAAGAGTTCAGATTTATTCAGTTGATGGCAAAAAACTTTTCGATTCATATGAATTCAAGGGCAAGCTTGGCAAAGTAGAAGATGAAAACGAAGAATATTTGTTTGAGAGAATAAGAGACCTTAACCACAGTTTTGATGGAACACATTATAAAGAATGTTTCGATATGGTCTATCCCTATCTTGAACCTTGGGGCTGGCACAGGTATTCAGTCAGATATCTTATTTCAAAGGGATATTTAGAAAAAAGACTTTCTGTTTTGCGAAGAATTGTATTTTCAGTTACATTCATATCGGTTGTTCTTGGTTCTGTAGTTTCTTTCTTTCAAACAAATGTCATTTCAAAACCTCTTTTGAAATTAACAGAGGCAGCAAGGGAAATATCAAAGGGAAATTACCATAATAAAATAGAAGTCCTGAGTAAAGATGAAATTGGAATTCTTGCAAAAGCTTTGAAAGAGATGCAGCATACTATAAGGAAAGATTTGAATATTTTAGAGTCGCAGAAAGAAGTTCTTTCCAAGGCTAATCTTGAACTCAAAAAGCTCAGTGAGTTAAAGTCTCAGTTTCTTGCCAGTATTTCACACGAACTTATGACACCATTGACTTCTGTGAAGGGTTATATAGAATATATCACATTGGGAAAATTGGGACCACTAACAGATGGGCAGAAAAATGGGCTTTTGGTCGCAAAGAGAAATTTGAACAGGTTGGAAACGCAAATTATGGATTTGCTTGATTTCTCAAGTTTTGAAGCCGGTAAAATGGAAATTTCGCTCACACCTTTTCACATCAAAGGTGCAATTCGCGAGGCTGTTGCCAATCTTGATCTAAAATTGAGTGAAAAGGAGATCAAATATGAAGAATTTATTTCTTCCGATATTTCACCGGTGATAGCTGACAGGGCAAAAATAGTGCAAGTTCTGGAAAATCTACTTACAAATGCAATAAAATTTACTCCACAAGGAAGCAAGATTTCTGTTGTATGCAATAGCCTTAATGGTAGGGGTAAACCCAAAATCGAGGTGTGTGTCAAGGACTCCGGTCCGGGGATTTCTCTATCTATGAAGGGAAAAATATTCGAGAAGTTTTTCCAGATTGATCCAAGGAGTAAATATAAAGGGATTGGTCTTGGTCTCTCGATTGTAAAATCCATTCTGGATGCGCATAAGGAAAAGATATCACTGAAAAGCGGTAAGGGTAAAGGTTCCAATTTTTGCTTTACTCTTCCAGTATATGAGGGGAAAAGCTCTTGAAAAAAGTTCTTATAATCGATGATGAGAAGGATATTTTGGAACTTATTTCAATCATACTTTCTGAAGAAGGAATTGAAGTTCATAAGGCGGAGGGTGGAATGGTTGGTCTGATAATGGCACGAGAGGTTAAACCTGATCTGATTTTACTGGACATTATGATGCCAGAAATCGACGGATGGGAAGTATTGAAAATGTTAAAGATAGACGATGACACAAAAACAATACCTGTTGCCATGCTTACCTGCAAAACTGAGACAAGGGATAAGGTATTTGGTATTCAGGAAGGTGCTGTGGACTACATTACAAAACCATTTGCTCCGGAAGATTTGCTGTCAAGAGTTAATGCCATACTATCGCAGGGAAATGGAGAAGATAAAGTATGAGTAACAAAGATGATGAAGCGAAGATAAGGAAAGAATGGCTTCAGTTCAAAGGAGCTCTTTTCGACCATGAACTTAATTTCCCTACTATTCCCATCGTTATAGATGATGTCAGAAAAAATATTGAGAGTTTTAAAAAGATTGGAATAATATATGTTGATATTATGGAATCAATCGAAACAATTCATGGATGGCAGAAATTCGATGAGATTCTTCTGAGATTGGCTGATATCCTGAAAGGTCTCCATTCCGACCTTATGCACGGTAATGATATAATTGCCATGAAAGCTTCGAGAGCTGGAGGATTTGTCATCTTTGTTTTTTCTAAGGATACGGACGAGGAGGTTGATGAAGATTTTATGCAGATGCTTATGGATACTCTTCATGAAAGGATTTTTACACGAACAGAAGATCTGAGGAGAAAATACCTTTTTCCAAAAACAATTTGTCACATTGGAACAGATTTTCTTTATTTCGACCCCGTAGTAAGATTTGAGAGAAATCTCTATTCTGCAATTGAGAGAGCAAGGAATAATGCTTACACTCAAGCGACCAATTTCTGGGAAAGAAGAAACCAGGAGCTCAAAAGGATTATCATCAATAATGACATAAGAACAGTGTTCCAGCCCATTTTGAACTTGAAAACTGGAGAAATCATCGGATATGAAGCACTTACACGGATAGCTTCTGTTGAATTTTTCAATGATGCAGAAACACTTTTTTCGTTTGCCGTGCAAACGGAAATGATTCTGGAATTAGAAAGGATTTGCAGAAAAAGTGCGGTGAAAATGGTAAAATATGCACTCAAGAATAAGAAACTTTTCCTTAATGTTTCTGCAAAAGGTGTTCTGGATCCAGAATTTGCAGATGGTAAATTTATGCAAGGCGTGCAAGATACGGGACATTCCGTTAAGGATGTTGTTCTTGAGATTACTGAAAGATTGGCGATTAAGGATATAAATTATTTCAAGGATGCTGTGAAAAAGCTTGAATCCTCCGGGTTTTCTGTTGCCATTGATGATGTAGGTGCAGGATACTCGACGCTTCATACTATTGCCGAGCTCAAGCCGTCATATCTAAAATATGATATGGCTCTCATAAGGGATATTAACAAGCATGCAATAAAGCGGGATTTGCTTGAAAGTTTGGTTCCCTTTGCAAAGAAGATTGACTCTATAATCATAGCGGAAGGGATTGAAACGAAGGGTGAGTTCGAGGTTCTCAAGGACATAGGCATAGAATATGGACAGGGGTTTTTCTTTGCAAAACCTGGTCCTCTATTAACAGACGAAACCTAAACTCAAATCTTTCGTGTCCCGCAATATAATCATTCTCCCCAAAGAAGTTAGAGAAAAAATAAGAGCAGGAGAGGTTGTGGAAAGACCTGCTTCTTGTGTTAAAGAGCTTATCGAGAATTCGATAGATGCCGGGAGCAATAGAATAGTATGTGAAATCGAACGAGGAGGAATGGGAAGAATCAAGGTTGCAGACGATGGAGTGGGTATGAGTCCAGAGAATCTTTTTTCGTCGGTTGAAAGGTATGCAACAAGCAAGATAAAGTGCATTGATGATATTTCACGAATAAGCACTTTCGGGTTCAGGGGGGAAGCTTTGCCAAGTATAAGGGCTGTTTCTGAAATGGTAGTCGAATCAAGAACAGAGTCTCAAGAGACGGGTTTTTTAATTAGAATGCAGGGCGAGGAAGTTATTGAGAAAAGGCCGCAGTCAAGGAAGGTGGGCACGACCGTTGATATTAGAAGACTCTTTTTTAATACGCCAGCAAGAAGGAAATTCGTCAAGTCGGAATCTGTCGAGTTCAGGCACATAAGAAGGGTTTTTACTGCACTTGCGATTGGAAACCGAGATATTCACTTTGCACTTTTCAATAACGGATCTTTAAGTCTTGATATCGCACCCAGTTCAGACCTGAAACGCAGAGTAGGGAATCTCGTTAGAGGAGACACAAGAGAACATTTGGTTTCTTTGATTGAAGACAACCGCGGAATCAGAATTAACGGAGTTGTTTTGATGCCTGAGTACGGACAAAGCGGAAGAGACTTTCAGTATATTATCGTTAATAAAAGATGGGTGATGAGCAATCTAATAAGAAAGGCGATATATAAGGCATATGGGAATAGTCTGTGGGGAAAGCATCCAATCTTTGTTGTCGAGATTACTATTCCAGGAGACGAAATAGATATTAATGTTCATCCTACAAAAAAGGAGGTGAAGTTCAGTGAAGAAAGAGTTGTATTTGAGACGGTTTTTTCTGCCGTCAGTAAAACTCTGAGTGACAAAAAAACGCTACCTGATGTAGAAAAAGAAGTGATGTCTTTTGTGAGCGAAGGCACGACAGGTTACGGAAAAGATAAGGTTCAGATTGTTTTTCCCACTAAGGAAGAGGAGCAGATTTTCAAGAGAGAAGTAAGTATGCCGAAGGATTTTTGGCAACTGCACAATTCATATATATTTGCATCCACAAAGACCGGTTTTATGATTGTGGATCAGCATGCTGCTCACGAGAGGATAATATTCGATAGGATTGTAAGAAGGAAAAAGTCTATCCCGCCGCAGATGCTTCTTTTCTCTCTGAGAGTGGAGTTAAGTATCAAGGAGGAAGAGTTTCTTGAAGACAGTATACAGGATTTGTATGAATTGGGATTTAGAATTAAGAAATTCAGCGGGAAGACTATCGTTGTAGAGGGTGTACCACCTTTTATGAAAGAAATAGACGAAACCATTATCCACGAACTGCTGCAAGATATTATAGAGAGTGCGGGGAGCGAGAACCAATTTATTGAGATAGCAAAACAGATTGCATGTAAATCTGCGATAAAGGCTGGCCAGGAGTTAAAGCAGGTGGAGATGAATGAACTTTTCGATAATCTTTTCGCAACAGATAATCCTTTTTCCTGTCCACATGGAAGGCCAACGATAATTAAGTTTCCACTCAAAGAACTTGAAAAGAAATTCAAAAGGAGATAAGCAAAAATTTCTTTTAAGACTCTAAAAATTGTCTTGACAAATTGATTCAAATGCTATAAAAGTGTAATACTTTTTGATTCGATTGTTAGACGGAAACATTAAAAAAAGGTGAGATATGAGAGATAAGAAAGCAGATTTGGCAGGACCAGGAATAGGAAATTATGATGAGGTAAAGAAAATCCTACCGGGTGATTATTCTTCGATTCTCGACAGGAAAGAAACTATGAAGGCTCTTTACGGTGTAAAAAACTACATAGAGGAAAATCTTTGCAAAGAATTGAATCTAATGATGGTGCAAGTTCCTCTTATTGTCGACCGCGAGAGTGGTCTAAACGATATGTTAGACCGTGACGGTTCGCGTACTCCAGTGGAGTTCCCCTGTGGGTTAGGTCTTGATGAACCAATACATGCACAGGTGGTTCAAGCAGCCACCAAATGGAAACGTTTTGCGCTTAAGCAATTCGATTGTAAAGTTGGTGAGGGAATTTGTACGGATATGCACGCCGTTCGAAAGGACTACTTTCTTGATCATGACCACAGCTCTTATGTTGACCAGTGGGACTGGGAACGGGTAATTACCTCGGATGATCGCAATCTTGAGTTTTTAAAAGGTGTTATCAGAAAAATCTGGAGGGTTCTAAAGGGTGCCGAAACTTTTGTACAAGATATGTACCCGAAACTTAAAACAGATAAGTATCCAAACTTGCCAGAAGAATTAACTTTTTTGCATGCCGAAGAAATTCTTGATATGTATCCAGACTTACCTCGAAAAGAGCGTGAGACCACTGTTTTGCAGAAGTATCCTGCAGTTTTCATCATAGGAATTGGATGGACTCTTAAAGACGGTTACCCTCATGAAATGAGAGCAGCGGATTATGATGATTGGGTTACTGAAACAAAGTCTGAGAATGGAAGAATAATGCATGGTATCAACGGAGATATCCTTGTCTGGAATCCGGTTACAAAAAGAAGACATGAATTAACCTCTATGGGTATCCGCGTCAATGCCGACACTCTTAAGAAACAGCTTGAAATGAGTGGGCAGCTTGATCTCCTCAAAACTCCATACCATCAGGGTATTGTGAACAATACACTTCCTCTGAGCATTGGTGGAGGGATAGGACAATCCAGAACTTACATGCTTCTCTTGAAGAAGGCACATATCGGAGAGGTAAGTGTTACAGTGTGGCCAAAGATACTCAAAGATATATGTGCTGAGAAGAAGATATTCGTGCTGGAATAAAGTGTCCAGCCATTATCGGAATGTAAAAAAAGGGCGTTGGATTAACGCCCTTTTTGGTTTCAGGTGGTCTTACTTGCCTTATGTCGAGTTAGATATGTCCTTCATAATTAAAGCCCAAGGAGATTTTTCTGTCCGGTGCTGGATAGTCTTTATCATCGAGTGTATACCCAAAGTTTGCCTTATACTTCTTATCAAAAAGATTGTCTATCCTAACAGATAAAGAAATGCTTTTACCAAGTTTTTGAAGGATATTAAGATTGTATATTGCAGTTTTATCTATTTTCTTTGTCTTATAACTGCCAGAAACAAAATCGTAGAAGTAGGCTGTCTTGTCGCTATTATACATGGATGTAAATGTAAGGATTGTATTTTTTCCGCCTCTTAATTCAATAGAACCAATGATTTTTTTCAGAGGGATGTATGCAGCTTTCCTTTTATGAACTTCTCTCCCGTCAATTATCCAGCTGTAATTTAGTGAAGGGTCTTCTGTTGTTCTTTCCTCTTCCGCCTTTTTTATTACTGTAGAAAAAGAGAGAGAGAGAAAGTGAAATGGATTTATTGTAGGATTTACCTCAAGACCGTTCACCGTAAGCCTATCAACATTCTCTGGGATATAATTAATCCAGGAAATGGAATTCTTTACTTTCCTTTGAAAACCTGATATCCTCAAGAAAACTACGTTTCCAAGACGGGTGTCTATGTGCGTATTCATTTGAAAACTTTCTTCCGGTTTTAGTAACGGATTACCTGAACCAGGCCAGTATAGTTCATTAAATGTAGGTGCACGAAATCCTTTACCAAAAGACGAACCTATTCTAAGATTGTCGCTTACTTTAAATAGTATACCTCCCGAGTAACTTAAAAAGTTTGGATAATCGCTATTTTTGTCCCATCTAAAAGAAGTGGATGGAATGACCCTTCCATCAAAGAACCTATGTTTCAAGCTTGCCCAAAATCCTTTGGTCTTCCTGTAGGGATTCCAGTGCTGATCACTCATAAGACTATCCTTATCACTATTAACGAGTGAATCGTATGCCCAGAATTCCTGTTTCAGAAATTCCACACCAGTGCATATATCCTTGTATGTTAACTTGGCTGAACCTGCGAGCTGCTCGGTTATATAATACCAATTGTTTTCTGCCTTGTATGTAGGCCAGCCTTCGTATATACTGAAATAGTTTAAGTTTTCTTTTCTATATCCGACAGTTGAGGAAAGGGAAAGGTCTCCAAGGTTTTTCTCAATTGTTCCAGAACCTGTATAGTGTCTTGTTTCCTGGTTATCAAATAGAGAATAAACATTATTATCTCCGTAGAGAGGGACATATGCAGGTGACGGAACAGGTCCAGGGACGCCTACCGTTCTTTCTCCAAAAGAAAATTCTGTATTTATGATATTGAAAATCGAGATTTTCCCAACCGTTGATATGCTATTAAAATTGCTATTCGGTCTCATTCCATCACTGTTTCTTTTCGAAATGTTTATATTTGTTTTGAATGCACCCCTTCTGTAACCAGCATCACCAAAGATATGTTTTGCACCCTGTTCTGTAATGTTGCCACTCCCTTCAACATTTACTCCCTCCTTTTCTGCATCCTTTGTGATAATGTTTATTACACCCGATGATGCATTTGTCCCATAGAGACTTGATGAAGGGTTTTTTATGATTTCTATACGTTTTATTGCTGTAATAGGTATTTCACTGAAATCAAAACATCCATTTGCCGGAGAGTTAAGTCTGAAGCCATTTAGGAGAACAAGAGACTGATCTGCAGGAAAACCCCTCAATCCCACTGTTAGTAATCCACCTTGTATACCGGTAGTCCTTACATCAAGAAACCCCTGTTCGGTAAGAAGTTCTTCAACTGTTCTAATTCCTCTCTTCATAATTTCTTCTTCTGTAATCACTTCCATATCGACAGCGACCTCACTTAAAGGTTCCTTTATCCTTTTCGCTGTAACAACAATCTCTGGAAGCCAGTAATGTGGAATTCCATCTTCATTGCTCTGGAAAAGAGCAACGAGGCTGACTGTTAAAAATATTAGTGAATTCATCATACCTCCTTTGAAATAAAAATACCAGCCTTAAGGGCTGGCAAGAAAAAAGTTGCCTTTCACCCCGCAGGACTTAGAAATGGCTAGGTCTCCTGACTTTCGTATTATCCTACTAAAAGCACCTTCCCACCCTTCAATATACTCAGGGCAGTGGTATTCGCTTCTTTCGTCCACGATCACAGTGGCGGGGGCCGTATCGGATTTTCACCGGTTTCCCTTAAGCCTTGTATTCGAATTTCCAAATATATACATAATTCTTATCTTGTTGTCAAGCAAAAAAGTAGTGTTTGAAAAAAAATCTTGACAATTTGGATAAAAAAAGTTAATATTGCTGAAAGCAAAATAGGGAGGTTTTTATGAAAAGGTTAATGCTGGCTCTTTTTCTGATTGTGGCTTTTCTCTTATCCTGCAGGAAAGGCGAGGAAGAGAAATTTACAGGCGAAAGAGGAGGAAAACTTATCATTGGTACAATAGATGAACCCACAAGTCTTAATCCTATTTATCCTCCGCTGGGCAAAAGTATAGGCGTAGAAAAACTGCTTTTTCTATCCTTGCATGGAAGAAACTCTCAAGGCAAGATTGTTCCAGAGTTGGCAACGAGCTGGGAATATTCGGAGGATTTCAAGTCAATTATTTACTATTTGAGAAAGAATGTGAAATGGTCTGATGGAGAATCATTTACAGCAAACGATGTGAAGTTTACTTTTGATTTGATAAAGAATCCGGATGTTGGATCTCCACTTACTGCTTCTGTAAGATTTATTGATAGTGTGAAGGTTATTAATCAATACGAAATCTGTTTTTATTTCAGAAGAGCGTATGCTGATGAATTACTTGATTCGGGAATAACACCGCTCCCGGAACATATTCTGAAGGAGATCAGAGATTTGAAGTATGCAGCTTTTAATTCTTCACCGGTTGGAAATGGTCCCTATAAACTTGAAGAATGGAAAAAAGGAGAATCCCTGACTCTTGTTGCAGATGAGGGATATTATAGAGGCAAAGCAGCTCTTGAGGAGGTCGTTTTTTGGTTTGCCCCGGACGAGGAAGAGTTATCAATCGAGTTGCTTGAGGGAAACATAGATATCGTTACGGATGTAACACCATCGTTGTATGCAAGGATCAAAGATAAGAGCGATATTAATCTTGTTGTTAAACCTGGTCATACATATACATACATTGGATGGAATTTAGAAAAACCGCTTTTTGCCAAAGACACGATGCGGCTTGCACTAACTTATGCAATAGATAGAAAGCGACTTGTTAAGGATGTATTGTTGGATCTTGCGGATATTGCCAAGGGTCCTATTCCACCAACTTCCTGGGCTTATGATGATGAATTATCTCCGATACCGTATAATATGGAAAGGGCAGCGAATTTTCTCGATAAATTAGGATGGAAATTGAACAAGCGTGACAAAATGAGAAAGAAGGGAAAGGAGAAGTTGACTTTTTCTCTGATAACAAACAAAGAAAATTCAATACGAGTTGCAATTGCCAATTTTATTGTTGCTGAACTTAAAAAAGTCGGTATCGATGTTAAAACAGAGTTTCTTGATACTCCAACGTTCATAAACAGACTTGTCTCAAAAGATTTTGACGCCTTCATACTTGGCTGGAGCATTGAAGAACGAATAGATCCGACAATTGTATGGAATTCTGACCCATCTAAAGGTAAGTTCAACCTTGTTTCATATAAGAATCCAAAGATTGATTCAATGATAGATAGGGGACTTTTAGCACTTGATAGAAGGGAAACAAAAGAGATTTGGAAAGAGTTTCAAGATATTATTGCTCGTGACTTACCCAATACATTTCTCTTTTACCCAAAAGAAATATCAGCAGCGAGTAAAAGGGTAAACGGCATCAACGGAAATGACTCAAGGTTCATACTTGCTGATTTGGAACATTATTGGATTCCCTCTTCACTTAGAAAAACAATCGATGTCGCTTCTTTTGTTGATACCATAAAGAAAGAAGGAGAGATTGCCAAGGAAAAGATAGAACCAGAGAAACCGATAGTGAATCCGGAAGTTCTTCTTGAAAAAAAGGCAAAGGAAGAAGTGGCAAAAGAAGCAATTTCGAAATCAACAAAGGAAGTAACGGAAAAGAAAGAAACCGGGAAAGAGACTACACCGGAAGTGAAGCCTCCGAAGCCTGAAACAACGGAGGTTGTAAAAGAAAGTCCACCGGAAATTCCGCCGACATTTCCGAAGATAAAAAAGCTTGTGATGCCTGAATATCCGGAAGCTGCGAAATTGGTTGGAGCCGAAGGTAATGTGTTTGTGCAGGTTGTCATCTCCACAAATGGAAAAGTAAAGAAGGCTAAGATCGTTAAAACTTTTGGAAATCCAGTATGTGACGCAACAGCATTAGCAGCTGCAAGAGCGACTATATGGACTCCGGGTACAAAAAATGGCGAGCCTACAGAGATGTCACAAACCTATCCCATTAGATTTCCTCCTCAGTAAGGTAGCAGAGACTATATCGAAGTTCTTATTCTTCTTTTTTCTTCTTTTTGTTTGATTTCTTCTCTTTGGATTTTTCTTCTTCCGCTGGTTTTTCCACTTCGACTTCTGGTTTTGTTTCTTCCAATTCTTCTTCAAAGAGCTCTTCTTTTTGCTCGAGCAGGTTTTTTTCGTCTTTCATCTTGACGAGGACTATGTATATTACCGTTTGACCTGCTGACCACATTGATAAAGCAAATCCTACAATTAGAAAACCAAGCAGATAGAAGAAAATGCCAATCGCGAATCCGCCTATTGTATTTGCTACATCTCCGGAAATGAAGTGATGTGGCATAAGAGTTGCGGGAAGGAATCTCGCAAAGAAGTCCTCTATTTGAGCAATATTGAATGCTGGTAATTGAGGTAGATACCATCGCGCATTGTTCCACATTACTTCTAACCAGTTTCGCGGACCCTGGAAAGCACCAATTGCAATATGCATCACGGTCAATGATTTCTTCAAAAAGCCACCAAAGATAAACACACCAATGAGGGTTGTTGCTTTTAATATCCATTCCCATAGGAGAAAACGCCAGGTTTGACTGTTTATGATGCTGAAGTTCTCGAAAAGCGTATCAAATGTGTCACTCTTTGTTGTTGCCACAACCGCCGGAGAGATAATTAGGGAAACGAAGAAGATTACTGCCAGGTAAACCACGAAAAGTGCTGCAGCAAAGAGGAATGGAGAAAGAACCCCTGTTAACACCTGACCAAAATGAGGGATTCTTCCCAATGCGATTCCCCATAATACACCCATAAAGATTATGATTGCAATGAAAATAATAAGGGTTATTGGTGCAAGAAAAGAGCCCTTCCAGTATTTGAAACCAAACTTAAAGGCTTCTCTGACTTCATAAAATTCATCACCTTTAAGTTGTTCATAAGTTGTTTTCGAAATTGCCGTAAGTGTGATTGCAATGAAAAGGAATGAAATTAGAAGTCCAATAATCCAAAGTATCCATCCCCAAATATTGAAGTGAACTACGTGAAATGGATATGGAATAGGGAAGTACTTATATGTTCTCCAGATGGTTATCCAACTCCACTTGCTTACAAGAAAAGCAAAGTAGGTGAGTAGACTATAAATAATGAAACTGAAAAACACACCAATAGTTCCAATCTGGATTTTTTTTCCGTTAAAGCCAAGTCTTGCTGCCGAAAAAACATCCATAAAATTAAATCTGAGCTTAATCATTGAAACACCTCCTTTTAGTTATTTACTACCCCAGAGCATCATATTTTTTCTGACATCAGCAATCGTTTTCTGGGCTTCCTTACCTGCTTTTTTTGCCCCTTCCTTAAGTATTTCTCTGACCTTTTCTTTATCCTTGTTCAGTTTAGTACGTCTTTGTCTGTAAGGAGATAGAGAATCTATAACCAGTGAGGCACAATCTTGTTTGCATTGGACACAACCGATGTTTCCCTTTTTACAATCCGCCTTCCTTTGTTTCAAGTTCTCTGAGTTGAATATATTGTGATATGCGAAGATAACGCAGTTTTCTGGATGTCCTTTATCATTTTTATGGATTTTCTCAGGGTCAGTGAAAGCCTGGTTTATTTTTTTTCTAATATCCTCCGGGTTTTCACTTATGTGAATAGTATTTTTCAGAGATTTTTGCATTCTCCTTCCATCGGGACCCGGGACTCTTGGGAATTTTGTCAATAGTGAAGTTGGTTCGGGGAAAACTTCACCGTAGAGGTTATTGAACCTCCTTGCAATTTCTCGTGTCAATTCAATATGAGGTAGTTGATCTTCCCCCACGGGAACGGCAGTTGCTTTGTAAATGAGAATATCAGCTGCCTGCAGTATAGGATATCCGAGATGACCAAAATGGATTGTTTTGATGTTTAGGTCTTTCAATTGTTCTTTGAGAGTTGGATTTCTTTCAAGCCACGGTAATGGAGTTATCATCGAAAGCAATGTGAAAAGTTCAATGTGTTCGGGCACATCAGATTGAACGAAAATTACTGACTTTTCGGGATTGAGTCCGCATGCCAGCCAGTCTGTTACCATGTCAATTATATTAGAATTAAGTTGTTCTGTTCTGTCATAACCCGTAGTCAAAGCGTGATAATCGGCAACTTCAAAGTAACACTCATTACTATTCTGTAACTCTATCCAGTTTTTGAGTGCGCCAAAAAGATTTCCAAGGTGGACTTTACCTGTTGGTCTGAAACCGCTTAAAATTTTGTAGGACATTTTAATTTATGACATTTCTGTGAAGAAATCTTATAAGAACAAGAACGATAAACAGCAATAGAACCAACCACCAGAGAGATTTTCTGTAAGGAGTAAAGTTTTTTTTCCCGAATAGTCTCCTATCAAAGTTTACCATTTAATAATCCATTATCGTATATCACTTTTTCTATTATTTGTCAAGCGTTTTCTTGAAATCCTCCAGGCGTCGAGATGTCTCTCGAGCCTGGAGAAAACCATCAGGAAAGCTTGAAGAGAACTATTCTTCTTCAATTTCCTCCAATGTAATAGCATCTGTAGGACAAGCGTCTGCAGCTTCTTCACAGTCACACAAATCTCCACAGCCATCTGGGTTTATAACGCGTGCCTTATCATTATCAGTCATCTCGAAAACATCAGGACACATTGCTTCACATACTGCGTCTCCTATGCATTTTTCAAGATCGATTTTGGGTACCAATTTCATTTTGATCAACCTCCTTTCCTTATTTGTAATCTAAGACATATTAAAGTCTGTTTAACATATAAAAAGAATGAAATTTTGTCAAGAAAAAAATTCATTTTTTTGTTAAAAAATGAAATCACAAAACCACGGTGATTGCTTACTTAATTACAATTGAAACGGGGATTAGTATTACATACCCCAGAACGAGAAGAATTGGAGCTATTGTGATTGAACCTTTTGAAAGAGTAAGATAACCTAGTATTATACTTACTATGCCTAAAGTGAACAATAAGTAGTTTTTCTTACCGAAAACGACTGTTTCTTCGATTTCGTGAAATTTTCTTGCCTGTTTGTCAACTACTTCCAATTTCTTCTTTTTCTTTTTCTTTCCCATCTTTTCTCCTTATCTTAATCTCTCAATTTCACCATTCTTTATTGTAAAAATTGGGACGGTTCCTTCAAATATTCCATGGGGATTGACAAAGCCGGATGCTCCAGCAAATGGTTCGATCTCGCCCATAACATTTGCAAGGGAATTTGCATCTTTAGCGCCTTTTTGGATTGCTTTTAGTATGATAATCGCAGTGTCGTATCCGAGCGCAGATTCCCTTGAAGGATCTGTTTTGAATTGAGAAAGATAGAGATGTCTGAAGTTCTTATATTCTTCTGAATTCTTTTGCGTTACCGTTGGATTTCCAGTAAAAATCGCTCTCTCCACATACTTTTCTCCCTTCAGAACAACCTGGGGGTCATTCCACCCATCTGCACCGAGAATTCTTGCATGGATTCTGTAATATTTTAGCTCTGGGGCAATCATGACAGCTTCGTCCGGGTAACAGGGAATATAGATAGCCTCGGGTTTCTTGTCTTTTATAAACTTCAATTGATCTCCAAAATCGGTTGTTCCCTCTGCGTAATTTTCCTTTGCGACAATCTGAGCGCCATTCTTCACAGCTTCTTCATAGAATATTTCAGCAAGACTGTTTCCATATGCGTCATCAGGGTTCAATATTGCAATCTTGTAGTATCCAAGAGTTCCTGTGGCATATTTTGCCATCTCTCTTGCCTGGGCACCAAGTCCAACATTTAGTTGGAATACATAAGGTCCGATTGAAGCAATATCCTCTTCCGTTGCAGTAGGAGAGATAATGGGAATCTTTAGTAGATTAGCAATTCCGGCTACTGCAATCATCGGCATACTGAGAATAGGTCCTATAATAACAAAAACATCTTCTTTTTTTACTAAATCGGTTAACTGTTGGATTGCTTCAATAGGGTTGCCGTTTGTATTTCGCTCAGCTATTCGGAGATTAGTTCCCTTTATTGCAAGTTCGATACCATTCCTTACCCTCCTTCCAAAAACACCATACCGTCCACTTAGAGGTGCGAGAAAGCCAATGGTGCCACTTAAGGTTACTTTTTTCATTTTCTTAAGCAGGTCTGCAGCCTGGAGCGTGTATTTACTATTTGGGTAGAGACTGTTCATATGGTTGACAATCTTCTGTGCCTCATAGTTGTTTCCTTCTTTTATGCCACTTTTTGCAGCAGTATAAAGAAGAAAAGAACCTAAATTTGTTTTGTCATAGGTTTTTGCAAGATTGTTAAGTTCATCAAAATTTAATTTAGTTTCAATTATCTTTCTGAGTTTTTCATCGGCCTTATCCTTAAAGGAAGTCCTTGCAGGACTGTTAATAATGCTAAAATAGCTTCTTGCGGCTTCATAGTTTTCTCCCATTTTTTCAAATGATTGTGCTGTTATGAGAAGTATGTTAGATTCGGCAGGTTTGCTATTGTAAAGTGTTCGCATAGTTTTTGCTGTTGTTACGACACCCTTGAAGTTGTTTAGTCTGTATTTGGAAAGCAAAAGAAGATAGACTGCATCGTCAATCTTTTCACTGGTCGGATATTTCTCTATTATACTCTTAAGTGGTTTTTCAACCTCAGCATATCCGGTCTTTTTGTATAACTGTCGAGCATAATTATACAATGAATCCGCAACCGGAACTATTTCTCCTGTGTCCCTGTAAAGCTTGATTTCTTGTCTTTTTGCACAGGAGAGGAGCAACGAAATACAGATGATAAAAAGAGACATGTTTTTACCAAAAATTTTCATAGATATCAAGTTAGCATAAATATCATTTTCTGTCAACAAAAATTAGAAGAACCATTTACTGAAGTTACTACACATATAGAGAATTCAATAGAAAAACGCAAAGAACCGTCTTTCAGTTCCCTTTTAAAATCAATAAAGGAAAGTGCTGCCTCCTATGAATTCTCTGAGAATTGAAGTATGGGGGACCTCTGCCGGCGAAATTCCCTTAAAAAAGGATAGAAATTTGAGTAGTCTTTCACTTGTGGTGTATTCCTTGTGCTCTGAACCTACATTTTTGAGGAGGGGAATTGCAAATCTTTTAAGCACCGAAAGTTCATAAATCAGGGCGGAATTAAACATTACATCCGCTTCTTCCTGAAAAGGGAAGATATTTTTGTTCTCACCTTTTTCAACATTTTGCCATAATCTGATGGTTTCGCATGCCGAGTGTTTTCTATACAGGTTATCTCTCACAATTCTTCGAACTATTCGTGTATCCCTTGTGGAGATTCTGTGTTCATTATCTACATTTAGCTGCGTAAGTGCGCTGATGTAAACTTTGAATTTGTTTGTTTTTTGAATATGTTGTGTCAATTCCTCGTTTAATCCGTGAATACCCTCGACGATAAGTATTTCGGTTTTGCCCATCTTGATTCTCCTGCCACGAAGTCGTTTGCCTGTTGTGAACTCGAATTTTGGGATTTCAACTTGCTTGCCCTGAAGCAGAGAGATGAGGTGTTTGTTGAGCAATTTCACATCTATGGCACGTAATGATTCAAAATCAACTGAGCCGTCAGGAAATTTCGGTGTCCTATTTCTTTCCTTGAAATAGTCATCCGTAGAGATGGTTATTGGGCTAAGACAGTTCACCTTCAACTGAATGGAAAGTCTTTTGGAAAATGTGGTTTTACCTGATGCGGAAGGTCCCGCAATTAGAACAATCTTGACTTCTCTAACTTTTTCTTTTATCTCATCAGCTATTTTCGCAATCTTTTTCTCATGTAGAGCCTCGGAGATTTTTATCAAATCTGAAATTTCATTATCAACGATTACTCTGTTCAGGGAAACAATACTGCTAACTCCGAGTATCTCTCCCCATCTTTCGTATTCCTCGAATATCTTGAAAAGTTTTTTTTCATCACTAAAAGATAGCATCTTCCCATTCTTTGAGGGTTGCGGGAATCTCAGGATAAAGCCTGGTTTGTAGTATTGGAGGTCAAAGGAGAAAAGATAAGAAGCGTCAGGCACAAGTGGAGTAAATGTGAAATCGATGTAGTCTCCGCAACTGTATAAATTTATGTTTTTTGGCTTTTGATATTCAAAAAGTTCAATCTTTTCGAATATCTCTTTTTCTATGAAGTGTTTGTCAAGTTTTCTTTTAGTTTTCTGAACTTTTTCAAAGGGGAGTTTTTGCTTTATCATTCCTGACATTTCCCTGGTTATAGCTTCCATATCAATCTTGTGGGTTATATATCCATCGGTGAATTTGCAGTAGAAACCATCTACAAATGAGTGTTCGACCACCAGTTTTTTGCCTGGAAGAACTTTGCCAATTACCGAGGAAAGAAGGAAGGAAAGGCTATTTTGATAGCATCTAAATCCTTCTCTTGACTCAAGTCCGAGAGTCTCAATTCGGTCACGTTCACGGATTTTTTCATAAAGGTCACAGAGTTTGTTATTTCTTCTCACAAGCAGGACTCTTTTGTAATCCTTTTTTTCTCTCTTTAGGATTTCTAAAATAGTCGTATTTTTGTTGAATGTGTATTGGCTTCCATTAATGTAACACTTAGGCATTTTCTCTTCTTTTTTTTGCATATTTTGCATAACAAGGTTTATTTTGCACTATATTTTAGTTTTGTCAAGAAGAAAAAATTTTACAAGGATGACATTGTTCCCTAATTTTCTTGACTTTGTTCCGATAATCTGTTATTAATCACATTATGGATAAACCTTACAGAGTAAAAGATTTGCCAACAGATGAAAGGCCGAGAGAAAAACTCATAAGTTGTGGACCCGATGCATTAAGAAACTATGAACTGATTGCAGTTATCCTTGGAAAAGGCTCAAAAAAGGAAGGCGTACTTTCGATTGCAAGAAGGATAATTGACAACTATGGAACAAAGTCGTTATCCACCGAAAAGGATGTGAAGCGATTGGCAGGGACTCTTGATATTACCGAACTGCAGGCGACACAGATAGTCGCTTCCTTTGAGTTGGGAAGAAGGTTTTTCGGCAAAGCAAGGAAGGACATTTATCTGAATTCTCCCGGAGATGTTTTTTCATATCTTTCAAATATGGGAAAACTTGAGAAAGAAATTATGCACGGTCTCTATCTTGATGTTAAGAACAAACTCAAGAGAGATGAGATAATTTCTGTTGGAACGGTTAGCTGCAGCATAGTTCATCCCAGAGAGGTTTTTAAGCCAGCACTTATAAATTCTGCAGTGGGTATTATTTTAGTTCACAATCATCCATCGGGTGAGACAGAGCCCAGCAAGGACGACATAGCACTTACAAGGAAGCTAAAAAAAGTTTCAGAACACATTGAAATTGAACTTCTCGACCACATTATTATTGGCAATGAACGCTACTTTAGTATGAAAAGCAATGGAATAATCTAATGAAAAAGCTGCAGTTTGTTATTCTAAAAGAGAACAGGGAAAGGGTTCTTCTTATTTCTGTATCTCGTAATCCCAAAGAGAAGTGGGAAAAACTTGATGGGCTCAGTGAAATGGCTTCTCTTGCCGAAACTGCTGGGAGTGAAGTGGTCGAGCAATTGATACAGAACAGAAAACAGTATGATGCAGCAACCTTTATTGGTGCGGGCAAAGCGATAGAATTAAAGAATATGTCGGATGATCTGAAGATTGATACCATTATATTTAATGAAGAATTAACACCAACCCAGAAGAGAAAAGTCGAAGAAATTACGGAGAGAAAGGTTCTGGATAGACAGGAACTGATTCTGGATATATTTGCACAACACGCTAAAAGTCTAACGGCAAAGATTGAAGTGGAGCTTGCACAATTGAAATTCAGGTTTCATATGCTTCAAGGAGCAGGGGTTACCCTTTCAAAACTTGGAGGGGGAATAGGGACACGAGGACCTGGTGAGCAGCGACTTGAGGTAGATAGAAGACGGATGAGAGCTCGTATAGGTCGCCTTGAAAAAGAACTCAAGAGAATTGAGAAAAGTAAAAAAACTCAGAGACAAAAGAGAAAAAATATCTTCAGAGTCGCCATTATTGGTTATACGAATGCTGGAAAGTCAACACTAATGAATACTGTGTCTAATGCAAATGTTATGGTTGAAGACAAACTTTTTGCTACCCTTGATGCCACAACAAGGTTAATTAAGATTGATGCTCTTCACAGGTTTCTTGTAACCGACACCGTGGGTTTTATCAAGAATTTACCTGTTCAGCTCGTTGCATCTTTCCATGCAACACTTGAGGAGGCAATAGAAGCAGACTTAAGGCTTCAGGTTATTGATGGAAGCTATGAGAATCTTATTAGACATATGAGCGCAACGAGAAATACGATGGAACAACTTGGAATAGAAGACAAGAGGACAGTAATAGTTTTTAACAAGATTGACCAGATACCTACACGGGAAGTTGTCGAAAGACTGCTTAGGAAATATCCTGATTCTGTTGCTATCTCTGCAAAGAATGGCACAGGAATAAAGAGATTACTAAGTACAATTAAGAGAATTATGGATGAAGATACGGAAATTGTCGACATTAATTTCCCTATTTCCGATGGCAAATTACTCGCGTGGATAAAAGAAAGGGCTTATGTTATTGAGGAGAGGAGTGTGGATAAGGAACTATTTCTGAAGGCGAGAATGAGGAAAAAGGATATTGGAAAGATCGAAAAACTGAAGGAAGGGAGATAGAGATTCGTAATGGATTTGGAAATTGCTTCAATAATAGATCATACTTTGCTTCAGGCGGATGCAGCAGAAGAGGACATTAAAAGAATCTGCGGTGAGGCAATAACCTATGGTTTCGCTGCTGTTTGTATCAATCCTTTCTGGGTTTCTCTTGTCAATAAGCTACTCACGGGTTCGGGTGTTAAAACTTGCGCAGTCATAGGTTTTCCGCTTGGTGCGAATACTACTGAAGTTAAGGTTTTTGAGACGGAGAATGCCGTCAGTAATGGAGCCCGCGAGATTGATATGGTAATAAATATTGGTGCACTAAAGTCTGGTAAAGATGATGATGTGAAAAATGATATAGAAGGTGTTGTTAGGGCTTCAGGTTCTGATGTTAAGGTGAAGGTTATTCTTGAAACAGCGTTGTTGACAGACGAAGAAAAGATAAAGGTCTGTGTGATGGCTATGGAGGGTGGGGCAGATTTTGTTAAGACTTCCACAGGTTTCGGTCCAGGTGGTGCCACTGTTAAGGATATTGCATTAATGAAGAAAGTCGTTGATGGAACTGTTGGCATTAAGGCATCCGGCGGTATCCACTCTTACGAGCAAGCTATTGAGATGCTCAAAGCAGGAGCGACAAGAATCGGTGCTTCCGACAGCATTCAGATCGTAAAGAAAATTTAGCCACTGATTACACTGATGAGAACAGATTTCAGATGCAGTCTTATTACAGAAAGAAGCAAATATTCAGTTAACTCCGCTGTAAATTGTCATTGCGAGTATTTTTCCAAGTTTCTGCCGAAGCAATCTCGCTTTTCGCACTATGATTGAAATCTGTGTCAAGAAAACTGTTTGATTGGTTGAATTGGTTTTATTAGTTAAACCTGTATTGATATTTATCAGTGTCTATCCGTGGCTAAAAAATGTTTTGAAAAATGATTTTTACTGAAATTATTAGGAAAAAAAGGGATGGTTTTCCTCTCACAAAGGCAGAAATAGATTTTACCATAAAGGGTTATACAGAGGGCAAAATTCCCGATTATCAGATGTCTGCGTTGCTAATGGCTATAGTATTGCAGGGAATGAATAGCAATGAGATAAAAATTCTTACCGAATCAATGCTCCATTCGGGAAAAACTTTTGACCTGTCGGATATTCCCGATAGAAAAGTTGATAAACATTCAACAGGTGGTGTGGGAGATAAGGTTTCACTTATTCTTGCCCCTCTTGTTGCAAGCTGTGGAGTGATAGTTCCGATGATTTCAGGAAGAGGATTGGGGCACACAGGGGGGACATTGGACAAACTTGAATCTATCCCTGGATTCCGCACAGACCTGAGTTATGAGGAGTTTTACGGGAATGTGCAGGAAATTGGTGTTGCAATTATGGGACAGACAGATGAGATTGCACCGGCAGATAGAAAGATGTATAGTTTAAGGGATGTTACAGGGACCGTAGAATCTATTCCCTTGATTACGGCAAGTATTCTTAGTAAGAAATTGGCAGAAGGGATAGATGGGTTTGTGCTTGATGTAAAGTGCGGAAAAGGTGCATTTATGAAAAGATTAGAGGATGCTGAAAAACTGGCATCTGCAATCGGCTCCGTTATGAAATCATTTGGTAAAGGATATGCTGCAGTTATCACGAATATGGACGAACCACTGGGGATGTCTGTGGGAAACAGTCTGGAGGTTATAGAATCTATTGAAGCATTGAAAGGCAATGGTCCCGATGACCTTATGGAAGTCACCTTTGCACTTGGCGTAGAAATGCTTGTTATGGGCAAAAAAGCAGAGAACAGAAAAGATGCAATTGAAATGCTCCAACAAGCAATAGATAATGGAGATGCTCTTGAGAAATTCCGGCGGCTAATTCAGTTGCAGGGCGGAAATCCGAAAGTAATTGATGATTACTCGCTGCTTCCTGTTTCAAAGGATAAAAAAGAAATGCCAGCATTTGATTCTGGCTGGATTTCTGAAATCGATGCTTATGAAATCGGTATCATAAATCTTCTTCTTGGTGGAGGAAGGAAAAAGAAAGAGGATGTCATTAATCCAGCTGTTGGGATGGTCTTTGAAAAGAAGGTCGGGAAGGAAGTAAGAAGAGATGACCCCATTGTCACCGTTTATTATAATAAGGTGCTGGATGAAGAAATTAAAGAGAGATTTTTTAGGGCAATCAAAATCGCACCTGACCCCGTTGAAAAACCAGAAGTCATATTGGAACAACAAAAAGCTTGATAAATATTCAGTCGACCGCATTCAAAGAATTATCGTGCGTAAAGATGTTTTCCGTGCTGGCTTACGAAATTATCCTGCGAATTCGTTTATGATTTTCGCGACCTCTTCACCAACCCTTGCTTGACCTTCCTTTGTTGACGCACCGATATGTGGCGTGCAAAAGAAGTTATCGAGCGAGAGCAGTTTGTTTTTAACCGGTGGTTCGGTTTCAAAAACATCGAAGGCTGCGCCTGCTATCTTGCCATTTGATAGTGCATAGTAGAGTGCATCTTCGTCAATTACTCCACCCCTTGCACAGTTGACAAGATAAGAAGTTTCTTTCATTTTCTCAAATGCAGAAGACGAAAGGAGATGATGCGTCTCATCAGTATGAGGAATGTGCAGTGAAATATAATCCGAAAGAGAGAGAAGATTATCAAAATCGGTCATTGACACTCCTTCAATGCCACTTTGCTTGATATAAGGGTCGTATGCAATGACATTCATTCCAAGCGCCTTTGCTCTCTTTGCGGTCTCCTTTCCTATCCTACCTATCCCAACTATACCAAGGGTTTTAGCAGCAAGCTCTGTTCCTTTCAGTTTTTTCTTGAGCCATTCCCCTTTCTTGAGAGATTCAGTTGCTCTTGGGATATGTCTCGCAAGCGAAAACATATGGCCTATGGCAAGCTCTGCAACGGAAGCGGAACTTGCAGTCGGAGTATTTCTTACCTCTATTCCCATTTCCTTGGCATCCTTATGGTCAATGTTGTCAATACCCACACCACCTCTAACTATGAGCTTGAGATTTTTCGCTTTTTCGAGCAACGGTTTTCTCAGTTTTGTTCTGCTTCTAACCACAATAACTTCATATTGAGGTATGACCTCTATCAATTCTTCAGGTGTTATGTCTGATTGCACGGTTACATCATTGCCGCCTTCCTTAATCAAATTGACGGCTGATTCACTGACCGGGTCACAGATTAGTACTTTCATTTTTTCTCCTTTCAGTCCCTTTAGGGAGTTATTAGTTATCAGTCAATAGTTATTAGTCATTAGCTAATTACCTTCTCAGTTGATAATGAACTCTTCATAATTATTGCTGCTGAATTTTTGGATCTTTTCAACATTCTTATGTAACCGTTTACAATTTTGACAGCTGTCTCAATTTTGCTTAGTGTAGTATCTGTCATATCTTTGTTAATATATTTGAATTGAAAACAGGAACGGATGTGATCTTTGAGTTCATATAAAGAGCCTCGGGTTTGACGACAAAATTGGATATTTTCCTGGAAATGGAATCTTCCATATCCTTCAGCAATATTAGCTGTAATTGATATAGATGCTCTTCTCATTTGTGATACCAAACCATACTTTTCGTCTTCTGGTAGTGTTTTGACAATATTGTAGATGTTAATTTTTATGTCGTTGCACCTCTTCCATACTTCTAAATCAGTAAAGTCTTTTATATTTGTCTTCATAACCACTATTGACCGATAACGATTGACGGTTAACTACTTTGGCTTGCTGGTTATAAACCAACAATTTCGTTGATTTGTGAGAGAAGCCATTTCATCTCATCGAGTGTCAAATCTCCCATATGTGCTATTCTAAAGGATGTTTCTTTAAGTTTGCCATATCCGTTTGATATCACTGCACCTCTTTTTCCCAGTTCTTTGTTAAGGTCCGTTACACTTATGCCACGGGTGTTTTTAACAGCAGTGAGGGTGTTGGAGCGGTAATTTTCTTGGGCGAAGAAATCAAAATATTTCTTTGTCCATTCTCTCACATAGTTTGCCATTTCCAGATGTCTTGCAAACCTATTTTCAAGACCCTCTTCGAAAAATCTGTCGAGCTGTTTATCGAGTGCGAAAATGAGGGAAATAATTGGTGTTGTTGGTGTTTGATGTTTATCCTGGTCATACTTGAGAAAAGTCAGAAAATCGAAGTAATACCCTCTATTTTGAACGGTTTCAGCCTTTTTTAATGCCTTTTCGCTTACCGAACATACGGCAAGACCTGGGGGGAGTGCAAATGCTTTCTGGACTCCGGCAAGGCAAACATCTATGCCAAGTTTGTCAACCTCGATTTTGACTGCAGCCATTGAACTAACTGCATCAACAAGGAACGAAACATCGGGAAATTCTTTCATCACTTCTGCAATCTCGTAGATAGGATTCATAACGCCTGTTGAAGTTTCGTTATGAACAAAGGTTACAGCATCGTATTTCCCTGTTTTTAGAGCATCTCTCACCATATCCGGGAGAATAGCCTTCCCCCATTCTACTTCAATCATATCTGCATCTTTCCCATTTGATTTCGTAATCTGATGCCATCTTTTGCTGAATGCTCCGCATGCAAGGTTTAGGGCTCTCTTGCTGACACAGTTTCTGACTGCAGCTTCCATCAGTCCTGTTGAAGAAGATGTCGAAAGAAAAACCTTATTATCTGTATACAGTACCTTCTTTAGTTTTGGAACAATAGAATCGTAGAGTACTGAAAATTCTTTGCTCCTATGTCCTATCATTGGTGTCTTTAGCACTTCAAGAATCTCTTCTCTCACCTCAGTAGGACCGGGAATAAAAAGCTTCTTGTGCATTTTGCCTCCTCTTACTTTGGGTTTTTTTGTTTTTTTAGCCACATTTCGAATAATTCCATTTTACTGTCGAAAGGGCGTTTCTCTTCAATAATATCAAAAACTTTTCTGATTTTTTCCAATCCAACGATGCGCTCCAGTGCAATTATCACAGTTCTTCTATTTTCCTTTCTTTCCAATGCATTACCTTTTATGAAATCGATAAGTTCTTTGTCCATAGGCATACTTGCAAGATTTGAAAAATTTTCCCTAAATAGTGATACTATTTTTTTAACTCCTCTTTTTCTAACCTCTCGCAGTTGTTCAATGAGTTCCTGTTCTTTCAAAATGGGATTGTCGGACAAAATAGGTGTTGGTTCAGCTTCATGTGGCTTCGCTGCGATATCGGTTTGTAGTGTCTCTTCATCTTCTCTAGAACCATACCCATACTTTTCAGTAAAAATGTCCTTAACTTTAAGTATGTTTCCCGAGAGATCGACAATTGGATATTGTTCGAGAAGCTCCTGCCATTCGATTTCCGTAAGAATTGTTTCATTCTCTTCGGTAAGAAAGTTTTTAATGTCGTCAACAATTTCAGGGGAAGTATGCTCTCTCCCTCGCCAGGTGGATTCTGTGATTCGCTTGATTGCATCTATGATATTTGTTCTTATTTTACCATCCATTATTATGATGATTTCCTTTGATATACCAAATGAGCGTAAGATGTGAGTTTAGCGGAAAGTTGTGTACCACAACTGAAGCATTTTAATCTTATTATGTCCGTCATAACAATTTATCTGCTGAGGGTTCTTATGACAAGTTTACTGCAGGTTTTTAAGGTGTCAAATACAGCAATGCCCTGAGTGGCAACTGCTTCAAAAAATGGTACATTGTTGGGATTTAGAACGCTCTGAAGTTTATCGAGCGGAGAAATATTGGGTAGGTCTCTCTTATTATACTGTATCACCAATGGAATCGTGCTTGTCGGAAATCCAATGTTTGCAACATTTTCTTTCATATTCTCCCTACTGTCGATGTTATCGTCGAATCGTTCGATCTGGGAATCGGCGACAAATATTATTCCATCCACGCCTTTTAATATTAACTTTCTTGAAGCGTTATAGTAAACCTGTCCCGGGACCGTGTACAGATGGAATCTTGTTTTGAATCCTTTTATTGTACCTACATCAACGGGGAGAAAATCAAAAAAAAGTGTTCTATCGAGTTCCGTTGCCAGACTTATCAATTTTCCTCTTATCCCTGGAGCTATTTTTGAGTAGATGTATTTCAAGTTTGTTGTTTTTCCACCAAGTCCGGGCCCATAATATACAATCTTGCAGTTAATTTCTCTTGATGCGTAATTTATTAGTGACATATAGTTTTAAGTAAAAAGGTTATCGATTTCATCATCAGCCTCTTTGAAGAAATCTTCGCTAAAATCCCTTTGCTTTTCTTCTTTTGCTGACCCAAGTTTTTCAAAAATACGCGTGAATATCAGGTCCAATTTCCTTGAGATATTGTTCACCCTCAACCTGACAAGCCCTAGTGTAGTTTTTTGACCGAAGATTACAACGAGAATGACACTCTGAGCAACAATAGATACATAGAGACTTAAGTTTTTGCCCTGATGGAATAGTGTAGTGAACTCGGTTTCTCCGATTAGCAAAGCCAGTTGACTCGTTGCGGCAAAATCCGCTGCTGAGAGAGAAGCAAAAGCGGACATATCTATTGAGGTTACATCACCAATGCTTGTTATTAGTTGACCCGCCTTATCAATTAGAAGTATGCTTTCGGCATTTGCTTCTTTTCTTAGTTGCTCAAGATTCTTATTTATTTCCCAGAAGTCTTGCTCGAAGATATTAACATTTTCAAAAGGCATATATAAACCTTGATTACAGTTTTGCCTCAGCCATTCGGAGAAGCCTGTCCCATTTTCTATCGATTTCTTTCTGGGCTGTTTCCACTATATGTGCATTTTCTTCCTTCAAGAGATGTCGGAAACGTCCCTGCATTTTTATCCATTCCATAAGAGGTTTTTTTTCTTTTGGTCTAAAGTTGATTTTGTGGATACCGTTTTCGACCTCATAAAGTGGCCAGAAGCAGGTTTCTGCAGCGATTTTTGAAATTTTCATTGTAAGGTGTGGAGGATACACCCAGCCAAGAGGGCAGGGTGACAAGACATTGATAAATGTAGGTCCTTCAATGGATAGTGCTTTTGACACTTTTCTTGTAAAATCAGCCCAGTTGTGCGGTGCAGCCTGTGCTGCAAAGGGAATATCATGGGCTGCTATCGCTTCTGTCAGGTCTTTAGGAAACTGCTGTTTCCCTGGGATTACCGTTCCGGCAGGGGAAGTTGTTGTGTGTGCTCCAAAAGGAGTTGCACTTGACCTTTGAATGCCTGTATTCATATAAGCCTCGTTGTTGTAACAGATGTAGAGCATGTTATGTCTTCTTTCCATTGCTCCAGATAGAGATTGGAAGCCTATATCATAGGTTCCACCATCACCTCCGAAGGCAATAATATTTATTTTTTTTGTGATTTTACCCTTTTTCTTGAACGCTTTGTAAGTGGCTTCAACACCGCTTGCAGTAGCGGCTGCGTTTTCGAATGCATTATGGAGGAATGGAACCTTCCAGGCTGTATAGGGGAAAATTGTGGAGATTACTTCCATACATCCTGTTGCGCCAACGAAAACGGTATCTTTTCCAGCGGCGGCAGCTGCCTGTCTTAGAATCACACTTGCTCCACAACCTGCGCACGCTCTATGTCCGCTTGTGAAGAGGTCTTTTTCAGTAGATAGTTGTTTTAGACTTGCCATCAATCCTCCTATTCTCTCACACCGAGATAGTTTATTAGATTTTCTACTTTACCTTTTTCCATATCCTTATAAAGGTCATTGTAAACGTTTTCAATGTCACGAGGGAAAATATCTCTACCTCCCAGACCGTAAACATAGTTTCTTGTTAGTGGTTTTTTCTCTGTCTCGTATAGGGACGAGCGGACTTCATGAAAAACGGGTCCTCCAAATGAGCTCATACCGTCTGCCCTGTCCAGAACTGCGATAGCTTTGAGATTTTTGAGTTCCTTCTCGAGTTCTTCATAAGCGAATGGTCTGAAAACTCTAATCTTGAGGAGGCCCACTTTCCTGCCCTGTTTTCTCAACGCATCTACAACGACCTTGGTTGTGCCAGCAGTAGAACCGAGGGCAATGATTGCAACTTCTGCATCATCCATTTTGTAATTTTCAAAGAAACCATATTTAGTACCAAATTCCTTGCCGAATTCCTCACCTACTTCAACAATTACTTTTTTTGCTTCATTCATTGCCTCTATTTCTTGTCTTTTGTGTTCGAAGAAGTAATCTTGAAGGTCGAGTCCTCCCAATGTGATTGGATTGTCCACATCAAGCAGCATATAAGGTTTCTTGTGCTCACCTACAAATGCTTGAACTTCCTCATCCGGAATAAGTTCGAGTCTCGCAAGTGAATGGCTTATGATGAAAGCATCCGCAGTTACCATTGCAGGTAAAAATACCTTTTCTGATATTTTCATTGCTTGAATAGTATTATCGTATGCTTCTTGGGAATCTTCCGAGTAAATCTGAATCCATCCCGAATCTCTTGAAGCCATTGTATCCGAATGGTCACAATGGATATTTATTGGACCGGAAAGTGACCTGTTTACTTCACAGATGACAATCGGCAATCTTAAACCAGCAGCAATGAATAGCACTTCATGCATCAATGCCAAGCCTTGAGAGGATGTAGATGTAATAACCCTACCTCCTGCGGCTGCTGCACCGACACAAGCGCTTAATGCACTATGCTCGCTCTCTACAGGAACAAATTCTGTTTCCACCACTCCATCTGCAACAAACTTACTGAAAAGTTGAACTACTTCTGTTGCCGGTGTGATAGGGTATGCAGCAACAACATCTGGATTTAACTGTCTCATTGCCTCAGCCATTGCTTCATTGCCTGTTTTTGCAACTATTATTTTATCCATCGAAAAAACCTCCAAGTATATTTATTCTGAATTAATCATATTTCAGATTCCATTGAGATAGCGTCCTTTGGGCATTCCTCTGCACAGATTCCACAACCCTTACAGAAATCATAATTAATGCCTGCCAGTTTGCCATCTTTGACGGTAATTGATGAATCTGGACAGTATACCCAGCATATTAAGCAATGAATGCACTTATCAAAATCAACAACGGGTCTTTCTGTTCGCCAATCACCAGTCTTGAAATCCAGAGATGAACCAGCCTTCTTTATCTGTGTTCCAATTGCCAAGTCTTTCCACCCTTTCTTCATTCTGTCTTCACCTCCTCAAATGCCCTCTTCATTGAATTGATATTTCCCTTTACTATTTCAGGTCTTCCGGCAAATTTCTTACTTAATTTGTCTTCTGTGTCCTTTAACATATGGTCGAAATCGAGGATTCCACTGACGCTGATAAGCGCACCCAGCATTGGTGTGTTTGGAATCTTTTTCCCGATAGTCTCCTCTGAAATCTTGTATGCGTCACAGGTTGCAATTTTCTTGCCTTTTATATTCAGTTCCTTCCGAATCTCTTGTGGAGATTTGTTAGTGTTGACAAGTAAAATTCCATCCTCCGGTAATCCTGCCGTAACATCTATTGATTTCGTAAGTGTTGGGTCAAGAACAATTACAATATCAGGACTTGTAATTCCACTGTGGATTGTAATAGGTTTATCGCTCAACCTGTTGAATGCCTGAACTGGAGCACCCATTCTTTCAGGACCATATTCGGGGAAAGCCTGAATGTATTTACCTGTCGATAGAGCTGCATCTCCAAAGAGAAGGGCTGCTGTTTTTGCACCTTGACCTCCTCTTCCGTGCCATCTTATCTCGAAAATCTCTTTCATTAAGCCTCCTCTTTAGTTTTATAATGAAGGTTGCAACGCACAAACTTAAGCAGTCTTTACTTTTAACACTATTTGTAAGTTTCGTCAAGCAAAAAAAGAAAAAAAATCATTTCTTGACAAAGAACAGAATCTGCTGTAATAGAATATTATAGTCTTATTATGAGTGCTAAAAATCAGGAAATGAGAAATGGTCGTGTTTCTATGGAGAGGAGGAAAAATGAAATCCTTATGTAGATATGCAATATCCACGGCAAAGAAGCTTGGAGCAGATTATTCAGATTTTCGTATTACAGATGATAGGTCTCAGAGAATCGTTCTCGTTGACAGAAGCCCAAAAGAGATACTGGACGAGGATATCTATGGTTTTGGTGTTAGAATTTTGAAGGATGGTGCATGGGGGTTTGCTTCATCCAACAGGATTACCAAAAAAGAGATAGAAAGGATAGTGAAAAAGGCATATACAGTAGCGAAAGCAAGCTCACTTCTTGCACAAGATAACGGGATAAAACTTGCGCGCGAGCCTGTTCACAAAGATAGATTCGCAACTCCCGTAGAAATCGATCCTTTTTCTATCGGAATAGACGAGAAGATTGGATTGCTCTTAGAAATTAATGAGGCAATGCTTAAAGTTAAATCAATCGTAAAAGTTTATTCCTACCTTATTATGAATCACAGGGACCAGATTTTTGCTTCACAGGAGGGTTCATTCATAGAGACGAAGGTAACAACAGTGAACAGTGACTATACAGCGGTTGCACTGAAAGGTAATGATTCTCAGATGCGGTCTTTTCAGAGTAATCCAAGAAATGCAGGATGGGAGCATATACTCTCCTTGAAAATGGTTGAAAATGCAGAAAGAATTGCGGAAGAAGCCGTTGCAAAATTGAGTGCTTCATATCCCAAAGAAGGCAAAAAGGACCTTGTTCTAAATCCAACACACCTTTCTTTAACGATTCATGAGTCGGTTGGTCATCCAACAGAGCTTGATAGGGTAATGGGATATGAAACCAACTTTGCCGGGAGGAGTTTTGCAACACCAGAAAAGTTAGGTAATTTCAGATATGGAAGCAGGCTGGTAAATTTCATTGCTGACAATACTCTTCCAGGTGGACTTGCAACAACGGGTTATGATGACGAAGGTGTCAAATGTCAAAAATGGAATGTTATAAAGAATGGCATTCTTGTTGATTACAGTTCAACAAGAGAAGTTGCACCTCTCATAGGAAGAAAAAGAAGCAGAGGTTCTGCAAGGGCGGATGCTTATTACAGTTTCCCCATTAACCGTATTCCGAATCTTTACCTGGTTCCGGGAAAAGAGGATGTTTCTCCGGAGGAGTTAATTTCGAGGGTAAAGGATGGAATTTACATAGAAGGCAGAGGAAGCTTTTCCATTGACCAGAGAAGATTGAATTTTCAGTTCGGTGGAGACCTCTTCTATGAAATAAAGAATGGGAGGAAGAGACGAATGTTAAGAGATGTTATTTACCATTCTATTACACCTGAATTCTGGGGTAGTCTCGATGGTCTTTCGGGAAAGAAATACTGGGAGCCAAGGGGAATATTTAACTGTGGAAAAGGTGAGCCAGTGCAGAGGGCTCAGATGACAAATGGTGCTCCCTATGCACTGTTCCGAAAAATCAATGTTAAAAGGGGAAAAAAATGAAAATAGATAAGTCAATAATAAGTTTTCTGCGAAAAAATAAAGAGTGTGATGATGTTGTGCTATACTACACCTGGGAAGATTCTAATCTCAGTCGGTTTGCTGAAAATAGGATTACCCAGAATATGTCAAAAAGGTTCGAGCAGATTACTATTAAAGCAATAAAAGATGAGAGAGTGGGTTCGGTTGAGACTACCAAAATCGATAGCGCATCCCTACTCGGAACTTTAAGGACCGCAGAATCCATTGCATCGGGTATGCCTCGTGACCCTGAGTTTATGCCCCCATTAAAGCCAGAACGCTGCAGTAATGTGCAAATGGAGGTTGAAGCAACTGCGAGAATAACACCTGAGACAAAAGCAAAATCAATACTGCGCATTGTGGAAAAGGCGCGAAATAAGAATGCAAAAGTGGCAGGAATTTTTTACAATGGCAGAAAAAGGGTATCCATCCTTAATACAAAAGGTTTTTTTGTGAACCACAATGAAACGGATGCAGATTTTTCCGTCACAGTATCGGTAGATGGTTCCAGTGGTTTTGCAGAAGAGCTGGATGAGGATGTGAGGAAGATAGATGTAGAGCGAGTTTTCAATGTCGCACTAAACAAAGCGGAAATGGGGAAGAAAGCAGTTGAACTTAAACCCGGTGATTACCCTGTTCTTTTAGAGCCCATTGCATTGGGCAGCCTGATGGGGTATCTTGAATTCCTGATGGAGAGGAGAAGTGCTGATGAAGGGTGGAGTTATTTCTCGAAGAGATTGGGTAAAAAGATTGCTTCATCGACTGTAACGATATTTTCCGATCCCTTGAATTCAGAAAATCCTGGGGTTCCTTTTAGTCTTGAAAACGATGGTCTGGCTTTGAAAAAACACACCTGGATAAAAGATGGAATACTTGAGAAACTCTGGACCTCTCGTTACTGGGCAAGAAGGAAAGGCTTGAAGGCAACAGGAATGCCTTCCAATCTGATTATGAAGGGGACCAAAAGGACAACAGAAGAAATGATCAAAAAGGTTAATTATGGACTTCTGATAACACGATTATGGTATATCAGGTTCGTTAATAGAAAAGATTTGGTTTTAACGGGAATGACAAGGGATGGACTTTTTCTTATTGAAAATGGAAAGATTTCAAAGGCTGTTAAGAATATGCGATTTAATGATTCACCATTCACAATACTATCCAAAGTGAAATATCTGGGAAAACCAGAAAGGGTAGAAGGAAGATTTCTTGTGCCTTCGGTTTTTGCAAAGAAATTTCATTTTGCTTCTGCAACGAAATTCTGATAGTCAATAAGAATTACAGTAATTGAGTAATTGAGTAATTTGGTAATTAAGTAATTTTGTAAGGCTGTCATTGCGAGTACGTTTTCCTCATTGACTTACGAAACAATCCGATTTTAAAACTTTTTAGTCACCCAAAAAGGAGTAGCGGAGCTTACCCTGCGAAGGTCAATTTTTTCTCAGGATGAATCCAGTTTCATTTATGTAAATAGAAAAGGTATCCTTTGAAGGATACTGAAATGCCGCTATTCCATAAGCAGTATCAACCAAGGGCATAGATTCACCATGAAGCAAAAGAAATCGCCATACCCTTCCTTGTGGCTGAATTTCATACTCTTCCGTTATGACTTTTTTTGATTCTTCCCATCTCCCCCTAAAACGCGTTACCTTATAGTAGGAATCGGCACCGAGCCATCTCACATATTGATTCCATCTAAGTATACAACCTTCAATCATCCACTGGTTACCCGAAAGTGTAAATTGATACTCATTATCATTTTTCTCATCTGAAAAAAATACATTTATCACACCATCCTGTTTTTCTGCATATATCTTTCCCAGTCTTTCTTCATAGGTATACCTTGAAAATGTTTTTAGAAAAAGAGATAGATAGATAAATGAGATAGAGAAAGCAAAGATTATGAGAAAAACCAGGAAATAAAATAGGAATCCCTTTATTCTCATCCTTCTTTTTCCTGCTTTTACGATGGAGTGTATAAGGATAAACAATGCAATAACGAGCAGGACAATACCGGTAATTCCTATTATAAACGTAAATTTATCCATACATAAATTATACATTTATATCTTTCTAATGTCAACAATAAAACCTGCTGTGGTTTCCCAATTTTTTCGATTACCTCTTTACGATACATATCGTACTTTCCTGCCTCGTTAGCGATCGTAATTCCGCCTAAGTTCAGCTTTTTCAAAGGGAAAAGAAAGGGAATAAGGCTGCATAATGTGGGAAGGCTCGCCTACGTACAAGCCTGTCTACCCGGAAGGCTTCGGCAGGCATAGCTTCTATGTCCTCCGAAGTTTCAACGAAGGTGGAGGGTTTAGGGGTGTGTAATGTCGTTCTGAGTAAGGTAGTCTTTTTGACCCAGAAAGAATCTAAAACCGAGATGCTGAAACAAGTTCAGCATGACATTGTTCAGCACGTAGTTTAGCATGACGGTTTGCGGTGTCGTTCTGAGTAATATGTTCCATATTGACCCAGGAAGAATCTCTGTTCAGGCATGGAGCATTAGTCATCAGTCAATGATCATTTGGCATTGATTGTCATTCCTGCAACAGCAGGAATCCAGTCGAATTATGAAAAATCCGACACTTCATTCCACTAAAAACTAATTTTGACCAGTGTAATATTCTGTGTTATTGTTTTACCTTCGAATGTATTTTTCTGAGTATAATAAATTGATGGGACAGTAAGGCTTAACCTATCGTCTTTATAATTGATGAAGCCCGTTTCAGGAAGCGTATTTCTATCCTTGGCAGTTGCGTTGAATGCAATCGTTGCAAATGCGGATGGCAGGACAACGCCAATAGCAACAGGTATAGCATTTCCAATAAGTACTAATCCACTACCAAGGACACCACCTGCAACACTCCCACCAAAAGTTGCGAGAAAACTTCCCTTTGTGTTATCTGTGTTTCCTGTAAAATAAACACCAATAGCGGTTCCTACAGGGTATGCAACTGCAAAGCCTATTAAACCTACGAAAATGCGCCCAAAAAGTTCAGAGCCTGGTAATTCCGCGTCGTCGGAGATGGAATTTGGAGTGACCAAGATACCTAAAAGAAAGCCTCCAGCTCCAACTCCTACTCCTGCACCAAGACCAGCAAAAAATTCACCCACAGTTCTGCCTGTGCTTATGTGAGCTTTTCCCATTCTCTGAGGGTAGGGCTCAGCGGAAATTTTTCCTTTGGTACTGAAAATTGTGGGTTGGACGTTCTTCCTGCCATAATTCTCAATGTAATTTCTTAATTCTGTTATTGCAGTTTTACTTTGTGAAATTCTATTTTTCTTCTCTTCCCCATCCTTTTCGTATGTAATCTCCGCAACATAACTGCCGTCAGGGAGCTGTAAGAAAACCGCCGACTCAAAGCCCTGTGTCCAGGGGAAAAGATGATACAGACGTCTTTCTTGCTCGTCTATCACTTCTCCCACCTTCTCGCTGATTACAATCACCTTCTCTCGGGTTTGTGCCTGTGCAGGCTTGAATGGTGCAACACAAAACACTACAAACACAAAGAAGATTAATAGATATTTCATTCTTCACCTCCAGAGGATTGGTTCTTTTTGCTTTTCTACCTACTTCTACTCGTTGTTAGATGTTTACATTTATAACATTCCCTGACAAAATGTCAAGGAATTTTTGTGGGTACATATTCTTTTTCGCTTGAATTACCGGATGGATTCTGGTATGATAACTATATGTTAAAGTATGTAATAAACTCATTCAAAAAGGGAGAAAATGTTACCAAATGTAAAGACGGGAATTGATGTTCTCGAAAAAGATGGTTTTAGTCGCTTTAGAAAACAAAGGTTGGGGCTCATTATCAATCCTTCTTCAGTTAATAGGAATCTTGAGAGCACATTGGAGGTTTTCTTAAGAAATGGTGTTAAAGTAACCGCTGTGTTCGGTCCAGAGCATGGGATAAGGGGAGAATTTCAGGATCAGGAAAAGTGTACTGGATTTGAGGATGAGAAAAAAGATATTTTCATTTATAACCTTTACGGAAAGCATCTTGCTCCTACTGAAGAAATGCTTAAGAGCGTGGATACACTTGTTTTTGATATTCAGGATGTTGGGGCAAGATACTATACATTTATCTGGACGATGGCGCTTGCAATGGAGAAAGCAGCACAGTACAATAAGAGATTCGTTGTGCTTGACAGACCCAATCCTATAAACGGGGTTGATACAGAAGGTCCTATACTCCAGAAGGGCTATGAATCTTTTGTAGGTTTATATCCAATCCCTATTAGGCACGGAATGACAGCAGGTGAACTTGCTCTAATGTTCAAGAATGAATTCAGTATTAGTATTGGACTGGATGTTGTCAGAATGGAAGATTGGAACAGAAGTCTATGGTTTGACGAGACAGGACTTCGGTGGGTTCCGCCTTCACCAAATATGCCTACACTTGATACTGCAATTGTCTATCCGGGAATGTGTCTTCTCGAAGGAACAAACATCTCAGAGGGAAGAGGCACTACGAAACCTTTCGAATATTTCGGAGCTCCGTGGCTGAAAACGGAATTAGTATTGAAGGAATTAAAGGAACTAAAGGGTTGTAAACTCAGGACACTTCATTTTCGCCCTCTCTTTGGTAAATACAGAGGAGAAATCTGCAACGGTTTTCAGTTGCACATAGCAGGCAGAGATAAATTCAAACCCGTTATAACTGCACTTGAGATTATCCTCGCAATCAAGAAAGCGCATCAGGATGAGTTTAGGTGGAAAAAACCACCTTATGAATTTGAGGCAGAAAAATTGCCATTTGATATTCTTACCGGCAACCCAAAGGTAAGAGAACTGATAGATAATAAATGTTCCATTAAGGATATAGAGATAGTTTGTAATGAAGGATTCGATAAGTTTCAGGAAATAGGAAGAAAATATTTTCTATATGAATAAAGGTATAAAATGGAGTTGCAAGACCCTGAACCGTAGGATTCAGCGCAAGGTTGTTGGCCAAATGTGGAAAAAGGTTTCATATCAAAATGACTGAAGCGATGCTCCTTGCGGCAGGTGAGGGGAGAAGACTCTTTCCTATCACATCCTTCTTGCCGAAACCATTATTTCCAATTTTAGGGAAACCTTTACTTGAACACATAATCCAATTACTCAAACAACAGGGTATTACGAAAGTGTGCATAAATGTGCATTATCTTAAAGAAGATATCATTGATTTCTTGAAAGAAAATGAGTTTGGTATTGAGATAGAACTTTCTATAGAAGAGAACATTCTTGGGACAGGTGGTGGGATAGGAAGAATGAGAAAGTATATCAAATCAGATGATTTTCTTGTATATAACAGTGATATTGTTACGGACATTGCGCTCAAGGAAGGCTGGACATTTCATAAAGAGAATAATGCTACAGCAACATTAATGCTTGCGAAACGAAAACACTCAAAGGATGTTCTCGTGTCAGGGGATGAGAGAATAATAGATATTGCTGGGAAATTAAACAGAGACGGCAAGGACTTTTTTGGGTTTACAGGTATTGCAATACTTAACAGGAAAATATTTGATTTTCTGCCAGAGAGGGAGTTTTACAATGTTGCAGATGCTTATGCGGAACTTATAAAAGCAGATAAGAGAATATTCGGATTTATCTGTCAGGGAAATTACTGGCTGGATATTGGAACAAAGAAAAATTACCTGCAGGTTCATAGGGATATTCTTTTCAATAAGAGAGATATTCTTCATCACTTCTTCAAGCCAGAAAAACCTTTTTTTATAGGTAAGGATTCGGTAGTAAGCACAAATGCGAAACTTTCGGGTTTTGTCTCCATTGGAAAGAACTGTATTATTGGACTTAATGTTGGACTTGAAAACTGTGTGGTGTTTGACAATACTGTGATTGATGATGGAAAGGCATATAAAGATTGTATCATTTCAAACGATTTTAAGGTCTGCTTGCATACTAATAAGCCAAAAGACGAGAACCAAAATTGACTTTTTGGAAACTTTTTTTAATGAATAAAAGGGAAGCAAGAAAAAGGCTCAATAGATTATTTTACTTGAGAGGTTATGAAGGTATGGAAGGGACTGCGAGAATTGACTATCTACCCGGGGGGTCGGACAGGGAGTTTTATCGTATTACAGAAGGAGAAAATACTTTCATTGCGATGTTTACAATGGTACAGAGCCAGGTTCAAAAATTTCGAGCTATCGAGAGATATTTGCAAAAAAGAAACATTGGAGTTCCTGATTTCATTGCAGCAGATGAAAGTTTGTATCTTTTAATTATGGAGGACTTGGGGCAGGAAAGTCTATATAACCTTGTAAAGAGCTCACAGGATGTGGATTTTGTTGAGCAACAATATAGGTGGGTTGTAGGTTCTCTTATTCATATGCAGATTGCCGGAAGCAAAGACATTGAACAATGTAAACCTGTATATAAAAAAGTTTTCGGATACAAGGATTTTCGGTGGGAGTCGAACTATTTCAAATGGTCATTTTTGAAAGACTTTTGCAAATTCTCTTATAATGAAGTGGAGAAGCTCGATGATGATTTTCATAATATTGCTTCTTCCTTGGTTAATGAGCCGCTTCTATTTATGCACAGGGATTTTCAATCAACGAATATATTCCTCAAGGATGGTTTTGTCAGAATCATAGATTTTCAGGATGCGCACAGGGGGTTGCTTACATACGACCTTGCTTCTCTTTTAAGGGACGCCTATGTTTCATTATCAATGGAGATGAGAAACAGGCTTTTCTCCTACTATTATTCAATGTTAAGACAGGAGACCAATCTTTATAAGGATATTAAGAAATTCAGACGTGTTTATGTGCTTTCGGCAATTCAGAGAAATATGCAGGCACTGGGAGCATTTGTTTTCCTTTCAAAGATAATGAAAAAGAGATGGTTCAGGAAAGCAATCCCCCAGGGATTAAAATACCTTAAGGAAGGGTTAGAAGAGATAGAAGAGTTCAAGGTATTGAATGAAATGGTAAATTCAAAAAAGGTAACAAGATGCGTGAAATCGATAACTTTATAGAAGAAAAGATTAAGAACGGTTACTTTCCTGGTTGTGTAATTCTTATAGGCAATAAGAGTAAGAATATTTTTCACAGGGCTTATGGTCTTTCTGAACTCACTCCGTCAAGAAGGGAAATGACAAAAGATTCTATTTTTGATATAGCATCGCTCACAAAACCAATTGCGACTGCAACTGGCATTTTATTACTTGTTGAAGCTGGTGAGATCGGTTTTCAAGATAGAGTGGGCAGCATTTTATCTGAGCTAAAGGATACAGCAAATAAGAATAAAACAATTTTTGAATTGCTAACGCATACTTCCGGTATCCCTGCATGGTATCCATTATACCTGTATTCAGGGGATGAAAAGGAGATTATAAGATTTATTGGAAATATGGAGGTGGGGAAACCGATTTACAGTTGTCTTGACTATATTCTTTTAGGAAAGGTTGTGGAAAGGATTACAGGTGAATCTCTAAAAGCATTCGCAGAAAAGAACATTTTCAAGCCTTTGGGTATGAAGGATACATTCTTTTGTCCGGGGCAGGAGTTGAGGACAAGAATCGCTGCAACAGAAAAAGGCAACAGGCACGAGCGGGTATTAAGTAAAAAGTATGTTGATAAACCTTTTGGGTGGAGGAAAGAAACCATTATTGGAGAAGCGCATGATGGGAATAGTTTTTATGGTTTTGGTGGTGTAAGTGGTAATGCAGGACTATTCTCTACCGCTGCAGACCTCGCTATCTTTGCAAGGACACTCCTTTTGGGGGGAAACAAAATAATTTCTTCAAAAATAGTTAATGCTCTTCTCATAGAGAAAGTAAACATTGATGGTGAAAAAAGAAGTATGGGTTTCGTTATTGGAGGTGATGACCTGGATGGTTTGTCCCAGAAGACTGTCTGGCATACAGGGTTTACGGGATGCGTGTTCTGGGTTGACACTGTAAAAGAGATTTTTATTATTTTCTTGATTAATGCAGTTCATCCCGATGTAAAACCCAATATTATTGCATCCATTCGCTCACAGATAATAAACCATTGCCTAAAGGTAGCAATGTAGTACGAGGAAGGTAGGCACAGGCTTTAGCCTGCGTGGATGTAATATAAAAGATTAAATCCAATAAGGACTGTAGGGACGAACAAAGATAGTATTGAACAGGTTAAAAAGTTTAGGAGGTGAGTAATATGGTAGAAAACTTCGGTTTTGATACGATGAGAATATGGCAAGTTATTGTTACTGTTATGCAGTATTTCGTAATTCTATGTTTTAACATTATTATAATTGTAATATGCGCTTCCGGTTTCAAAGTTAAGAAAAGCAAAGGATGGTTTCTGCTTATGCTGTATGGAATTATTAATCTATTGGCAAATATTCCAAATGTGTTTTTAGTTTATGGTGCTCATTATTTCCCCGTTGCAAGCTTTGGAATATTTATGCAGGGATTCAGTTTTGTCATGACTTTCTTTAGAATGGGAGCAGCGATATTATTAATTGTCGGTCTTTTCTTATTGTTCAAAGAATACAGGTCATTAAGCCGAGCGTAATGGATATTAAGTATCTCGAGAACATCGAGATTTATGAATCGGTTATTATAGATGGAATATGTAATGCGGAGCATTCAATCTGGATTGCGACTGCTAATGTCAAGGATTTACAGGTTGAAGAAGGCAAACGGTATGTATCGATAAATAAGTTGTTCAGAGACCTTTGTAGGAAGAACATCGAACTCCGTATTCTTCATTCTGGCATACCTTCAGAACCATTCCTTCGGGATTTCAGAAAATACGAACTTTATAAGCAGGGAAATTTCTCAATGCGAAGATGCTTGAGAGTGCATTTTAAAGCTGTTCTTATTGATGATTGGAATCTTTTTATTGGAAGTCCTAATCTCACAGGGGCAGGTCTCGGTGCCAAATCACATAAAAGGAGAAACTTCGAGATTGGGATTTTAACAGATAATTCAGAACTCATCAAGAATGTAAGTTCCCTTTTTTTGAAAATTTGGGAAGGGAGGATGTGCGGTGATTGCGGAAGGAAAAATATCTGTTATGTTCCATTGGAAGAGCCGGCTTGAAGTGTTAGTTTTTGTAGCCGCACCTTTCAGAGGTTGTTCCAAAATATGAATTTGTGCATGGTAGCCGCAACCTTTAGGTTGCGAGAATTATTGTTGTAGGAGCGACTTCCCAGTCGCGACATGAAGGGAGAGGAGAGGGAAATTGCGGTTAACCAAGGAAAAGCATGAATATAAAAATATTGCAATTGGTTGAGGGGGCGAAGAAAGCCCTGGGGTTGACTGTTATTATCGATGTGTTCCGTGCATTCTCCACTGATTGCTATGTCTTTGGAAATGGAGCGGCGAAGATGATTCCTGTCGAATCGGTTGGGGAAGCACTTGAACTGAGGAAGAAAAATCCGGATTATGTTGTAATGGGAGAGAGGCACGGAAAGAAACCTGAAGGTTTTGATTATGGAAACTCACCAACAGAAATTGAAAATATTGATTTCAAAGAGAAAACAATAGTTCAAACTACAACGGCAGGAACGCAAGGGATTCTTAATGCGATAAATGCTCTTGAAATAATCACGGGAAGTTTTGTAAATTTAGGTGCCGTTGTCAACTATATAAGAAAAACAAAGTTCAAGGATGTATCCCTTGTGTGTATGGGAGATAAGGGTATCGCGATTTTAGATGAAGATACAATGTGTGCTGAGTTCATAAAGGTTTCTATAGAAGACAAAGAGGTTGATTTTCAAAAAATTAAGAGCTATTTGAAAAATTATAAGAGTGCGAAAAAATTTTTTGATATTTCAAAAAAATGGGCGCCTGAAAGAGATTTTGAATTATGCACGGCGATCAATAGATTCTCGTTTATTATAAGGGTCGAAGCTCCGGGAAGCAATATGGTTTGCCTTAAAAAGCATAGTGTATTGTAAGAGAATTCTATCAAGAATGGCATAAAATGTGAAGTGGCGAGGATGAGGCTTGAACCGTGAATAGCTAAAATAATTTGACATTTAACTTTAAACGATATATAATAATAACACTATGAAGAAAGATTTATCACGGAGGGATTTTATAAAGTCTGCAACAGGAATGGCTATTGCAACAGGAGCGTTACTGTTGCCTGGAGAGGAGGCAGAAGCGCAAGAAAAGGGATACACTTCACCCGTTGAAGCGCGGCACTATATTAAATTAAAAAAGAAAGTAGTGCAATGTCAAAGGTGTCCAAACTTGTGTAAACTTAAACCCGGGGAAAGAAGTTTTTGCAGGACGCGGGTAAATAAGAATGGAAAACTTTATACATATGCTTATGGGAATCCTTGTGCTGTGCATATTGACCCTGTTGAGAAGAAACCTTTGTTTCATTTTTTGCCCGGAACTGAAGTGCTATCCATTGCGACAGCTGGTTGCACATTTAGATGCAAATACTGCCAGAATTGGGAAATATCACAATTTCGTCCCGAGGAAACTGTAAACTATGCACTCTCTCCGGAAGAGGTTGTGAACCTTGCTTTGGAACGCAAAACACCATCCGTTGCATCTACATATTCGGAGCCAACGGCATTCTATGAATATATGTATGATATATCGAAACTTGCTCGGAAGAAAGGCATTAGACCCACGATGCATTCGAATGGATGCATTAATACGGAGCCTCTTGAGGAATTATGCGAATATCTTGACGCAGCAAATATTGACCTTAAGTTTTTTAGTGACGAGAAATACGACAGGATAAGTCATGGATACTTTGGAACTGTGCTCGATACATTGGAAACACTTCACAACAAGAATGTTCATTTGGAGATAACTAATCTCGTCGTTCCCACGTTAAATGATGATGGGAAAGAGATAAGGAAGATGGCATCCTGGATTATGCAGCATCTGGGTCCTGATATCCCACTCCATTTTTCGAGGTTTTATCCAATGTATAAATTGAGAAATCTTCCACCTACGCCTGTTTCAACACTTGAATTGGCAAGAGAGATTGCCATGGAAGCAGGATTGAATTATGTATATATCGGAAATATTCCAAGTAATGAAGGAGAGAACACCTACTGTCCGGAATGTGGAAAAGCAATTATCAAACGGATAGGATATATTATCAAGGAAAATAATATAAAAAACGGTAAATGTGGCTTCTGCGGTAGAGAGATTGAAGGTGTATGGGAGTGAGGTAGCCGCAACCTTTAGGTTGCGATAATTATTGTTGTAGGAGGGACTTCCTAGTCGCGATATGAAGAGAAACGGTGAAACGGAGAAACGGAGCGACGGTGTGTCGGGGAGGAACACAGTAAACAGCAAACAGAAAACAGTAAACAGACAGGAACGAGATTGCGAAATTAACACAGTAGCACAACAACATTGTCATTGCGAGCCAGCCTAAGTTAAGCCTGTCCTGTCTTCGACCCTGAGCTCGGGACCGAAGGGTTAGAAATTGCGAAAATCACACACTAATGAGAGGCGAAATTGGGAAAATCAGAGCAGAAAGCAGAAAGGAGAGATATGAATAGGGAAGAGGCATTAGAATTGGTTAAAGAAAAGGTTTCCAACAAGAATCTAATCAAACATATGCTCGCAACGGAAATCTGTATGAGCGAGATGGCAGGACATCTTGGGGAGGATAAGGATAAGTGGGCACTGGCAGGTCTCTTGCACGATCTGGATTATGATTCGACAAAAGACAACTTTCCAAGGCATGGATATGAGAGTGTCGAAATGCTCGAAGGGAAAGGTCTTGCGGAAGATATTCTCCACGCAATTCTCTCACATACGGGCAGTGAGGAAAGGGAATCTGTTATGGATAAGGCGCTGTATGCAATTGACCCATTGATAGGTCTTATTGTAGCGGCAGCATTGATGCATCCTTCAAAAAAGTTAGAAAATCTGGATGTTGACTTTATTATGAGGAGATTCAAGGAAAAAAGATTTGCTGCAGGAGCCAATAGGGAGCAGATAAAGACCTGTTCAGAGTTAGGTATGGAACTCGAAGAGTTTATTGAAATCTGCTTAAAGGGAATGCAGTCTATATCCGATGAACTTGGATTGTAGGGGTAGCCGCACCCTTTAGGGTGCGAGAGAAAAAAAGTGGTAGCCGCACCCTTTAGGGTGCGTGAGAATATAGCTCGCAGGCTAAAGCCTGCGCCTACCGCAAGTATAATAGAAAAATGGAAAAAATAGGGGTACAAGAGCAGAAACATCGGTTACCACGGAACCTTTACATAGGTAAAATTGTTGTTGCCTTTACCATGTGTATTTCCCAAAAAGCCAAATTATTCATCACTGATAAAATCTTTCTTTCAATGGAACAAATACTATTAAAATGTCTCGATAAAGAAGAATGTGAAGCACATATTTATTTGTTTATGCCGGATCATTGTCATTTTTTAATTGAGGGTAAATCAGAAAATTCTGATGTGTGGAAATTTGCTGTGAATTTCAAACAACGAAGTGGTTATTGGTTAGCACAAAATGGATATTCTGAAAAGTGGCAAAAGGATTTCTATGACCATATTTTGAGACGAAACGAGGATGTTAAAAAACAGATTAAGTATATTTTGAAAAATCCAATTAGAAAGAGTATTGTGGATGACTGGAAAAAGTATCCTTTTAAGGGTTCAACAGTGTATGAGTTAGATAAATGGTAGTTAATATGGCTCGCAGGCTAAAGCCTGCGCCTACCGTGGATTATAAAATTTTATAGCCGCACCCTTTAGGGTGCGAGAGAAAAAAAGTGGTAGCCGCACCCTTTAGGGTGCGAGAGAAAAAAAGTGGTAGCCGCACCCTTTAGGGTGCGTGAGAAAAAAAGTGGTAGCCGCACCCTTTAGGGTGCGTAAGAATATAGCTCGCAGGTTAAAGCCTGCGGCTACCATAGAATGAAGGAGTATAATAAGTGTTGATTTTCAAGGCATATGATATTAGAGGAATCTATCCGGAAGAATTAAATGAGGAAATTGCAAAAACAATAGGGAATTGTTTTGCCCAGATAATTGATGGGAAGACAATTCTTGTTAGCAGAGATATGAGAGAATCAAGCAAGTCTTTGATGGATGCACTTATTGATGGGATTCTCGAAACAGGAAAGGATGTTATTGACATCGGACTTGCATCAACACCTATGATGAATTTTGCAGTCGGAGAGTATGGCTATGACGCAGGGATGCAGGTTACCGCATCACACAATCCTAAAGAGTACAACGGATTTAAAACCGTTGGAAAAGGAACAATTCCAATCGGATTTGAAACAGGGCTTAACCTTGTTGAAGAAAAGGTCAAAAAGAACGAAATCAGGGAATCAGAGAACAAAGGGTATAGAGAAGAAAAAGATGTTCTCTCTGAATATACGGATTATGTTTTGAAGTTCAAAGGTGAGATAAGACCAATGAAAGTGGTCGTTGATGCTTCTAACGGTATGGCTGGTTATACTCTCCCGCAAATTCTCGAAGAACTCCCGGGAGAATTCATAAAACTGTTCTTTAAGATGGATGGCAGTTTTCCGAATCACGAATCGAATCCCCTTGTAGAGGAAAATCTTGCTACTTTGAGAAAAACAGTTGTTAGAGAAAAAGCAGATTTTGGAGTGATTTTTGACGGTGATGCGGACAGGTCGTGTTATGTGGATGAGAAGGGAAATATCATAAGACCGGATTTGATTACAGGGATAATCGCAGAAGAGGTCTTAGGAGGGGAAAAAGATGAAAAAATCTTGATAGATGTAAGGACAAGTTGGGCAGTCAGGGAAAGAATAGAGGAACTTGGATGTATACCCATAAAGGTGAAGGTCGGACATGCATACGCCAGAAGAAAACTTAGAGAAGTTAACGCTATTCTTGGTGGTGAACTTGCCGGACATTACTATTTTAGAGAGAATTTCTACTGTGACAGCGGTGTCATCACTTTTCTCTATGTATTGAGGACACTTTCAAGAAAGAAGAAGCCGATAAGCGAACTTGTAAAACCGTTAATGAAATATCCTGGAACAGGAGAAATGAACTTCAAGACCGATAAGAAAGATGAAATCATCGAGAAGATGAAAGACATTTATTCGGACGGGAGTATTTCACTCCTTGATGGATTAACCGTAGAATACGACAACTGGTGGTTTAATCTCAGGAAATCTAATACAGAGCCTTACCTACGCCTCAACATAGAGGCAAAGAACGAGAAGGTTTTTGAGAAGAAAAAGAAAGAAGTCATAGACAGAATTAAGAATGTTTAAATTTCAGAGAGTACGCAAGAAAATTGAAGCCTGGTGCAAGGGACGTATATGGTATCTAAGGGCTTTGCTACTAATTTTCTTCATTTATGTGGGGTGTCGACATCTGGCTAATCCACTGTATACCAGTATTTTTGGCGGGATAAATCTTGGCATTCATGAATTAGGCCATATCCTATTTCGCTTTACTGGTGAATTTATTATGGTAGCTGGCGGAACTATCCTGCAATTGGCTGTGCCGTTGGCTTCTGCTGTTATGTTTATATTTCAACCGGATTATTTTGCTGTAACGGTATGTGGTGTCTGGTTTGCTACGAATCTTTATAGTGTAGCGACTTATGTGGCAGATGCCCGTGCGGAAATGCTCTCTTTAGTAACGGTGGGTGGGGGTGACGCTATTCACGACTGGCATTATTTACTCTCTCGCATGCATATTCTCTCCTTGGATACAGGCATCGCAACCTTTATTCGGCTGCTTGGATTCGTTAGTATGTGGGGGTCTATAATGGTGGGTGTTTGGATGTTATGGATAATGGCAAGGTATAGCTTAGTAAATAAGTAAAGCCTGACAACCAATCCAAATCGTTTGGCTATGTTACGGAGTGTCAGAGCCGAACATTTGGGAGGAGCCACTGGAAAATATTTAGATTTAGACTATGTGAGGAATGAGCTGGCATATGCAGAATCGATATTTCAGAAACACCGAGGTTGCTCTGTTATTAATGTTACAAACAAGCCGATTGAAGAAATAGCGTTTGAAATCATAAATATCATTAAGAAATGACAATAAAGAGGAAGTAATGATTAGCTGAGATATCAGTGATTCAAAAGGAGGAAGTATGAAAGTATTTCGACATATTGGTTCATTGGCTTTCGTGCTCGGACTGTTCGTTACAGTCTTTGTAGGTATACCGTGGGGCTTGATCGTTGAACAGGATCCTGTCGTGCCCTGGTGGCTCAGGATAGCGGTTTTCTGCTTTCTGGGTGGAATCCTTCTAGTCCTGCTTACAGTGGCTCTTGAACAAAAGATAAGCAAGACATTAGCAAAAGCATCACTGAATGCTGGGTCTGACCTCTCGGTTTTGCTATTGAATTCCACAATAGTACCTGGTCGAGAGATTACGAAGATTCTTGGTCTTGTACAGGGTCATACGGTGTTTGCTATCTGGCTTGGCAAAGATCTATCCGCCTTGGTCAGGTTGATTCTTGGTGGTGAATTGACTGAATACACAGAGATGATGGGCAGCGCTCGGGTAACAGCTACAAATAGGATGATTGCCCAAGCTGCAGAGATGGGTGCGGATGCAGTAATTAATGTTCGATATATGACTACGAGTGTTGTGGGCAGTGCAGCTGAACTTTTTGCTTACGGTACAGCTGTAAAGCTCAGCAAATAGATCGATTGCTGTGAACCTGGATGAGGAAGAAAACTGAGGGTTTTCCCTTGACTTCTTATGCATTTGTCTGTATATATTTTAATAAATGAAGATAAAGCGAAAGACTAAATGAAATTGTAATTTTATTAGTACAGATAAACTTATTTTATGATTTGAGGGTTTAAGAAATTTTTAATGTAAGGAAAGGTGAAGGGAGAATAAATAAGTGGTTTTGGAAGTTCATTTCTGGAAGTATCAATCTTTATACAGAAATTATAGAGCCATTAGGACATAAAGCTAAAGAGAAAAATGAGGATTTTTTGAAATCTTATTCTCAAATGATTAACAAATTTACACTCGAATTTGGAAAAGAATTTTGTAATTCCAAGGGTGCAATTGACTGGGAAAAACTAGTGAGATTCAATTCCTCAATAAAACCTCCGGTCAAGAAGAAGAAAAAGTAACTGTTGGTGTAACCCTAATGAAGAATGTATTAAAACATAGTAAGACGTTACAGCTGACCGTGATAACGCTGCGATGCATAGCTGCTGTTAATTTTAGTCTTTAGGCAGAAAAAGAGGAGGAGGAGTTAAGATGTAACATTGGATTATGAGAAAGGAAGATACAAATGAGGGAAAACGAAAATATTTTTGAGATCTCAATTGAGTGGGTCCAAACAGAGGCAAAAAAGCTAATTAACCGAAGGTTAACAGATGATGAAATTTGTTCTGTAAAAAAGGGGATTGAATCAGGATTGTTCTTTGACATAGAGACTGTGTTTAAAACAGCAATTGAAAATGCTACGGAATCTAAATAAAATTTTTTGGTTGGTGACCAGTATTGGGACTTTATTGGAGGAAAGAACACTTTCCCTGCGTTATTAAAAGTGTTTAATGTGGTTTGGAAAGTATTCAAGGAAAAATTGAGAAAGAAATTTAAGCAAATAGCAAAAGAAAAACTCGATTCATATTAGTGGAAATGCTCGGATGAAAATTAAAAAGAAAAATCCCAAGTTATCCAAAGTATTAAGAATTTGCTCTTGGTGTGGTAAAAGTATACCGAAAAATAAGGAGATATTTAATTTAGGTATTAAATCGAAACCAGAAGTAGATCTATCTAAATACGAAGGCAAAGTAATGCCAATAAAGATAATAAGTCTAAATAAAACTATTTTTGCAATTGTACCTATGGATGATTCAGATTCAAAAAGAGGAGGGAATGATGTTTTGTTTGTTGTTTGTTCCAGAGAGTGTGGGTATGAATTAAAAACTGTTTTAGAAGAAGAGAAATCCCTTGGTGAGTTATTGGGAAAACTAAAAATTTCCGGTTCTTCTTCTATTTAAGTAAAACGGGGTGCAAAATCGGGACAGGGAGTGGAGTGAGTTCAGGCTGGAAACTGAAATCTGGAATTACGCAACCTAAAATGGTACGGCTACTTAGATTCTGTAATGAAGCTGAGGCGAGTCTGGCTTAGTGACAATGAAGGGTTCAATTGCAAAAAAGTTCTTGACAAATCTGACTATTTTTTGTATATTTTGTGTAGAATCATCCCCAGTGGACTGCTTGTTCACTGGCCCCCTCCGGATTGCGATCCGGAGGGTTTTTTGAAAGTTGTTGAGAATAGAATATGTAATGCGAGATGGTGAAACGACGAGATTCCGAAACAAGTTCGGAATGACATTATTCATAATGGTATCTCTGGAAGGGGAGTATGAGATTGCTTCGGAAGAAGTTAAGGTAAGAAACTCGCAATGACATAGCAAAGGATTTTTCGCTCCTCAAGGGCTGCGATTACAGCACATCGCCGAGTTTGTCCTTGCCCATATATTTTTCCAGGTAACGTTCACGTACGCATTTGTTTTCAGGTTTGAGTAATTGTGGATCTTCATTGATGACCTGGAATGCCTTTTTACGGGCTTTTTGGAGGATTTTTTTGTCTGCTAAAATATTTGAAAATCGAAGGTCCGGTAAGCCGTGTTGTTTCGTACCGAAGAACTCACCGGGTCCGCGTAGTTTCAAATCTTTTTCAGCAATCTTGAATCCATCCGAGGTTGATTCAATGGTTTTTAACCTCTCTTTCGCCTCATCAGAGACTCTTCCAGGGGAAAAAAGTATGCAGTAAGACTTTTTATCCCTCCTTCCGACCCTTCCTCTCATTTGATGAAGCTGTGCAAGACCGAATCGTTCCGGATGTTCAATCACCATTATTGTTGCTTCCGGCATATCTATACCCACTTCTATTACAGTGGTTGAAACAAGCACCATTATTTTCTTTTCTGAAAAAGATTTCATAACAGCTGCCTTTTCTTCTGTTTTCATTCGTCCGTGCAAAAGCCCGACGCCTTCGGTTTTAAACACATTTTCCTTAAGATAGTCATACATTTCTGTTGCTGCCTTCAGGTCCATCTTTAGAGATTCTTCCACAAGTGGATATACTATATAACACTGTTCTCCTTCTCTTATTTTCTTTTTTATGAAATCATAAAGTTTACCCCTATTTTTTTCTCCTGTCCATCTTGTTATTATCTCTTTCCTTCCCGGTGGCATTTCGTCTATGATAGAAATATCTAAATCGCCATAAAGGGTCATAGACAAGGTCCTTGGAATGGGTGTTGCAGTCATAACAAGGAAATGTGGTGTTTCGCCTTTTTCCAGCAGTTTGGCTCTTTGCAGCACACCGAATCTGTGTTGCTCATCGACCACTACGAGTCCAAGCATTTTGAATTTCACAACATTCTCTATCAAAGCATGCGTTCCAAATACAAGATCTATTTCCCCTTTTGCAAGCGATGTATATAGTTTTTCTTTTTCACTTTTCTTTACACTACCTATAAGTAAACCAGTCTTTATACCTATCGATTCAAGTGTTTTCCCTATACCTAAGAAATGCTGTTCTGCCAGAATCTCAGTGGGTGCCATCATTGCAACCTGGTAACCACTCTCTATAATGAGGACAGATGCAAGAATAGCAACAACGGTTTTACCTGAGCCTACATCACCCTGCAGCATTCTATGCATAGGTTTTCCGCTTATTAAATCATCTCTTATTTCTTTTATAACCTTTTTCTGGGCACTGGTTAGTTTGTAAGGAAGTAGTTTTATGAATTTGCGAGCAAGTTCTCCATCGTCCTTTATTTTAATGTTTGTTTCCCTATTTTTTAGTCTTTTTTTCCTGACAGCTTGCAAAAGTTCGAGATAAAATAGTTCCTCGAATTTCAATCTTTCTTTTGACTTTGGTATATCATCAAAGGTTTCCGGTCTGTGTATTTTGTATAACGCATCCTTAAGCGGGAGCAGTTTTTCTTCTGCAATCATCCATTCTGGAAGAGTTTCCTCCATAGAATCGAGGTAGAGATTAACACCGTTGTCAATAATCCTTCTCATTCTTTTTTGGGACATCCCTTCAGTCAGGGGATAAAATGGCACAATCCTGCCCGTGTGAAGAGGATTTGACTCTTCATCTGTTATGATTTCAAAATCCGGGTGAAGCATTTGTTTCCCTTTGTAGAAGGAAACTTCACCGCTTGCCATAATAGTGGCACCTTTCGTAACAACATTTTTGAGATAGGGTTGTTTGAACCATTTGAGAAACATAAGGCCCTCTGTTTCATCCTGTATAAGCGCCGTTTGGATGTCTATTCTTTTTCTTGTCCTTCTTGATTCAAATGAGAGAACTTCTCCGACGACATTAGCTATTTCTCCGGGTTGTGCGTCCTCGATTTTTGTAATGGTTGATCTGTCTATATAGAGTCTTGGGATATGAAAAAGAATGTCACCAATTTTAGTTATTGCCATTCTGTTAAGAAGTTTCTCCCAATGGGGTCCAACGCCCTTCAGATATTTCACAGGTTTCTCTAACGGATTGTTCTTATTCACTATAAATTCTCTTCCAGTCACTGTTGATTTTCATTTTTTCACTTGACCAAAAGTCGATTTGCTGTTAATATGCTTGCGTTGGAGAGGTGTCCGAGTTGGTCGAAGGAGCACGATCGGAAATCGTGTATCGTGAGAAATCGCGATCGTGGGTTCAAATCCCACCCTCTCCGTATTTTTATAGCATGCCATTTATCCACAGTTTTTTTGCGGTTAACCAACTCTGTAATCGAAAAATTAAGACCATTCCATGCGCTGTGGTTGCTGTGCTTTCTTTTAAAAGTATCAGAAATGGCCACCATTGTCAATAAAAATGTATTGACAACCTAATGAATTTGCATATAATGCCAATGCTTATGAAAAAGATAATGCTTGGTGCAGTTGTTTTCTTTATTGTTTTCTCCTGCGGTGCTGGAGATGGTAACAGGGAAGATATTAAAGATACGACAAAAGAAAATTATGTCAGTACTACTGACGCAACTGAGGATACTCTTGAAATCACGCTGTCTGCTGTCGGTGACATTATGATGGGCTCTGATTTTCCAAGTCCAATTCTCCCCCCCTCATCCGGAAAACATCTTTTTGATAATGTTAAGGATAGTCTTGTGGCGGATATTGTTTTTGGTAATCTTGAGGGGCCTTTTGCCGTTGGTGGGTACACGAGTAAGAATATTAAGAGTGGAAGAACATACGCTTTTCGGTGTCCACCAGGATATGCTTCTAACCTGGCAGATGCAGGATTCAACTGTATAAGTCTTGCAAATAATCATATCAGGGATTTTGGCTCAAACGGTATCAAGACTACGGTGAGGACACTCGATAGTCTACACATCGCGCATTCTGGTTCTATTGGGGATATAGTTCGTCTTAACATAAAAGGTTTAAGAGTCGGACTGATCGCTTTCTCCACATACAGCAGCACATACAACATACTTGATGAAGATAGGTCATTTAGAACAATTAAATCTTACAGTGACAGTTTTGACATTCTCATCATATCAATGCATGCTGGTAGCGAAGGAGAAGGTGCCTTGCATACAAAAGATGTTTTTGAGCATCTTTACGGTGAGCCGAGGGGTAATGTGGTTAAGTTTGCGCATAAGGCAATCGACAATGGTGCAGACCTTATTCTAGGGAGCGGTCCACATGTGCCAAGGGCTCTAGAGCTTTACAAAGGTAAACTGGTCGCATACAGTCTTGGCAACTTCTGTGTTTACGGAAGATTCGGTCTTGATGGGGCAACGGGTAAAAGCCTGATATTGAAGATTTCTTTATCAGAGGACGGGACTTTTCTAAAAGGAAGGATTGTTCCTCTCACGATAAAAAGACCTGGTATTCCTTTTATTGATGTAAATAAATATGCGGTGAATCTAATTCGCAATTTATCCGAGAAGGATTTTCCATCTTCAGCACCAGAGATTAATGATAAAGGCTACATAACAGTTAAAAAGATGGAGGAAATCGAGGATGCGGGCGGTGAATAGATTTCAACTTGCTGACGGAGAAGTTTTTCTCCCGGATAAAAGGATTGTGAGAAGAAATATTTTGATTGATGGAGAGACAATAAAAGAGGTCTATTTTGGTTCAAAGAAATATGAAGATGTAGAGACAACAAGTATTGAGGGCAAAATGGTAGTTCCGGGTTTTATAGACTCTCATACCCACCTGCTCCAGAAAGGGATTGCAATGATGAGACCCAGTCTTGCTTCTGCGGTGAGTCCCGAGGATGCTCTGGAAATACTGAGACAATCATTGAACAACTATGAAAACGGGCAAGTTGTCATAGCAAGTGATTTTGACGAAAGTGGCTGGGAAAACAAAAAGATACCCGAGAAAAAAGTGCTTGACAGGATTGCTCCCGCCAACCCTCTTGTAATTCGAAGGATTTGCGGTCATCTTGCAGTTGCCAATACGCTGGCACTCGAGAAAATTCCTGGTAAGTGGGGGGGTGTTGATAGGAAAACAGGAGTTATGAAAGAGGATGTTCCACTAAATATGTCAAAAATATTTCCAGCTTCTAGAAGGGAAATGACTGAGGGTTTCAAGGGAGCGGTGAAATTAGCGAATAGCCTGGGAGTTACATCTGTAAACGAGATTGCGGGACCTGAACATCTTGACTATTATGAGCAATTGGGAAATACCGGGAAGATGACCCTGAATGTCAGATTATACATTTCCGCCCCGGATATTTCATATGTAGGAAAGCCGCGTTTCGATTTTAGGGAAACAATTTTCGGGGGAATCAAAATTTTTGCAGATGGCTCGATTGGCGCAAGAACAGCGGCGAACACTTTTTTCTATAAAGATAGTCCTCGAAACAAAGGAATCGTCATTCTTACAAAAGATGAAATAAGTAGTGTGTTGAGAAAGGCAAACGAGGCGGGAATGCAACTTATCATACATGCTATTGGAAACAGGGCAATAAAAGGAATTATAGATGTATTCGAAAATAGGATAAGTAATGGAAATCCCTTAAGGCATAGAATAGAGCACTGCGAGTTGGTCGACGAAGAAGATATTTCAAGACTTGCAGAGCTCGGTGTTGTTCTTTCTATGCAGCCGAACTTTATATATCGTTGGTCAGAGGCAGGTGGAATGTATGAGAAAGCACTTGGTGAGAGGTATAGATTGAATAATCCTATTGCAATCCTCGTTAAAGCAGGTATAACAGTGGCTTTTGGTTCAGATTGTATGCCCCTTTCGCCTCTTATAGGAATTGAAGGAACAACTCAGGCTCCGTTCGATTGTCAAAGGCTTGGTTTGGAAGATAGTATATATTGTTATACACATAATAGTGCTTATGCGGGATTTTCTCTCGGCACAGAAGGAGAAATAAAAACAGGCAAGGAAGCCAACCTTGTTGTTCTCGATAGAGCACTAAAGAGTATATTTTCCGTTTACTATAAAGGTAGGTGTGTATTCTCTGCCTAACCTCCGAACTTCTCCTTTAAAGTGATATAACTCAAATACTCTTCAAGGTTTCTCTGGTTCCCCACATATATTTTATCGCTTTCTACAACAATAAGTTTCCCTTTTAACAAGTTGTCAATTATTGATGTTGTTTTTTCTAAGGTTGCTCCAACGAGGTCAGCGAAACTTTCGTAGGAAAACGAGAAGTTAATGAGAGTGCCTTTATCTGTTTGCGTTCCCTCTCTTGCCTTTGTTAGAAGCATTGCAATAAGTCTTTTTTCTTCATTTTTTATAAGCAGGTATTTAATCTGCTCATCTGTTTCCCTCAATCTTCTGATGAGAGTATGAAGAACATATTCAATAAGAGGGTTTTCTCTAACTTGATTCATAAAAATTTCTCGGTCGAATATCACAAGGTCGCTTGGCTCAATTGCTGTTGCTGTTGCGGATCTTGGGCTTCCATCGATTACGGACATTTCACCGAAAAAATCGCCTTCTTTCAGGACAGCAAGGGTTTTTTCTATCTCTCCGGAAGGCTTGGAAATCCTTATTTTTCCGGATTTAATCAGGTACATCTCATCCCCAGGATCTCCATCCTTGAAAAGAATTTCTCCTGTATTAAGCTGCTTTTCATAACCGCTTTTTTCTTCCTCGCCCATATTACCTCCTTTAAAGTTGTTGAAGCAGATTCGTAAGAAGTGGAGCCTTAATTTTTTCTACCAGGATTCTAATATTCCTCTTAGAATCTTCTCGGAAAATTTTTTTGCAACTTTATCTATTCCATCTTCTTCAACTTCAGTTTCTGGATAGTAGGTTGCCCATTCTGTAAAACTCCTTACCTTAAAGAGTTCTTCTTCGGAATCTCTTTTCTTGAGCAGTATGTCTGCTGAAATGCTTATTTTGTATTCTTTCACATTTTCAGATTCGTCGTATGAATAGGGTGTTCTTTCAAATGTTTTGATTGTTATCAGAAGGATTGCATCGGCTGTTTTCTCACTTGCGACCTTAAGTCTATTGTCTTCGATAAAAGCATCTGTCACTGCCTTCGTAAATGTATTTTCGAGTTCGTATCTCAGGGATTCATTGTCAAACATGGGGATTGTAATACTTTTTATCCCACTTGTCACGCCTGAAAAACTATATGTACAACAGGAATGAATGAATAAAACTAAGAGTGGACATAAAAGCAAAAAATACCTACTATTCACCTATCATCCTTTCAGTTTAATGCTCCAAATAATGCGAAAGTATACTATCAAAAATAGGTTTCCTTGTCAAGTTTTTTTTGCGAAACTAAAAGGGGAAGGAAAAACCGACATTTTTCTTGACAGATTGGGTGGAAAATGATATATCTTTTATGTTGTAAAAAGAAGTAGGTGAAACCATTATGAAAAAGGTATTATTGCCGTGTTTTCTGGTTTTTATATTCATTGTCCTAAGTTGCGGACGACGGAAAAATCCAATGGAGCCCGAGTTTGTTAATCTTATTGAGCCGGGTGCGGATGAAGTCCTTGTGGTTACAAAACCCAGTTTTTCATGGAATGCCGTCTCCTATGCGTACCGATACGAAATTCAAATCGATGATAGGAATTCTTTTTACACCCATATTGTTGACGATTCGAGTATAACGGAGAGTTCTTTTGTTTCTCCTATTTCATTAAGCGACAGGGAATACTGGTGGCGTGTTAGAACAAGGCAGAAGAACTCAGGTTGGGAGGTTTGGTCAGAGGTTAGAAAATTTATCGTTGCAGCAGGAACTCCGGTTCCTATTTCTCCAGTAAATGATACAGTTGATGTAAATCAACCCACATTCACCTGGAATGCTATTCTGAATGCAGTAAAATATAGAATACAGGTGGACGATTATAATACATTTTACTCAACAATAATTGATGATTCGTTGATTTCACTGACGAACTACATACCTGATACAATACTAATCGATGGGTTTTATTATTGGAGGATAGCAGTTGAGACAGGTGACAGTGAATGGAGTGATTGGTCAAATGTGGTCAGTTTCTCTATTGATACGAATCCTTTCAAGATAGTATCGATTTATCAGACAAAAGGTTATGCGATGGATGTTGTAATGAGAAATGACACTGCATACATTGCCGAAGGGGAAGGGGGGTTTGCAATTCTTGACCTTACGGATATCGGAAATCCAACACTTGTTGGAGAATGTGATACACACGGGAGTTCACAAGCAATTGCTTTATTGGATTCATTTGCATATCTTGCAGTGGGCAAGAATGGGGTTTCAACCGTGCTTTTTAACGATCCTACTGTACCTGTGTGGCAGAGTCTTGGTGCTGGAGGTGATGATAATGCAACTGACCTTGCAATAATTTCTCCCCACATGGATACAATGTCCTATATATTTACTGCGGAAAAGGATCAGGGGATGTTGGTTCTGCAAATTTTCCCCAGCTATCCTGGTTTTCCTCTACCATTTTATACTTTTAATGTGCCCGGTTACGAGAACGGTTTGGTCAGGGACTCAACATATCTATATATTGCGTGTGGCGAACTGGGTCTTTCTATTGTCGATATTAGTAAAATCGATCAACCTGAAATTGTCGGGGAATGTGATACAAAGGGTTATGCATACAATGTTTTTGTGAAAGACTCCTTTGCCTTTATCGCTGACGGAAGAGGAGGGATTGAGATAATTAATGTAGGTGATGTCACCTCGCCTTCCATAGTCGGCAGTTTTGATACCGAGGATAATGCAAGAGATATTTTTGTGAAGGGAGATACTGCATTTGTTGCTGATGAGAATAACGGTTTGGTCGTATTGGATGTTTCTGACCCCACACTACCGCAATTGATTGGAGGAGTGGAGACCTCGTATGCAAATGCCGTATGGGTGGAAGATAATTATGCTCTGGTTGTTGACAAATATGATGGAATTGTGATTGTAGAATGGTAGTTATATTGTGAAAAGCATAGCAATTTTGCTTCTCTTTGCTTTTTCCATTGCGCTTGATGCTGCAGCGGGAGATAATGCAAAGGTAGAAATTCTTTCTTCTACACCTTCATTTGTTCAACTCAAAATTGATTTTCCAGGCGTGAATGCACAAACAGTGGATAGTGAAGGGTTTACTATGGGTTCGCTTGAAGTGCTCAAAAGGAATGGATTTCCCGGGGTTCCATATATATCAGGCATTGTTGCTATCTCAAACAGAGGTGCATTCAAAGGCGAGATATCGCAAATTGACAGATATTCCGTTAAATGTAATTTTGTGAACAGGATTCCATATTCGGATTATCCTGAAAAGCAATTTGTTCTTGATGAACCACAGCTCTTGAGAGATTTTAGAATAATAAGGTTTCAATTTTTCCCGGTTCAATATTTTCCACAAAAAGGTGAGATTCAAATTACAAGAAGTGTTGTCCTGAACATAGAAAAATCGGGTGGTAGTGGAAAAAACGAGCGAGTATTCCCACGGGAACATATCTCTCAAGCATTTGAACATATTTACAAAAAGTCTATTCTGAATTTTCCTGAAAGCAGTCGCTTCGTTTCCGATAGTGTTCTTTACTTAATAATAACACCGGATACATACTATAATGATATGCTTCCATTTGTCGAATGGAAAGAAAAAGAGGGTATAATTACCAAACTCATCAAATTTTCTGATATTTCTTCCAATCCTACCTATGACGATATTAGGAACTATGTGCTTAATGCCTATAACAATTGGCCTCATGCCCCTGATTATTTTCTGGCTGTTGGAGATGCCGGGATTTTTCCGGTTAAATACACATACGACAATAGTGGCTTTCCAGGAACCTATGCAAATGATAATTACTATGTTGCGCTTGACAGCATAAATGACATATTCCCTGATATCTGTGGTGGAAGATTACCTATTCAGAATTCATTTCAATTGCAAACTGTAATAAACAAAATTATCAATTACGAAAGTTCCCCATATATGGCAGAAACAACATGGTATAATAAGGCAATAATGATTGCTTCCGATGAATATCCTTCGCAACCGGATACAAAAATATGGATTAGAGGATTATTTATAGCTGATGGTTATGATTATGTTGATACAATTTTTGCAAGAAATTACTCAAACGCATATCCTATGAGAACTGCGATAACGAATATCGTCAATGAGGGAAGAGGCTTTCTGAATTACAGGGGTCCTGGGTGGAGTTCCGGATGGTATGCAAGTTTTGGCCAGATATACGATGTATCTACAGTGCAATCCCTCAATAATGGCAGGAAACTCCCTATTGTAACGAGTGTAGGGTGTGGTGTTGCCAAGTTTGATGATAATACCTGTTTTGGTGAGCAGTGGTTACGAAATGGAACTCCAACTTCCGAAAAGGGTGCAGTTAGTTTCTTTGGACCTACCTGGAACACACATACAAAACACAATAATAAACTTGATAGAGGCATTTATAGGGGAGTATTCTCAGAAGGGTTAGCTTCTTTCGGTGAAGCAACCGTGAGGGGTAAGATGAATATGTACGAAGTTTGCGGAATGAGTGATACAACGATTACACAGATGAACACATATCTCATTCTCGGAGATCCAACCTTACTTCTCAGGACAGATGTTCCCGAATCTATGTTTGTTTCGCATGATTCACTTGTTCCAATGGGAGAAAGTGTCTTGTGGGTTCTTGTAAGGGACAAAAATGGTCCGGTTGCAAACGCTTTTGTTGTTGCAAAAATGGATACAGTAATATATTCGGGAGGTCATACCGATTCTTCGGGTGCAGTTGGACTGAATATTTTTGTCACTGTTTCAGATACAATTTCAATTTCGGTGATTGCAAAGAATCATTTTCCTTATTATGGCTATTGCCTTGTTAATGTAAACGGTCCCTGGCCTGGTTATTACAAATACTTTATTGATGATGACACGCTGGGAACAAGTTACGGCAATAATGATGGGATTCCCAATGAAGGGGAAAAGATAGAGCTTCCCTTGATGCTAAAAAATTATGGCAATCAGGATGTATACGGTGTTTCTGCCATACTATCCTCGGATGATGCACTTATTGCAATCACTGATAACAGCGAGCAGTTTGGCAACATAGCGGCAGGTGATAGTATAATGTCGCAGGATGATTATGATTTTACGGTTTCAACGTCCACACCGAATAAGCACAAAATTCTGTTTCAATTGGATGTATATGATTTGAATGATTCCATATGGGTTTCACATTTTGAGATAACTGTGTTAGCACCCAACATAGAACTACTTTCTTTTGCCGTGGATGATTCCGGTATGGCAAATTGCAATGGAGTGCTCGACCCAGGTGAAACTGCCAAAGTTTACTGTAGATTGAAGAATAGTGGCTCTGCACAGGCAACTGCAGTTTCTGCGAAACTTAGAACTCTCAACCAGTATATTGAATGCATCGATTCTACTGCTACATACGGAGATTTGCTTCCAGAGGAGGAAAAGGAAGGTACATCTTTTCTCCTGAAAGCTGATTCTCTTACGCCCACAGGGACTGATGCAAATATGAGATTGATATTCTCTTCAAGTGAGGGTTACATTGACAGCACAGAATTTATCATAAAGGTTGGTGTAGGAGGTGACTTCTTTATTTGGGATCCCGATGAAAACCATTCCAGTGGTCCAAAAATCAACGCCGCTCTAATAGCAGCGGGTTACAAAGGAGATTACTCGACAACTGTCACTGATTATCTCGAAATTCTGAAGGCGTACAAGGCAATATTCATTTGCCTGGGTGTTTATCCGAACAATTATGTGCTTTCAAATGGACAGATTGTTGATTCACTCTGCTCTTTTCTGAGTTCAGGTGGTCGCATCTATATGGAAGGTGCAGACACCTGGTTTTATGATACACAAACAAGCTTACATCCGTATTTCCACATTATTGGTCAGAGTGATGGGTCTGGAGATACTTATACAATTAATGGCGTAGGCGGGACTTTTACAAATCAGATGAGTTTCACATACAATGGTGAAAATGCATGGATGGACCATCTCGGAATAAGTGGGGGTAGTTTTGTGATATTTAACAATGTCTCTCCTTCTTATACAAATGGTATCGCATACGATGGCGGTTCATATAAAACTGTTGGAACCTCTTTTGAGTTCGGTGGTTTGGTTGATGGTTCTCCTCCATCGACAAAGAAGGCTCTTGCTGATTCCATTATGCGATTTTTCGGTATTACCGGTGCAAACGAAAGACCTGAGGAAGTAGTTTACCCTACGGTCTTTTCTCTTTCCAGAAATCATCCTAACCCATTCTCTGAAAGAACCATATTCACTTACTCGGTCCCTTTGCTTGAAGGTGAAAGTTCATATTCAAAGAAGAATGTCACTTTCAAGATTTATGATATTACTGGGAGAAAAGTCAAAACATTGTTTTATGGAAAAATGGTTCCTGGAGTTTTTAAAATATCATGGGACGGAACAAATAATCTCGGGAGAAAAGTGAGTTACGGCATATATTTCGCCAGAATTTCTCTTAAGAGTCAGGAATTGAATAGAACGCGAAAGATAATTTTCTTAAAATAGTTCCTTAAATAAATATTTTATTGTTTTGTTTACAGAGTGTCTTCTCTTTTGAAAGTCCTTAAATATTTTTTTCTGTCTTGCATCAAGGCTTGAAAAGTCTATCGAATCGTTGGCTGCTACTGTAAGTCGATAGATATTTCTGAGATTCTTTAAGTAGTCGAAGGCTTTTCCAAGGGTGTCTATTTCTCTCATATGATAGGGTTCCAGGCTTTTCAATTTATCAAATATCTTTCCGTTCACAGGTTCTTTGATTTCATATTTTGCCTTGTAGATTAGGATAAGCATTTCGATATCTCTCAGTCCTCCAATCCCTTCTTTTATATCATTGGAAAGCAGCGAATCATCTTTTGCCTGTTTTTGTCTTGAATCAATTTCCTTAATCATATCCATAATGTATTCTTTTTTCTTCGCAAATATGTAGGGATAAATGATTCTTTTGTCGAATTTTCTCTTGAATTTTTCGCTTCCAACAACGATTCTCGAACCGAGAATCTGAGATTTATCTATAAAGCTGTATTCATTTTCTTCCTTAAACAGTGTTTCGAGTTCATCCACAAGAACTACGAAGTTGCCAAAATGGTCTGCAAACCTGTAATGTGGAATAGTGCCTCTCTTTGTTATTTCCTGGTTCATTAATGCAATAACGCGCATTGAAAGTTCTCTAATTTTCCCATTCCTTGAATCCAACAAGACAATAAGATCATAATCATCATTAAATGCCTGTTCCCTTGCATGCCCGCCCGCTGCAAAGATCGCAAGCAGGTCTCCAGTGAAGACCTTTTTTCCGTGTTCATTTTCAACTTCTTCTTTGCAAACATCAAATATCATATTTATATAGTTATCACAAAATTCGCTGAACGCGGCATTTATTTCTTGAACAGCTGCTCCGTTAATTGTCTCAACTGCTACTCTGAAGAACTCGATATCATAGTAATCGCCCAGCGCCTTTTTCTTTGCTTCGACACTTTCCATATTCCTGACTTCGCCAAGGATACCTTTACTGATTTCTTCAAGTCTTTCTGGTTCGCTTAAGTAACTTATGCTTTGCGGAAACATATCTGCTGCTCTATCCATAAATCTCTTAAAATAGCTACTTGTTTTCAAAAGCAAATCTGTGAGAAAACGAAGTTTGTCTCTTTCCTTTGCCAATTCTCTTTCTATGTATCTGTCATTTAAATTGGCTTTGAAAGACATGAGACCTTCTTTGTCCAATATTGAAAGGTAGCCATACATTAGCTTTCTGTAACACATAAAGATATTTGCAAGCCTTTTTGTTACCTGGGAGGATGTCTTCATAGAGTTAAGAAACATTGAATTGAAAAGATGAAAAAGAGTTTGATTCGTTGTTCCGGATTTTTCTATGATAACAAGCAGTCTTATCAATGAATAGATATCATAATTAACCCAGTCTATATATCTGCTGAGAACCGTGCGTTTCTGATTTTTTGATAACGAATTCAAGTCCTTTGTAAAACTGTGCAGGAGTGAAGTGTCAGAATTCAGAGTATCAAGGATGTCCTCCCAATATGTTGTACCTCTGAAGAAACGGAAGTTTTTTACAAACTTTATTGCAAGGTTTTTCTCCTCAGGTATTTTCCTTTTTTGCTGCTTGAAGATGTCGACGAATATGCTTTTCGTTCTGAGATGGTTTTCAATATCCGCAATTAGCGCTGGAACAACATTCCTTAAGTAGTTTACATATTCATAGTAGTGAACAAGAAGATGTTCTGGAGCCTTTAGAGTTCCGATATCGACATATCCGAGGAATCTGGCAACGTTTGAAATGTTGTTGTATACTCCAGGCTCTCTTATTCTTATTTCTTCTTCCTGTACAACGAGAAGTTGATATAAGTATCTGAAAATTTCCAGGAACGAAAGGGCTCTGTCAAGTTGCCAGTATTGGTTTTCCCTTTCAGGGTTTTTTTCTTTTAGTTTTTCTATGATATCCCAGTTATTTGTTTCATGAATGTCAAACAGTGTTTTTTTAGCAGCAATGATACCCTTGATAATCCTCAAGCCGTCATCTTTTGGATGTATTTTTGTTTTTCCAAGAGGGCGAATTATCAAGGATTTTACCTCTCCAAGAATTCCTCTGAGGAAACCCTCGTTGTATGTGTTAATGTTTGTTTTCTTGTAAAAATATCTTTCTGATATTTCTTTCGAAAACCTATTAAACAACTCGGGGGAGCCTACAATTCTTGTTGCGCCAAGAATTTCGGAAATTATTATGAAATCTCTTATCTGCTTATTTAGAACTTCATTGTATTCGGGGATTGACGCGCAATAACTATTTTTGCTTATGTGTTCAGAGAGGTGAAAATGGATTGAGCAGGCGAATTTAAGCATTTCTCTTGCTATTCTGCTAATTGCGGAATTTAAATACCTTCTATTTTTCGAACCCTCATCAACAATGCCTACATCTATGTCGTCCTGGTCTGCTCTTGTTCCAACACTTGCAATGAAGAATTCGATTGTTTTCTTCGATGGCAAAAAAGCCTCGAGAAGGTTGCAAATATAAGCTGTAGTTAGTTTTCTGAAATTAGTACCGATACTCAGCATAAAATCTTTGTAAATACTTACATTGTTCGCACAGGATACAAGTCTTAATCGATTTATGGACAGGAGATTCATATGTAGATATTGCAGGGAGTAATAGCAACCGAGTAGATTCAGATTTTCCCTTTTATTTGTGCCAGAACGCAGAACAATGGACATCTCTCTTTCAAAATTGTCCGTCATATGCCACAGATGAACCTGGTCAACCTTACCTTTTTCTTCCAATCTCTTTTTAAGTGTATCGAGGTAAGTTTCAATAGCGAGAATGTATTTCTTGTTGTGATTGCCTAGAACTTGTGCATCATCTCTCAGTATTTCGAGTGGTTTTCTCATTTTACAGTTTGTTTATCCTTGTTATGATATTTTGTGGCAGTTTCGTTTCTTCGTAACCAAGTTCGTTTTTGATCCTAACAAGGTGGAGGAGGTTTCGTTTGAGAGCTGCAGTGAGGTTTATTTCGAGGGAACTCTCTCTTACCCTTTTCCAGAACCGGTTTTTCTTGCCAAGTGTAGAAAGTATATAGAGGCAGTGCCTTATGTCAATTCCAAAATCGTCTTTTTGCTGAAGCTGTTTTTGCATTCTTGGAAAGGTCATTTTCTCAACAAATATATCGGACACATCTGCAAGCAACAGTTTGATATAGTAATCTTTATTCTGGAATCTTACGGTTTCTATGTGATAAGCCTGATTTTCTCTCTTCAAGGGATTATAGAAATCGAATAGGCCTGTTTTTACTATGTAATCAACATTGAACCAGGTTTTATCAAACGACCAGACTGTATGGAGACTACCAATAGTCTTGTTTTGAACAATGCTTGAGTCCATTTCCACAATCCTAAGGCGTTTTGATTTTTCTGCCCTAGTCAGATCCATAATCGCATCTATATTTTTGAATAAAAGGTCTATATCCCAGAGCACCCTGTATCCTGTTATGTAGCCCTGCAATAGAAGGCTCATTGCGCCTATGATTACGAATGGGTTTTTTGACTTATCAAGAAGTCGTGTAAGTTCTTCAAGAATTAGCAGAAGATTAACTGTTCTTTTATTGTCAATACAACTAACCCAGTGTTCTTTTTTATCCATTGCAGTGCACTTTTATTAATTACATTTTGGCTTACTGAAAATAATGCGTTCGATTCATTTCAGCAGGTCTCAAGAATTGCTGTCATCTTGTCAAGTTTGAATAGAGTTTTTATTCAGTTCCTACCAATGCTCTGATGTATTGAATTCTTTCGTATGATTCGGGATATTTGCTTTGCATCTGGCTTAATTTACCTCTGAAATCATCGAGCGTTTCAAAAGAATGTTTTTTCATCCAGAGGCGGAGTTCATCCAGTATAATACCAATTTGTTTTAGACCGTTCAGATACAAAGTTGAGCACAGTTGGACGACATTTGCACCTGCCAATATTTGTTTAATAACACCTGAAGCGTCGTGTATTCCTGTCGCAGCAGCAAGGTCACAATCCAACTTTCCTGAGAGAAGCGCAATCCATCTCAAGGATTGTCCCATTTCTTCGGGTGAACTAAAATTGTATCCTGGTGAAAGTTTAAGTTTTTCAATATCAATATTTGGCTGATAAAAACGGTTAAAAAGCACAAGAGCGGAAACGCCATGCTTGCCTAATTCGTTTGCCATATGAGCCATTGAAGTGAAGTATGGTCCTATCTTGGCGGCAATTGGAATATCAATATTTGCATCCACTTCCTCAAGGATTTTGAAATAAAGGGCTTCGATGTTTTTTGCATCTCTGGTAGGATCACTCGGCATTACTGCGATATTCAACTCAATTGCATCCGCACCTGCATCAACTATTTTTTTTGCATAACTAATCCACCATTTGGGCGATATGCAGTTAAGACTTGCAATTACGGGAATTGATACTGCTTTTTTCGCATGCTTTACCAAACCAAGATAATCACTTGGTCCAAGTTCCATTCCCATTTGCCTAACGTAATCGAATGCTTCGGGGTGCCAGTATGGAAGAATGTATTTCTCAACATCCTTAACTTCAACATCGATTTGTTCTTCGAACAGTGATTTTAGAACAATTGCACCTGCGCCCGCATCAGCGCATCGTTTCACTCCATCGAGGTTTTTTGTCAAACTACTGCTTGCAACAATCAATGGATTGCTCAATTCAAAGCCCATATATTTTGTATTTAGACTAACCATAATTCCTCCCTTTAAAGTGCTATTGTGCTCTTTTGAATCAGGAGTTTCTATTTTGCAGATTACCCCTTTATTTGGTTTTTATCGTATCGATACTGACAAGATTTCTGCCCTTTGACTTGCTTCGATACATTAGACTGTCCACCCTCTTGATTAGAGTATCTAATGTATCCTTTTTCGTTACCATTGTGGCACCAATGGAAATGGTAACGAAAATTCTTGCATCGCCAGTGTTAAGGCTTGATTCTGAGACAAGCAAACGGAGCTTTTCTGCAATATTGGAAAGCTGATTCTCCTTGATGTTTAGCAATAACCCAAGAAATTCATCACCACCCCATCTTCCAATAATATCGAACGAACGAATGTTTCTCTCAAGCGTTCTTGCAACCATTTTCAAAACCATATCTCCAACATCGTGGCCAAACGTGTCATTTACCTTTTTGAAATAATCAATGTCGGCAAAGATGACCCCAAATTGCCATCCATACCTCTTTGCCTCGTCCAACACAGCGTTTACATTGATTTCTATAAATTTCCTTGTTCCAATGCCTGTTGTTGCATCGAGCATTGCCATTTTTGTAAGTTCTTCCATTTTCTGTCTAACGGCAACCCTCATAGAATTGTCGCTGAATATTTCCACAGCACCGATTAGTTTACTTTTGGTGTTTCTTAAAGGTATTGTTCTAATAAAAACAGGTATCCTCTGGCCTTTTTTATGAAGAAGAAAGGCTTCTATCTCATGCTGCCGTTCGTTATTAATGGCTTGTAGAAGTGGGCAGGATCCAGTTTCACATATCTTTACTCCGTTTTTGTCCGTATGTGAGAGAACACCTTCCCAGCAGTGTTTTCCAAGAGTATCAGAAGAACTGTATCCTGTTATTTCTCGGGCAGCTTTGTTCCAGTACAGAATTTTTCTTGTAAGGTCAGTGACAAATATGCCATCACTGAGATTGTCCAGAATTGTTAAATAATTGCTATTGCTTAGAAACTTTTCCAAATCTACCTATCCTTATCTATTATTCATAATAATCAAGAGACAAGATAAACAAAAAATCCTTTGTTAAAACGATTCTTTGTTTATAATCAATATAACATTGAAATCTTTATTTGTCAACTAAAAACATTAAGCATTAACAACAGAATTCGCAAGTTGCCCGAGACCATCTATTTCAATAGATATTTTATCCCCAGCCTTCAGAAAAACTGGTGGTTTGCGGAAGACACCAACTCCCGAAGGTGTTCCGGTTGCTATGACATCACCTGGATGAAGAGTAACAACCTGTTATATGAAACTTACAAGGGAAGGAATCTTGTGTATCATATTTGATGTGTTCGAATCCTGCATAATCTTTCCATTGACATTAACTTTTATGTTCAGATTATGTGGGTCTCCAATTTCATCTTTTGTGACAAGATATGGTCCCATAGGGGCAAATGTGTCAAAGGTTTTTCCTCGCAGCCACTGTTTGTCAGAAAATTGAATGTCTCTTGCACTTATATCGTTGAATATTGTATACCCCGCAACGTAATCCATTGCTTCCGCTTGTTTTATGTGTTTTCCTTCTTTTCCAATGATGAAGGCTAGTTCCCCTTCAAAATCAAGTTGTTTTGTAACTGATGGTTTTACTATGTTTGCATCCCTACCAATTATTGCAGTGCTGAATTTTGAAAAGAGAATGGGTGTTTTGGGAAATGGTATTTTTTGCTCCTGGCAGTGGTCTTTATAGTTTAGACCTATACAAATTATCTTATCTGGATTAAGAATGGGAGCGGTGATTTTTGCTGTTTTGCTATTTATTAATAGACCCATGGATGCAAATTCTTCAATGCCCCCTGGGGTTGAAGTAGTATCTTTAACAATGCCGACCAGTTTTTTTGTTTTTTCAAACCATCCAGGCTGAGTAAGTAATGCCACCAAATTTGACAACCAAATAGGTGGTTCTTCTTGATTAATGTGTCTGAAGATTTTACTTAAAACAAGAATATGTTTGTCCCACAGGCAACCGACAAAGAATTCTTTTTTTGTTTTATAAGTTACAAAACGCAATGCTACCTCACAGGTTTTATCCGAAAAATTACTTTGCTATTTTTCCCATAATCTCTTTAGCTTCTGTTATACCTGCAAGGAATGCCTTCTTGTTTATTTCCTCTGTTCCTTTAGGAACCCGTGAAAGGATGGCAGATTCAACTGCTTTTTGGGATACAACTCCGGATAATTCAGTCACAAGTCCGAGTGCGACTATATTGGCTGTTAGCATCTTACCCGTTTCGCGGATGGCGATATCCACTATTGGAACCTTGTAGACCTTGAATTTTCCTTCGGGTATTTTGCTCACCAGTTTTGAATCTACAAGCAGTATACCATCATCTTTAAGGTCTTTACTGTAGATATTACAAGATTCTTGGGTGAGAGCAACAAGAAGGTCGATATTTTGTGCTTTTGGGAAAATAATCTCAGCGTCAGAAATTATGACTTCCGAGCGAGATGCTCCACCACGTGCTTCCGGTCCATATGACTGGCTCTGCGTAGCATTTTTGCCGTCATAGATAACGGCGGCTTCCGCAAGTACCTTGCCTGCAAGTATTAAGCCCTGACCACCAGAGCCGCTCAGTCTGATTTCGAATTTCTTTGACATTTCCCCTCCTTAAGGATCTTTCTTCCATAGTATTCTACAAATTCATCTCGCACAGAATCCGCAAAAATTCCTGTCACTATTTTACCCACGAGCTCCTGTTCGGTCAATTTTTCTGCTTTTTTTTGTGTTACTGAGATAGATTTTAACCACTGCATATTGTCGAATGCATCTGAACCCAATTTATTTCTTCTTCCAAAACTTGTAGGACACATACTTACTGCTTCGACAAATGAAAATCCGTTTTTCAGAAGAGCCTTATAGATTATCGTATCAAGAGCAGGAATGTGGTATTCCGTTCCACGTGCTACGAAAACTGCCCCAGCTGCTTTCACTAGCTTACAGAGGTCAAAAGGAGGTTCGGCATTTCCGTAGGGCGAAGTAGTGGAGAAGAAACCTCTTGGAGTTGTTGGTGATTTCTGTCCCCCAGTCATCCCGTAAATCGAATTATTGAATACAATAGCGGTAATGTTGATATTTCGTCGCGCTGCGTGTATGAGATGATTTCCCCCAATGGCAGCACAGTCACCATCACCCATAACTGCAATCACATTGAGTTCGGGTCGTGCAAATTTAATGCCTGTTGCGAATGCCAGTGCCCGTCCGTGAGTTGTGTGAAGTGTACAGAAGTCTACATATCCGGGAATTCTCCCTGCACAGCCAATACCTGAAACCATAACTGTTTTGTCTTTTTCCCAACCGATTTTGTGAATTGCCCTGAGGACTGAAGCAAGAATTATTCCATGTCCACAACCTGGACACCATACGGAAGGGAATTTATCTATTCTCAGGTAATTTCGTGCAATTTCAGTGTTCAATCCCAACCTCCTTTGTTTTTTCGAGGATTTCAGATGGGCTTACGACTCCCCCATCAGCCCTTCCAATCGAATAAACCTCGCATTCTCCTCTTGCTGCACTTTCAACCATTGGTTTTAGTTGTCCCAAATTCATTTCCGCAACTATAATTACTTTTAATTGCTTTGATATCGTATGTATCTTTTTTGCTGCAAATGGCCATATCGTAATTAATCTGAGGAGACCAAGTTTTATTCCCTCTTCACGAGCGAGTAAGACAGCTTCTTTTGCAGCACGACCAATAGAACCAAAGGCAATAACACCAATATCCGCATCATCCATCATGAAACTTTCGGTTTTTATTATTCTGTCTCTGGCGTCAAGAATCTTGTCGCATAGCCTCTTGATAAGATGGTCTGCATTTTCTCTGTTGTCTGTCGGGAATCCTGTTTCATCGTGAACTAAACCGGTAATATGGTATTTGTATCCACTTCCAAAATTAGCAAGCGGAGGGATTTTCCCGAAGGAAGTATCATATGGTTTATACTCTTCCGGTGGCAGGGAAGGTTTTTTTCGTGCCACAATCTTTAGTGCACTGTCGTCGGGAACTACCAGTTTTTCTCTTAAGTGTGCAATTACTTCGTCCGACAGGAATATAACCGGAGTTCTGAATTCTTCTGCAAGATTGAAGGCTTCTATGATAAGGGTATAGCATTCTTGAATGCTCGAAGGAGAAAGCACAATTATTTCGTGGTCTCCGTGGGTTCCCCATCTTGTCTGCATCACATCCCCTTGTGAAGGAAGAGTGGGTAAACCCGTCGATGGACCTCCCCTTTGAACATTTACGATTACACAGGGGATTTCACCCATTATCGCAAACCCAATATGTTCCTGCATAAGGGAGAATCCTGGACCGCTTGTTGCAGTCATTGCCTTCAAACCAGTTATCGAGGCGCCAATGACTGTGGCAATACTTGCAATTTCATCCTCCATCTGTATGAACTTTCCTCCGATTTTTGGAAGCTCAGCCGAGAGTATTTCGGCGATTTCTGAAGATGGTGTTATTGGATACCCACCGAAGAAACAACATCCTCCTCTAATTGCTCCATAAGCAATTGCCTCATTGCCTGAAACCATCAATTCTTTCATTTTTGTAATCTCACTCTTCTTTGTATTGTTTAACACCCTCATTAAAAAGGTCATTACCTTTTGTATCATTTGCTACAATGCAGGGGAAATCCTCAACTTCGAGTTTTCTTATTGCTTCGGAACGCAGGTCTTCATAGGCAATTATCTCTGCCTTTTTAATGGATTTAGCAATAAGTGCTGCGGCGCCACCAACGGCTGCAAGGTATACAGCTTTATTTTTTACCATTGAATCGATAACTTTCTGAGAGCGGGAACCCTTGCCTATAGTTGCCTTAAGACCAACATCAAGAAGATCTGGCGTATAAGGATCCATTCTATAACTTGTAGTGGGACCAGCAGAACCTATTGCGTGACCAGGTTTTGCAGGTGCAGGTCCAACGAAATATATAACAGCACCTTTGACATCGAAAGGTAGAGGTTTTCCTTCTTTAAGAAGTTCCACAAGTTTTTTGTGAGCAGCGTCCCTTGCTGTATAAACCGTACCCGATAGAAAAACTTTGTCTCCTATCTTCAGTTTTTCTACATCCTCATCTCTTAAGGGTGTTTTCAATTTATAAACTTCTGGCATTTTCCCTCCTTTTTTCGTTAATGGTTATTTGTCATTAGTTATTCGTCATACTGAATTATCCGAAGGGCTCATACCGTTTAACGTAGATGAATCATATCTTTTAACCTTTGTCCTTGTTGTCATAGTGTTATTTCCTTGTGTCTTGCGGCATGGCAGTTCATATTGACAGCTACAGGCATAGATGCTATGTGACAGGGCATAAATTCAACAAATACTTCAAGTGCAGTTGTCCTTCCACCAAGACCCATAGGTCCGATTCCAAGCTTATTAATCCTTTCGAGAAGTTCAATTTCGACTGCAGCAAATTTTGGGTCAGGATTTCTTTCTCCGAAATTTCGTGTGAGAGCCTTTTTTGAAAGTATCGCAGACATTTCGAAATTTCCGCCAAGCCCTACACCTACGACGACTGGAGGACACGGATTTCCTCCTGATTTTCGTACGCGCTCTACCACAAAATCCTTCACACCTTCGATGCCGTCTGCTGCCTTCATCATCTTGACTTCGCTCATATTTTCGCTTCCACCACCCTTTGGTGCAGCAATAATGTGAATCTTATCCCCTGGTACAATTCGTGTATGAATAACTGCAGGCGTATTATCTCCCGTGTTCTTTCTATCAATTATTGGGTCGCCGACCATTGATTTTCTCAAGTATCCTTCGGTATATCCCTGCTTTACACCTTCGTTGATGGCATCTTCATATCTACCACCTTTTATATGCACTTCTTGACCGAAGTCAACAAAGAATACAGCAACTCCTGTATCCTGGCACATTGGCATTTGTTCTTCTCTTGCTATTTTCTGGTTTTCCAGGATTATGTTGAGAATTTCCTTTGCTGTTGGCGATGTTTCTTTTTGCAGGGCTTCTTTTATCGCATTTGCCACATCATCGCCAATATAATAGTTTGCATCCATTACAAGTTTTTTTACCGCTTCTGAAATCTTTGTTGCTTCTATTTCTCTCAAAATACACCTCCTGGTATAGTATTCATTATACCTGATTACACAGGTTTTAGAATACGATTACACAGATTATACATCCTGATCTTTATAGGATGTATTGCTTGGAAAATTGGTTTATATTTTTACCTTCTCCTTTGCTTCATTGACAGCAATGGCAAAATCCGGGCATCTGTATTCGCATAAAAAACATCCGATACACTTTGATTCATCTGTTACATGAACCTTGAAATCGTCACCGATGAATAATATTTCGACGGGACAGTAATGCACGCATAGGGCACAACCTTTACACCATTTTATATCAACTGTTATCTTGAATTGTTTTTTCATATTACATCTTCTCTTTAAGAAGTTTTATGATTTCCGCTGGTTCTCTTGCAACTGGAACATTTACCGCTTCAAATGCCTTTATCTTTTCTTCTGCAGTACCTGTCCCTCCGGAAACTATGGCACCTGCATGACCCATTCTTTTTCCAGGAGGTGCTGTCAGTCCTGCAATGAAAGCGACAACGGGTTTTGAAAAAGATTTCTCAATATACTTTGCAGCTTCCTCTTCGTCGCTTCCCCCTATTTCACCTACAAGTACTACTGCTTTTGTTTGCTCATCTTTATCGAATAGTTTGAGACAGTCGATGAACTTGAGACCTATTATAGGGTCTCCGCCAATGCCAAGGCAGGTAGATTCTCCAAGACCAGATGTTGTTAGATGACTGACTAATTCGTAGGTAAGAGTTCCACTTCTCGAAATAACACCAACAGAACCCTCCTTGAATATCTGACCCGGAAGTATCCCAATCTTGCTCTTGCCCGGAGATATTATTCCAGGGCTGTTTGGACCTATAAGTTTCGTGCCTTTTTCGTTCAGGAAGGAAACCACCCTGACCATATCGAGTGCTGGGATGCCTTCACTCACTGCTATAATCAGTTTGATACCGGCATCAGCAGCTTCATTTATCGCATCGACAGCAAACTTTGCTGGGACGAATATAATAGATGTATCAGCATGCTGTTTGTCTACAGCCTCTTTGACAGTATCAAAAACCGGGATGGATTCAACCTTTTCTCCACCCTTGCCCGGAGTTACACCCGCAACAATATTTGTTCCATATTCGAGCATTTTCTTTGAATGAAATGAGCCATCTCTTCCTGTTATTCCCTGCACTACCAATCGCGTAGATTTATCGACTAAAATACTCACTTTTCCTCCTATCTTTTCGCAATCTCAATGGATTTTTGTGCACCTTCTGCCATTGATGAGGCCGGAATGAGTTTGGTTTTACTGAGTATTTTCTTTCCTTCCTCCTCATTTGTGCCGGTCAGCCGGATAACGATGGGAAGCGCAATGTCTAATTTGGAAAGCGCTTCGACAATGCCGTTTGCAACATCGTCGCACCTTGTTATGCCACCAAAGATATTGAAGAATATGGATTTCACATTTTTATCTGAGATCAAAATATTGAGAGCATTTACAACCTTTTCTGGATTGGAACTACCTCCTATGTCAAGGAAGTTTGCAGGTTCACCTCCGTATTTCTTTATGAGGTCCATCGTTGCCATGGCTAATCCTGCTCCATTCACAACACATCCGATATCGCCATCGAGTTTTATGTAGGATAGTCCCTTTGATTTTGCATCGAGTTCCTTCTTTTCTCTATCTGTTACATCCCGCATTGCTTCAATATCTGGATGTCTTGAAAGAGCATTGTCATCAATATTAATCTTTGCATCAACCGCCCAGGTTTCATCGTCTTTCGTGACAACAAGGGGATTTATTTCTGCAAGAGAGGCGTCTACGGACATAAAGGCTTTATAAAGTTTAAGTATAACATCCGCAGCCTTTCTTACAAGTTTAATATCATCGTAAAGATGGAAAGCAAGTTCCCTTGCTTGGTGCGGGAACAGACCGTAGATTGGGTCAATTACAAATTTATGAATCTTCTCAGGCGTTTCGCGGGCAACCTGTTCGATGTCTATGCCTCCAGCAGCACTCACCATAACGAGGGGTTTTTTGCTTTTTCTATCAACTATGAAACCTATATAAGCTTCGTCCTTGATGTCCACAGCTTTTGTAACAAGCACCTTATTCACTGTGAGTCCTTTGATGTCCATTCCCAGGATTTGCGAAGCCTTCTGGTTTGCTTCCTGTGGCGTCTTTGCAAGTTTAACTCCTCCAGCTTTTCCCCTACCACCGACATGTACCTGTGCTTTAACAACGACTGTTTGTCCAAATTCCTTTGCGATTGACTCCGCTTGCTCCGGGGTAGTTGCGACCTTTCCGTCTGGTACAGGAATGCCGAATTTCTTGAATATCTCCTTTGCCTGATATTCATGTATCTTCATCGGTTAACCTCCTGATTTCTTTATTGTTGATTATTTTTTCTTTTTAATCTAAAATCAGGTGTTGTATCTGTTACAACACTATTCTTATCCAAAGCAATCTCATTTCCTATTGAGAAATATATCTCTCGGGAGACAGGCTTGCTTATTTCCTTCTTAATAAAGTAAAATTTTCACAATGTCAAGAAGAATTTTTTGCCCCTCTACTCGGGTCTCAATCTATGTGCAAAAAGCACTCTGTCCCCTTTTTTGTCTCTTTTTTTCTTGACTTTTCATTCATTTCTTTATATTGTTTAGTGATATGAGGAAGACCACAACCGAAATATCCACCGGAGGTTTGCTATGTCCATAAGAAGTTTAAGCCTAAAATTCTCAATCGATTGTGCACATTGCGGGAAAACCCTACCTATTAACAAAGCGGCGGAAAGAATTTTATGTAACAAATGTGGGGAGGAGACATCAACCCCGCTTCCACTATGGCAAAGGCTTGTAACCAAACATTTGATTGATGCCAGTATCCTTAAACCTGGAACCGATAGTTGGGCAAATGGTATGTTAGCCGGTGTTGGCAGCTATAGTGTGGTGTTTGGGAAGATGTTGCCACGCTGTACTGAGGGCTGCGGTGCTGTATGGCCGTTTGATAGTTTGCTTGAAATTGCTAAAAAAGGGGATACCGAGTTTCGCTGCACGAGGTGCGGTAAAATCTGGAGTGTGCGTAAACCACTTGAATGGTTCAATAAAGTAATACCCTATGTCAAATTCCTGGTTGGCGAAGAATCACCTCGTGATACAGGTGACAAGATTGAAGGCGGTAAGGAAGGAATAAGTATTTCGTGTCCCCATTGCGGAGCACGGTTGTCTCTTGACGGTTCGAACCGTCAAGTTACCTGTCAATATTGTGGGCACGATTTGCTGATTCCGGATGATATTTGGTCGCGTCTTCATCCGGTTACTGTAGCTCGCCCCTGGTTTATCCTCCTTGATATGGGGAAAGATGTGGACCTATTGCCATATGATATTGATGACTTTATTGATCTGGAAGCTATGCCCAATGGAGACACAGTCTTACTCTGGCAACAGGATTCTATTGGCCATATTGGGCTTGCCGATCGCACCGGGGGTCTGCGCTGGCATACCGGGAAAATTGTTTTATCTGATTACGGACGCCTTTTATATGATAAACAGAATCAAATAATTTGGATGCTGGACCATGACGAGCATCTCGTGTATGCCTTTGAAGCTGAGACAGGTCGTAAGATCGTTAAAATTGAAAATAAAAAAGAAAATTCTAAACAGATAACAGCCTGTAACCATCAGGGCATTGCAATAAGCACTGACGGAAGTATAATTGTTAACCGTAGATGGGGCGAAGAAGCTAATAAACCAAAGCGTTTAATTCCAAACAAGAAAGGTCAGTTAGTATATGCCAAAGAATATGTGTTTTATCCAAATATGCTACGTCGTTTCGATACTCGGGGAAATCGAATTCCATTATGGAAGGGATTTAACGATGAAGAGTTAACCTACAAAAACCAGGTGAGCTTTGAAGAACTTACTGATCGACCAATTGTAGTCCCAGAAGAAGCCTGGCTTATGGGTGGACCGGATAATGTGTTTTATGTTCTGGACCGAAACAATGGCAGAATCGCCCGTTTTGACCGACAAGGTGTACTCCTTGAAGTTATTGAACCTAAGCTTGAGGCTGTAGCAAGAATTCAAGACTGCGGTGTTGCAGGAGATGGCACAATTTATATCTTATTTGACCATGAAAAAGACATAGGCGAATTGAATTTCTCGCATATCGGTAGGATAAGCACTGATGGGTCATTTAAAATCCTGGCTGGTCCACTTAATGATGTCAACAATTTTCCACTTGGCACGGATATGGAACGTATGGCAGTTGCTGAAAACGGGGAGCTGCATTTATGCGATTACAATTTTAACAATTTCCGCATCCTGGCTCCTGACGGTTCTTTGCTCTGGCGCAGCCCCGGCACGGTCACAGAAGATGAGTCTCTCGCAGAGGAACTTGCAGAGGAGCAGGGCAGTTAAATTTAGTTACTTAAAGCAGGTTGATATTTGATGGTTCGTTTTCAAAGATTGCTATAATAACCCCGAGTTTCTTGATATACTTCAAAACCTTTTTCTTATAGGTAAAGGTTTTCGCAAATCGCACAGGTTTTATTGTTGTCATTTCGTTGCGCCAGATTATCTTCTTGACATTTACCAAGCAAGGTGGTAAATGAATGAAGGATATGGTTATAAAGGTTGCAGTAATCACAGTAAGTGATAGGTCTTATAGAGGTGAAAGGGAAGACTTGAGTGGGAAGGTTCTATCGCAAATTGCTGGGCAGAAACTCGGACAAGTCGTTCATTATACGATTGTTCCGGATGAGTTAGAAATCATAAAGAAGGAAATTATACGCTGTCTGGATGAACTGAAAGTAGATATAGTTATAACGACAGGCGGGACAGGAATTAGCAATCGGGATGTCACTCCAGAAGCGACAGAAGAAGTAATCGAGAAGGAAATGCCTGGCATTTCTGAGATAATGAGAATAAAAGGTTTTGAGCATACTCCTATGTCTTTGCTATCAAGGGCAAAGGCGGGAATTAGAGGGAAAAGTATTGTCGTGAATCTCCCTGGAAGTCCTAAAGCGGTGGAAGAATCTCTTGATTATATCATCCCGGCTCTTTTGCATGGCATTGAAATCTTAAAAGGGTTGAGTAAGGAGTAGAGTGAAGTCAGGGGAGACGCAGAGAACACAGAGGAACGGATAGAATAATATAGTGCTATAAAAAACAAAAGAAAAAGAAGCGGTTATGAAAACATATCAGGACTTTCAGTGCTTTGTAATTTTGCGGTAAATTTATAAGTAGTGAGGTTTGATGGACGAAGAAGAGCAAGAGAAGGAAGGGCAGCAAGAAGAACACAAGAAAGAGAAGAAAATGGGATTGCTGTCCCATCTTGAGGAACTCAGGAAGAGAATTATTTCCTCTATTATTGCCGTAATAGTCTGTGCAATTGTTGGGTATATAGTCTCTCCCTATGTTATTGATTTCTTGACAGGTCCTGTTGAGCGGCTTGTTTTTCTCTCTCCAACTGAAGCATTTGTCACCAAACTTAAGGTTTCATTGATATGCGGTATCTTTATTGCGTTGCCGGTTATCTTCTATCATTTCTGGAGGTTTGTAAAACCTGCACTCTATTCTCACGAGAGAAAGTATATCATAGGAGCGGTATTTTTCTCTTCCTTCTTCTTCTTTGCAGGGGTTGTTTTCTCATATTTCGTGGTTCTTCCCGTGGGTTTAAGATTCCTTCTCAGTTTTCAAAGTGACAAGTTACAGGCAACACTATCGATATCGAATTATATAACGTTTATAACAAAAATACTCTTTGCGTTCGGCATTATATTCCAGCTACCCGTTGCATCTTTTTTTCTTACAAAGATGAGAATTCTGAAACCGCAATTCTTAAGGAAGAGCAGAAGAGTTGCGGTTGTTCTGATATTCATTGCAGCTGCTCTTCTCACTCCCCCCGATGTTTTCACGCAATTACTGATGGCTGGTCCCTTGCTTCTTCTTTTTGAACTGAGTGTATGGGTTTCCGTGTTTGCTGCGAGAAAACCTTCCAAGAAGAAGGACGAAGGTTAAAGTGCACAGAAGCACAAGTCACAATCTAAGTAGAAAAACAAAAGAAAACAACGAGCATATTTCTCTCTGCCACTTTTTTTGAAACCAAAACCGGAAACTTTCGTATAACCTATTGATGAGAAGATAAATTGAAAGAAGATATAAATGTTATAAAGGAGATTAGAAATGGTAAAAAGAATGAATTCGCCTGGATTGTCAAGAAGTATGAAGATAGATTATACTCATTTGTGCTCAGGATGGTACAGAACGAGGAGGATGCTTTGGACCTGACACAGGAGAGTTTTATTAAGGCTTTTAAGGGACTTGATAAATATGATGAAAGATACTCATTTAAGAACTGGATTTTCACCATTGCTTCACATCACACCATTGATTTCTTGAGAAAGAAAGGAAAGATTAAGGAAATACAGCTTTTGGAAAAAGATGTTAGTAAACCTTATATTTCTCATATTGACAGATTCATAGGTGATGAAAGGATGAGAAGACTCTCTCGTGAGATAGAACTATTACCTGAGAATTATCGTATGGCTATTCTGCTTAAGCATAAGGAGGATTTGAAAATAGAAGATATTTCGCAAATAATGAAAATTCCGGTTGGTACGGTAAAAATATGGCTTCATAGAGCAAGAAAACAACTTAAAAAACGAATGGAAAGTTATAATGAAGACTAAGATAAATCATAGAGAAGATGAATTTGGCGAAACAGAAATTAATGAGATTATGACAATGCTCAGCAAACTTCCTGATGTGAAAGCGCCACGCAGGTTAAAGAAGGAACTTTATAGAAAATTAGGGATTTTCTACTTTCCTATTTACTGGAAAGTCTTATCCCTTATGTTTCTGTCTGTTCTCTCAGGGATTATTTACCTATTTGCCCAGCGATTCGTCCGTTTATTATCTTCAAAATTTAGTTTGAATGGTCTATTAAATCAGTTGTCTCTTGTTTACACAAAGACGGCTCAGGCTGTAAGTATTATTAAAGTGGGCAAGCACCTGGAGGATGTATTTTTTGCATTTGCCAGCCCGTGGATGGTTTTTGGCTTTGCATTTGTGTCTTCTATTCTTATTTTGATTTTTGTAAAACTTGCAAAGCAGACAACAAGAGGCAACGCTGTGTTAATAAGGTTTTGACAAGGAAAGGAGGAGCATTATGAAAAACTTTAAGGTCATTATTGCAGCAGGTCTTCTTATGCTGGTCTCATCATTAGTCTTTTCGGCAACAATTCCCCCAATTCCGGGGAAAGTCAAGGTTATAGTAAAGAAAATTGACAGTATCGTTCCTGATAGTACAATAGAAATAGACGATGATAATGAGACCGTAAGAATCGGAGAGGATCTAACTGTGGTTAGTGGAGACACAATTCCCGGTGATGCAGTGGTTATAAACGGAAACCTTGATGTACTGGGTTTTGTAGGAGGAGATGCCGTTTGCATCGGTGGAAATCTTCATATCTCCGGATATGTAAATGGAGATGCAACTGCTATAGGGGGTAATGCAGAAATCGAGAGTACTGCAGTAATTGAGGGCGACCTCGCTTCTATTGGTGGAAGAATATCTCGCGCAAAAGGTTCAAAGATTAAAGGCGAAACAACAAGCATTTCGCTTCCAATCCTCCGCTCTATTCTTCCTTTTGCCTTCCGCTTTATAAGCCCCCACAAGGTAGGTATCCCTTATCATCCCTATGTCCATCCTGTTGCAAAACGCTCTATAGGTTTTGGTGTATACTTAATAAAGGTTGTTGCGCTTATTGTCTTTATTTTTCTTATCATTCTTTTCTTTAAGAGTGGAGTTGAAAGGGTGTCGGATGCAATAGAGAACAATTTCTGGAAATCGGTTCTTGCCGGTTTTATCGGTGTTTTGATTATCGTTCCACTCACTGTATTGCTTGCAGTGCTCATAATTGGGATTCCTCTAATTCCACTTCTCTGGATTGCAACTATTGCTGGAATGATTTTTGGGTTTACAAGTATTGCCTATACTATCGGCAGGGTTGCTTCCAGGAAAAAGAGCTGGAATGATAGGTCACCTTATATCCTAGCTCTTATAGGTTTTCTAGTGATTGAAATCATTACATTTCTGGGACATCTTGTTGCACTGCCCGGTGGAGCATTTGCTGGTATTGGAGGAATACTGAAGGGACTTGGTTTCATAATCAGCTATCTTGCCTGGATGATTGGACTTGGAGGAGTGATACTGACGAGATTCGGAGCGAAAAAATTCGGAGAGTAGTAGAGTATTCGCTTGACAGATTTCAAATGTTTGTAGGGGCAGACCAGTGTGTCTGCCCCTCTGTTTTGTTGGCTTACTTTATATCTATTACTTTCTTTAACCAGTGTTTTTTGCCCGCAGAGAATCTGATAAAATAGACTCCACTGGATAGGTGTTTATTCAAATCTTCCGAGTAGTAACCTGGCAGGTAAGATTTCTTAACAATATTTTCTATCAAACATCCCCTGATGTCATAGAGTTGAATTTGAACATCGGTTTTTCTGCTGATTTGGAAATTGATTCGGGTTCTTCTACTGAAAGGATTTGGACTGATAGAGTTTAGCATAGTTACCTTTGGCAATGATGTTTGGCTTCCATATACCCCGGTTAGGGCAATAGTGAATAAACTATCACTAACATCTGATGCAATGTTTAATGCTTCATCATATCCTTCTACCTTGATAAGACATTCCGTGGAGGTTGTCTCGGGAATTGTCCAGTGAAAGACAGAATCATTTCCATTTATATGTGCAACGACCATTGGGTAAGTTGCTCCCCCATCAAGAGAAAGTGTGATATTCAGGCTGTCGATACCTACATTATCGTCCGAATCCCAGAGAATATCATGCTCTTCATTGTAAACCCAGACTTCCCCACCATTTGGCGCAAGCACTGTGATTTGAGGTAGCGAATCGTCTCTAATCTCAAACAGTGAGTCAGATTCGTCTTCTGCTGTATTAAGAGATGCATCGAAAGCCTTCACCTTCATCAGGCACTGTATTGAGGGAGTGGGAGGGACAGTCCATTCATACATTGTATCGCTTGCCGGAGGGCTTGCAACATATACCCAATCAGAGCCACCATTAGTTGAATATTCAAGACGGACTGAGTCCACACCGATGTTATCCGATGCAAACCACCTAACTGTATCAAGAGTTCCTATGCTGAACACTTCGCCGCCATTAGGGTAATGAATCTCAGCAGTTGGAGGTATGGCGTCGTGAATGGTGAAAGTATTATCAGAAGCATCCTCGTTACTATTTGGAAAATCGTCATACGCTATAATCCTTACAAGGCAATTGGTTGATGGTGTTTGTGGAATTGTCCATTCATATGTTGAGTCATTGATTTCCCCGGTGCTGACAGTATTCCAGTCTCCTCCACCATTTGTCGAATAGAGTATCGAAAGAGAATCCACGTTGATATTATCCGTAGCAATCCACCTGATTGTGTCAATTTCGCCAATATTCCAGATTTCCCCACCGTTCGGTTCAATTACTGTTATTGCTGGTGGAATAAGGTCAGAAAGAATATGCGATGCATAAATATTCCAGTTTCCGTCTCTATCGCTCTGCCACAATACCCAGACATTTCCCGAGTCATCGAGTGTTGCTTTTGGGAAAATATCCTTAGCGGTATTCTGTGAGATATTCATGGGCTCTCCCCAATCACCATCCTTGTAATATTCTGCATAGATTTCCCAATCACCAGTTCTATCAGATTGCCAGATGCACCAGAGATAGCCATCCTGGTCAACAGCAAATTCAACGTGCTCATCGCTTGACGAATCTGTTGTTACTGAATGGGAATTGGTCCAGGAAACACCATCGTAGTGACTTTCGTAAATATCAGGATTGCCGTTTCTCCAGGTTGTCCAGGCTACCCACACAGCTCCAGTACCATCCACGGAAATTACAGGGTCCTGGTCCTGTGCAGGATTGCCTGTGATTCTTCTTATATTCTCCCAGTGGCTTGAAGACTCATTATAGTTCTTGACATATATATTTCTATTGTTTTGCCACCTCTCACTGCACCAGGTTGTCCAGGCAACGCCAGAGCTGTCTGTTGCCATTCTTGGTTTGTAATCGTTTGAGGAGTCTACGGTGACAGCGAAGATCGGTTGCCAGGACGCTCCGTCATTGTATCTGCAGTATATGTCTCCGTTTAGGTGATTCCATCTCTCGAGCGTTATCCACAGTCTCCCACTTCCATCGAGTGTCATTGCAGGAGCCATTGCATCCGTTGCTTTGCTGCTTATACGGTCAGGTACGCTCCACCCTGCATCATAGTAAGAGGCAAAAATATCGTAGTTTCTTCCATATGCTCTTGCCCAGGAAATCCACATCCGACCTGTTGCGTCGGCACAGAGAGCAGGGAAGAAATCCCAGTAAAGATAGGGGTCAATAATTTCTGGGGAATTCCAGGAACCGTTGTCATAGTTAGAGACACATATCTCTGTTCTTCCATTTGATTGTGACCTTCCCGTTACCCATGCAGCCCAGATTTTTCCCTGCCCGTCTTTGGCTACATCAAGATATCCGTCTGTTTCAGGGTCAGTATCCACAGGCTCAGCACTTGACCAGGAGCAAGGTGCATTAAGGTTCTGTCCAGTTTTTCTCCCAATACTGAATTTTTGAGTTCCCTGTTTCGTCTTGAGCGTTGGATCACCGCAAATTAGCATACCATAGAACCAGTCAGGGTCGGTTATACCCCATTGTGCAAACCACTGCTTGAATGCATTTCCTATGGAGATTCCACCTGCCAATGGTCCATAGAAATCATCGAAATTGAGCATACTTCCTACTTTATCGGAACCTATTGCAATTAATGAGTTAGTTGGTCCGAATATGTAAGAGCCGCCTGCATAGTTCTCTTCGAAAAATCTTGTTCCACTGCATTGAAAAAGATTTAGGAAAAGAAATTCTGGATTAGCAAACCAGTATTCAAAGTTGAATACAGTTCCTGCATATCCAGATGTATTCTTGAAGGTATTACCCCATGGGGAAGAATGGCTGCATATCTGTACCCATTCGTAAGCATCGTTCAACCTCATTCTGAAATCACTGGCAGTGGTTGTGTTGTAATTTCTAACAACATCCACTGTATCGTAAAGTAGGTCAAGATCGCAATTCCCAAATCCGTACCAATCATCGTCCACATAGGCAAGAGCCTTCTGGGGAATATTGTATCCTCCTGTTCTATACTTATGAGCCTTTGAAAGGTAGTTATTTACAAGGTAAGCCTCGTTTCCCCATGTCATTGAATGAGCATATATCCTACCTGTCCAGATTTCTGGCTCTTTATTGCCTGTATGATCGTCAAAGAGACCATTAGCATTGTTGTCTATCCAGTTTCCATCAAGGTCCATCAAGTAAAGATCTATAGGAAATTCTTCCCTTCCCTCAGCAGTGGTCATCTCATACCAGGCGAAAGGGATTTCACCAATCAGGACTGCACCTACAAGATCATTTACAAGCAGTGAGTCCAGATGGTTTCTGACAAACAGTGGGTCAGTTCCCCTCATCGTATCCAACTGTACGGTATAACCTTCGCTCTCGAGATCCGAAATGTAGACATTAAGCGAATCGATGGTCTCAGTGTAAAGTGGTGCATACAGGAGTATATCGATAAGAGAAGCCCTTGTTTTTGCCTCGGATAAGTAAGTCGTTCCAATCTGATTTGGCTCTTCTATTTGTGATAACTTCCAGTCAGCATAGGTTGTGGGGGTGCGGCCAAATGGGTCTGTGTATTCCAATTTTTTGGCATTCTGCCATCCAAAAAGGGAACTGGAGAAAAACAGGAATAATATAACACGCATCATCTTAACCTCCTATTTTTATTTTTTCTCTTTCAAATACTTGTCAAACCACGCAATAATTCTTTTCAGTCTATCAATTCTTCTGTCAGGTCTTCCATGCCTTGAAAGACCATGGGATTCCTCAGGGTATCTGATAAATTTGACTTCCCTTTTTTGAAGTTTGAGTGCTATATACAGCTGTTCTGCTTGTTCTATCGGAGTTCTCATATCACCTTCACTGTGGATGATGAGAAGAGGGGTCGTTATTTTTTTAACGAACTTAAGCGGGGACATTCTCCAGTAATTGTCAATGTTCTTCCACCACGGTCCCCCGAACTCCCGTGCCATCATAAATCCACCATCAGATGTACCTGTCATACTGATAAGATTACTCACGCATCGCTGAGTACAAGCAGCCTTGAATATGTCCGTATGTCCTATAATCCAGTTTGTCATAAAACCGCCATAACTACCACCTGTTACACCCATTCTTTTCTTGTCAACAAATCGCTTCTTTGAGAGTATTTGAACTGCATTCATTATGTCCTTGTAATCCGGCACACCCCAGTTGTTTACCAGAACTTTTGCAAATTTCTCTCCGTATCCCTGGCTTCCGTGTGGGTTTGAATAAAACACAATATAACCGGCACTGGCGAGAACTTGAAATTCATGGAAGTATGAATTCGGGTATTGTGCGTGTGGACCTCCGTGCACCTCGAGTATGAGAGGGTATTTTTTGTTTTTCCTGAAAATCGGCGGTTTTAGAATCCATCCATCTACGAAATCACCTTTTGTTCCTTTGAAACTAAACTTTTCTGGCTTTGATATTCTCAAGGTTTTCAAGAACTTTTCGTTTATATCGTTTCTAAAATCTGCCTTCTCGGCATCTCTTTTGATAACTGAGATATTTGCAGGAGAAGTAGGATGAGAGTAAGTAAATGCAATTCTATCCGTTTTTTTGTTGTAAGAATAGTTATATACTTGTATGTTAGCTTTTGTAATTCTTCTTATGTTTCTATTTTTGATATTTACATTGAAAAGATGGTGGTTTCCTTCATCAGAAGCAGCAAAAATGATTTCTTTGCAATTCTCAGTCCATTCTGGAGTAAGAGAACCAAAGGACTCCCCAATATCGTCAACACAAATGTTCATAACTGTTCTGTCCAACTTCTGCGTGAGTTTCAACGCTCTTCGGTTCTTGACAGAAACAATCCACAGGTAGTGATTCACTGCTCCGGTGTAGTCCTTAAATCTATCATCACCGATATATGCAATGTTCTTGCCGTCGGGAGACCAGGAAAGAGAATCTTTTGGACCCTTAGGTGTTTTTATTTTTTTTAGATGTTTGCCGTTACTATCTATTGTCCACAGGTCAAATAGCTGCATATTGAATTCATAATCTTTAGCTCTATTTGAAACAAAGGCGATTTCTTTCCCTGTTGGAGAAGGAGTGGGGAAGAAGTCATTCCAGTTTCCTTTTGTTAATTGCTTCCTTTTTCCCGATTTTGCATTAACACTGTAGATATGGAATTTAGCTTCCGGTCTGTAACCACTGCCATCTGCTTTGAAATACATTCTGTTGATTTCTCTGACAAGTGGTGGACCTTTTTCATCTTTCTTCTTATTTCCTTTATCTTTAGGGCAGAAGGAGAAGATAATATCTTTGCTGTTTGGCATCCACTTGAGATTGATAACTATTCCATCTAAATATGTAACTTTTCTGGATTCTCCACCATTTGCTGGAATCACATAAATATTCGATTTTTCATCCCTGTTAGAGAGAAATGCGAGCCACTTACCATCTGGCGACCACCTTGGAGAAGTATCATTCCAGTCACCGTATGTAAATTGTGAGATTTCAGTCCCATCGCTGGACATGAGGAAGATATTGGTAAAATACTTGTTTTTCTTTTTGTCTGTCCGTTTTAGGACATATATCAGGTGTTTTCCATCAGGAGAGAATTCTATTTCATTTACCAATTCGAGCGAAAATAAATCTTCGGGCTTTACATATTTCTTTTTCACACCACCTCCTTAATGATGTTATTTTATGCTTTTTAGACCGAGAAGTCAAGGGAAAAATCAGCTGAATCAAGAGTTATTTCCTAAAGACAGACACTCTGTGGATAGATGCAAGATTTGGTTTTTAGTGTTTAACTATGATTAAGAATAAACAAGAACTATATTAAATGCCGTTACTGTGTTTCTGAACTTTTACAATTCTGTAGGTTTTTTTATGATATTTGTCAAAGAATGTGTCACCAATCTTTTTCCCGAGCAGCTCGCTCGCAAGTGGTGCAGTATGAGAGATTATTTCTTTAGTGGGATGGCGGTCCCATGGACCCAAAATAAGAATTTCTCTTCTCTTGCCACTTTCTAAGTCCAGAGCCAAAATTTCCGTTCCAATTCCAACTTGACCATCAATATAACTTGCCTCTTCAATGGGTCTTGCCTTGGCTAATTCGTTTCTTAACATATTTATCCTATAAGTGAGTCTTTTTTGCTTTTCCTTTGCTGATATGTAATCGAAATTTTCACTCAGATCACCCTGGCGTGCTGCCTTTCCTATTGCCTCACTGTTTGCGGGTATTTCTACTTTTACGAGACGGTCAAACTCCTGTTTTTTCTTCTTGAGTGCTTCTTTTGTTGAATAAAAAAAGTCTCGTGATGCCTTTTGCATTAGCACAGGATGTTTTATCTCTGCAAGTCTTTCGAAAGCTTTCTTGTCCTCTGAATCTATGTATTCTGATTTTTTGATAATATCAAGGACTATTTCGATTTCTTCTTTTGATGCAGTGTCAAGAACCCATCTGTAGATATCGAAACAATACCTGGAAAAAACGCTTTTTGCTCTTGCTTTTTGCTTTGCATCTTTGTTTACAATTAGTTCGAGCAGGATTTCAAAGAAAATTATAGGTTTACCGCCCGGTTTGTTTTTTTCTTTTGACTTGATTGTCTTCTCCAAAAGATACAGAAAACACAGGGGATATTTGTTGGGTATCTCAAGAACTTTCAGCCGCAGATTCTCTATTTTCCCTTGTTTCTCCAGAATTTTCTCACAATAACCTCGCAGCCAATCGTCAGTAGTTTCAAGAAACATTTTTTCTATGAACCGATAATTTTTATTGCTGACAAACTGGAGAAATTCCTTTTTGTATACTCTTTTGGGGAGTTTATTCATCAATATTTCTAGATCAGTTATTTGTGTATTCTTGAGCATGAAATCCAGTGTTTTTACTATCTCATTTTTGTCTCCGTTTAGTTCATATTGTGCAAAGATGAGGTTTATTTTCGTCTTTGCATCAATATTTTCATCATTCAGTATTTTTTGTGCCAGAGATTTCCATTTTTGCATCTCTTTGCTACTTAGTTTTTCTTCCATGATAGACAGGAGCATATCAATTTTGTCTTGTGTATGTGCCATTGACTCTATTTCATCAAGAGATGTTTTAGTGTCCACTATTTTCAAAAGCAGTGGTTCAAAGACATAATGTTTTCCCTTTCTTTCTAGCTTGACCCCTTGCGTTTTTAAAGTTTTTTTAAGTCTCTCGATGAAACCAGTCCAATCTTTGTTGTTTACAATACCCGAGAGAAGCGTCTTTAGTCTATCCTGCGAAATGGATGTTTCCTGTTTCAAGATGAGTTTTATCAATTGAGACGGGTTTTCATTCTTAAGCGAAATCAAGAAATCCCGGTTTTCAATTTTTAATACATTAAAGTCATCATCGCTGAGGGGTGATAAGATGCTGAATGCAAGGTCCAAGTCTATTGGGTGTTCTGGGTAGGATTGAAAACCAACAAATATTTTACCGAATAAAATGTCAATGGAACGTATTTTGCCAATTCCCCAACTCTTATGCATTACATATTTTCCCGGACAGAAATTTAAAAGTTTTTCGAGCATTCCTATTGCGTTCTTTACATTCTTAGTCCTTCTGATATCTACTTTGTCCAGGAAGTTATCGATTTCTGTGCAGTCTTTGTATATTCTTCTGTAGTAATCCCCGAGTCTTTTTCTTACCTCCAAACAGTCAGCATCTATATTTAACATATTCTTTGAAATATCGATTGCATTTTGCGGAAGTGGCTCGATATTCTCTATAGAAAGAAGATAGATATCAAGGAGTGTGAATGCCCGTTCGTTTTCCTCAAGAGATTCTAATTTATGAGCAACAGTAAGAGCGAAATCTATACGGATATTTTCAGCATCGACCAGTTGAATCCAGATATCCTCTACGGTATCAAAATCCTTCTTTTTGAGAGCCTGGAAGATTAGTTTACGACTCCATTTGCCTTGATTTTTCTTATCTCTTGTTTTTTTGAAATATTCTATGAGTTTTCTTGAATATTTTTCAGGCTCATTTTCTCCTTTTGCAAGTATTTGCCAGAAAGGCACTGCGTCTTTCTCGTTGTCCAGATGTTCATAAGCGTGCACAACCATTCTGAGAGTGTATTTATCCTTGTTTTCATCAAAGAGTTTGAGAGATGAGGAGAGCAGTTCTTCCCACTTTTCTTTTTCTTTAAGATTTCTTAGAATTTCTTTGTAGTTCAACTGAAAATTATCCCCTTGTAACTTTTACCATGAGCTTTCTATTGCGAGGTCCATCGTATTCACAGAAAAAAATGCCCTGCCATGTGCCAAGCACAATATTGCCATTTTCTATGAAACAATGTGCGTTTACATTGGTGATAGTTGATTTAATATGAGCATCTGCATTACCCTCAAGATGCCTATAGTTTGAATCGTGAGGTATTAGTTTTGAAAGTTGTTCTTCAATATCAGTTTGCACAGATGGGTCTGCATTTTCATTGATTGTTATTCCTGCAGTTGTATGTGGAACAAAAATCCAGCATATACCCTCATTGATTTTGCTTTCTGCAACGATATTCTTGATTTTTTCTGTAATATCTATGAGTTCAATCCTCTTGTGGGTTTTGACTTGAATAATCTTTATCAAAGCAATTCACCTCCGTCTGTTTCTATTAGCCGCAGAATACAACAAAATGGGGGGGCTTTAAGCCCCCCCATTCGCTCTTATCGGAGTAAAGTAAGTTTTCGTGTTAGTGATCTATCACCTGTCGTCAGTCTGTAAAAGTAAACACCCTGCGGCAGAGCATTTCCCTTTGAATCCTGAGAATTGAACACAACGGAGTGAATCCCTGATGATTGGTGTCCATCTACAAGTGTTCTTATTTCCTGTCCAAGTAGATTGTACACCTTCAAGCTGACATTAGCATCCTTTGGGAGGGCATAAGAAATCAGTGCATTGCTCTTTACAGGATTTGGATTTGTTGGTAGCAGTGAAAGAGCATAGGTTTTGCTCTCGATACCTTCAGATACTCCTTGTGCATCTGGTGTATGTGCTCTAACAAGCATTTCCCATGCATCTCTATCTCTGGACGGTGCCCAGGTTCCCGTGAATTCCCATCCTCGTCTTGAGAATGGACCTACATCTTCCATCATAATTCTAGGGAAGCTGTCACCTACCTGAATCATTCCAACATAACATACACCACTGGCAATATTACCAGGTCCCGAGGGAATATTTACCGTGTAAAAACTGAAGCCAGTTCCCGCCGTGACATATACAGTGTCAGAAAACAGGATTGTGCCTGGACTTCCACCTGGTCCATCATCATCTAAAAACATAATCGGAACGTTGCAGTTATTGGTTGATGACATTGCAAGGGTGACCTGGTCGATGGTAATGGGATACTGGGGAGGTTCGAATTCCTGACCCCATCCGCCACCTGCACCGAGCCACGCATATCCGCTCGCACTTGCGGGGTCGGAGTCATACATCATCCAGCCAGGAAGAGTTAGAACCTCAAGCTCTACATCCTTCGAGTTGTTTGTAGGATTGATATCTCCTGTAAGATGTGTCTGAATGAGAGTTAAATAGTCATTAACTGACGGAGGTGTCCATGCAGGTGTAAATGCTAATGTTGTTTCCGCACCGGCAACAAGACCGCTCACAGCTATGGTGTCCGCATAATAGGTTGCATTGGTTGTATCCCATACAATACAGGTGACTGTAAAGCTTGTTGCGTCCACATTTCCATAGTTTCTGATATCAGTTGTAAGAGTGAAAGGTTCTCCAGGAAAGATAAAGACACCCTTGCTTCCCGGGGTTATGGCATTGCTGATGCCTATATCAAGCGCCTGGTAATTTGTTGAATCAGGTGGGATAAACTGAACAGCATAGTTTGGTAACTGGTCAGGATTTTTATTGAGAAAAACCTGAAGTCCAACATCACCTATTACATCTTCAATACCAGCACAGTCAGCGCCCGAATAGAACTGTCCCGATTGCGGTCCATACTGGAAATATATACAACTATCAGCTGCGGTGAGTATTATCTGGAAACTATGTTCACCGACAATTCCTCCCTGAGTCCACGCAGGGACCTTTATGAAAGATATAATGAATGTGTCAACATTATTTGAATAGTAATAACACTCTGCTGGCAATCCATCCTGGAAAGTCAAGTCCGCTCCAAGGGGTATAGCTATATCATTTGGCGCCGCTGTATTTGGAATAAAGAAACCACTGACACCCTGCGGAGTATAAACATTTGCATCGGAGAAGGAGATACCACCGTTCGATTCAGCCCAGAACTGATTGACGCTGTACCAGTAGTAAGGAAAGTCAAAACCTATAGGTATAGGTCCAACATTGTTATCATCTCCGAGACCACTTACGGCAGTTCCGGTGCCTGTAATGTCAATCCAGCTAAAGGTAGGTCCACCCGCTTCATCGCTGTCTATCCATACATAGCCATAAGAATCAGGTCCGCCTGTTCCACGAACTGAAGGCCATACTTTCCCGTTGTTAGGTGTTGACTGCATTGCAAAAGCAACTGATGCTATGAGAAGAAAAATTACGATTGTGAAGAGTTTCATCTTCATTTACTGCCTCCTTGTTTGGTTGAAACGGTTAGAAACTATTTTCACCTCCTTTCTCAGTTGAATCAATTTTTCCCATTCTAACACAAATCGGAAAATTTTCAAGTCTTTTTTAAAAATCAATCACTCTATTTTTCTTCTCTGAAGGCATTCTCAAAATACTCAATCTCAACATCCTGTTTGTATTCCTTGATAGAGAGCACATCAAATCTAACATCGCTTTTGTCGTATAGATTGTTAACCAGAAGATAGTACTTTGCTGTTTTAATAATCTTTCGCATTTTTTTCCTGTTTACTGCTTCTTCTGGATTGCCAAATCGTGAAGATTGTCTGGTTTTAACCTCAATAAATGCAATAAGGTTCTTTCTTCCAGCAATGATGTCAATTTCTCCAACTTTGGATCTATAGTTCCTTTCAAGTATATTGAATCCCTGTTCGACAAGGAAAATTAAAGCTCTTTTTTCTCCCTTATCACCGATTGCCTTTCTATTAATCATCGTGTTTTTACATTAGCCATAAACCGAGCAAATATTTGAGGAGAATTACGGTTGTCGTAAAGTTTAATTATGAACTTGAAAGTCAAAAAAAACATTGCAGGAAATATTCCTCAAGTTCTTTTGCGTCTTGAAAAGTAAAGTTTAACAGGGTTGAAGCTTTTTCTATGAATCTTGCAGGGACCCACTTTTTTGAGCGTTTCAATATGATACCTGGTACCGTAACCTTTATTTTGTGAGAAACCATATACAGGAAATTCCAGGTCGTATAGTTCCATTAGTCTATCCCTGAAAACTTTGGCAACTATTGATGCGGCGGCGATCGAGAAGCACAGATTGTCACCATTTTTTATTCCCGTTTGTGGAATGGGAAGACCCGGGATTTCATATCCATCAACCAGGACATAATCTGGAAGGAATCTTAGTTTGTCAATAGCACGGTACATAGACTCAAAAGTAGCCTTCAGGATATTGACTTTGTCTATTACTTGAGCATCTACGCATCCTACCGAAAAGGTAATTGCATTGCTTATGATATCACTGAATAGAGTTTCTCTCATTCGAGGTGTAAGTTTCTTTGAATCTCTGATTTCCTTGTTACAGTATTCTCTGGGTAGGATAACAGCAGCAGAGACAACAGGTCCAGCAAGGGGTCCTCTTCCAACCTCATCAATTCCTGCAATAAATTCAGCTCCATTTTCCCATAAACTTTTTTCGAAACGTCTCATATTACCTTACTTCTTTGATTTTTGCTTTTTTCCCTTTTCTTGCTCTTAGATAGTAGAGTTTTGCCCTTCTTGTTTTTCCTCTTTTCAGTATTTTTATGTCTTCGATATTTGGCGAGTTCAGGGGAAATATTCTCTCAATCCCTATTCCTTGAGTTACTTTTCTCACCGTAAAAGTTTGGCTTATCCCTCCGCCGCGCTTTTTTATGACAGTTCCTTGAAATTTCTGAATCCTGTTCTTAGCTCCTTCTTGTATTTGCACAAAAACCTGTACCGTGTCACCTGAATTAAAAGAGGGCATTTTCTTTTTTTCGATTTCTTTCTTGCTCACCTTTCCTCCGTTATCCTTTTTTTGAATTCAATAGATCAGGGCGATTATCAGTTGTTTTCTTCAAAGATTTATCTGCTCTCCACACATCTATTTCCTTGTGATTTCCTGAGAGAAGGATATTCGGAACGGTCATTCCGTGAAAATCTCTTGGTCTCGTATAGTATGGAGCGTCGAGCTTTCCTGACATAAAAGAATCAGTTTTAGCCGAATCGAAATCACTCAGTACATCGGGCTGTAATCTTGAAACTGAATCGATTATTACCAATGCAGGTATTTCACCACCACTTGTTATATAATCTCCTATGGAGATTTCTCTATCGATAAGATAGGTTCTCACTCTTTCATCCACACCCTTGTATCTGCCACATATGAGTATTATATGCTTCTTTGCAGAGAGCTCGATAGCGAGTTTTTGGTCGAATTTTTCTCCTTGAGGTGAAAGAAGAATAACTTCACTTTCGTCCGTTTTTATGTCCTTAAGTGCGTTGAAGATAGGTTCCACTTTCATAATCATCCCTGGACCACCGCCAAAAGCGTAGTCGTCAGTATTCCTTGCTTTGTCCTTTGTATAATTTCTAAGATTCTTAATTTGCAGTTCGATTTTTCCAAACTCGATTGCCCTTTTTATAATGGAATGTTCTATGGGTGTAAAAAATATTTCAGGGAAGATTGTCAGTACATCGATTTTCATATTGTGTATCCTAAAATTAGCATCTACTTACATTTAACTTTGTTACATAAAACTACCTATAATGTAAAATATGTTCACTATACATTAAACAAACTAAAATGGTTTTTTCTAATAGATTCTTCGTTCATTCGAGAATTTCGAGAATAGCCCTTTTCCCCAATTTCATAGATGCAGCCGTAATAATGGTTCTTATTGCTTTGGCAGTTCTTCCTTCCTTACCAATAATCTTACCCAGGTCCCCGGAACCAACCCGTAGCTCAAAGACGGTCGTTTTTTCACCTTGTATTTCCGTAATCTTAACCATTTCGGGAAAATCGACAAGTGATTTAGCAATGCGTTCTACCAGTTCTTTCATCGTTTACTCCTCCTTTTTCGGTTTCTCCGCACTGTTCTTTGTCTTTTTCGGTTTTTCTTTTTCAGTTTCTTGTTGTCTTTTCAGCTTCTTGTACAGGCCTTTTACTGTGTTTGAGAATTGTGCCCCTTTCACCTGCCAATCTTCAGCCTTTTTAAGATCGAAAACAATGTCATCCTTATTTCGTGGATCGTAGTGACCAATAGTCTCTATAAATTTACCATTTCGAGAAGTTCTTGCGTCGGCTACAACAATCCTATAATAGGGTTTTTTTTTGCTTCCAATTCTACGTAATCGTATTCTGACTGCCAAGGACTATAACACCTCCTTTCAAAAAACTTGATTAAATATAACACAATATGTGTTGATTGTCAAGACTTTATGTCAAATTTTTTTTTCAGATGGAAACAAATTAGGCGAACTGTATCTCGGTTATGGACAGTTGTTCCAATATTTTTATTGCAAAAAGCGATTTAATCTGGTATGATATTTTTATTGTTGTATATGCGCTGGAGAAAAGACATCCTGTTTGAAGGCATCTGTTCTAAAATCTGAGTAATCAGGTATAATAAATATTATACCAGGAGTGAAAATGAGAAAATGTTTAATCGCAAGTTTTGTGCTTTTTTTAATCGTCCCCTCTGTTGGAGCGACATCTCTTCGTATCATTGGAATGGGCTCTCTTGATCTTGTTGTTGAAGATGAATCAAATAGAATTAATCTTTTTGACTACGGACAGAATGTTGCGGGATTTTATAGCGATGAGATGGGTTCGAGCATTGAAACCTATGTTATACACGGTACAGTAGGGAATTCAGATTCCAGTGGAACTAGAGAGCCGGAGACGAATTATTGGGGGATCAATCTGCCTTATTTGGATCTTTCTGCACCTGTAGATATTGGGATAGGGAGTAATACTTTCTCATCGCTTTCCGGGATTCCAACTGGAGTACAATTCAATCACAGGGCTGAGAATGGGTTCGCATTCGGGGCAATAGGAGCATATTCATCCAGCAGCTCGAAGTATGAAAGCTGGAACAGGGAGGATATGGTATCAATGCCTTTGGGAAATATTTTGTTCTCAAAGGATTTTGGAGTATACAGCGCTGGAGCATCCGGTGGTTTTGGAAAAATTTCCTATACAAACAATCAAGATAGTAGTGTAATAAATGCTTCACTGAAAGGTGCTCAAATAGCTGGTGCAATGCACCTATCTCCAATGCTCGATATTGGTGTCAATGGTGGAATAGCATTTCCAGATGCCAGCTTAGAAGCATCCTGGTACAGGCAGTCATTCGATGGGAATGCTTTTTCCATGGGTGTTCAAGGTATTTCGCGAATTCCGGGACTAATGAAATTTGGGGTTAAGTTTGGAGCAACATCATCCGGACTCGACGGCAAGACTACCTTTGGGAACATAACAATTGAATCCGGAGATATGAACAGTATGGATTTCATTTTTGACACAAAAGTTCTTTTTTCTTCCATTCTGCTTCCATTAAAAGTGGGCGCCGATATTGGATACAGAAAAATACATACCACATTCAGTGATACTCTTTTGACTATTTCCGATAATTCTCTGTCGGTTACCGATTTAGGTTTTGGTGTAAGTTATGCTTTACCCTTTTTGACACCGGGAATCCAGGGTAACATTAGAAATCAGTCCTCGGCTGACAATTTAGGTAATGCGGGAGTCGCGAATTCTAATCAGTGGAGTGTGCGCATTGGAGGAGAGTTCGGGCTGAACAGTCTAAGTATTAGAGCAGGTTATATTATTAAGAGAGAAGACCCTGACAGAGACATAGAGAATGATGAAAAGAGCAGTAGAAGTATTACAGTTGGAGCCGGTATATTGCTTCCCTTTAAGATTGAGATTGCATATGTTAACAAGGAAACAAAACCTGTGGACAATCCTATAGAAAGGAAAGAGACAGATAACACAGTTTACTCAGCTCTCAAGGTTAGTTTTTGAGATGATAAGATTGACGGTTGATTGCATCATAGAGATTGATGGGAAGATTGTTTTAATAAAGAGAAAAAATCCTCCTTTTGGTTGGGCGATTCCAGGCGGTTTTGTGGAGGAAGGAGAAACTGTTGAGGAAGCCGTAAGAAGGGAAATGGATGAAGAGACCAATCTGTCTCTTCGGAATTTAGAGCAGTTTCACGTATATTCTGACCCATCGAGAGATCCCCGTGGGCATACTGTTTCGGTGGTTTTCACCGCAAAAGGAGGAGGAATAGCCAAAGCAAAAGACGATGCGAAAGAATTGGCTTTATTTACTGAAGATGATTTACCAGGGAATATTTCTTTCGACCACAAAAAAATTATCTCCGACTATTTTCTAAGCAAGAGAGGTCACATCTTCAAGACTGAATTATGACTGATTTTCTCAGAAGTTGTATTTGTGCCGAGAATTGCATTTTCTTCTCTGCTAATTTGCTTTTTCTAATTTGTCAGCAGACATTACCTGGTCGACAAAAGCCTCTTCAGGAAGAGCACCTTCAAATGAAATATTTTCGTTAATGATAACTTTCGGAACACCATAAACACTGTATTTTTGTGACAGTATCATAAACTCTGTTGCATCTATTGCTTCTGCGGTTATTTTGTCGCTTATAAATGCCAGCTTATGTGCAAACTGCACAGCAGTGGGACAGTATGGTCAGGTGTTTGTTACGAAAACTTTGATGTGTATAGGTTTCTTAAGGGTTGCGATTCTTTTAAGACTTTTTGGTGAAAGCTTTTTTTCGCCTCCGGAAATCATCAAAATATCACCAATGAGGGAAGTAAATTCATACCCACCAGGTATACCGTATAGGCGGATTCCATAATCTACATCATCCATAATTACGGTTGCCGGGATTTTGTCAATATTGTACTTCGTTACTTGCTCTTTGTCCGCTACAAAGTCTTTTACATCCAGAGTTATTTTATCGGAGAGGGAAGAAATCTCAGAGAGAAGATTGTGGGTATCTTTACAGAATTGACATTCTAATTCTTGAGTGAAATAGACAATTCTTACCGGTTTCTTAAGATTTTCCTCAAACTGTTTTTTTACTTGAGACCTTATATTATCTGGCAATATCGGCATAATACCTCCTTATCGAAGCAGAAATCCAGTCAGTTTTTCATGACCTCAATATAAAGTACTTTCATAAAAAAGTCAATACTTAAACTTAAATTTTATGCCTAAATTGTAATTTCCTTCTTCATTTCTCTTCCCAACAATATAACTTCTTTTCAATATTTTGTATTCGATCTCAAACTCATCCTTGGAGGTAGCAAAAATATCGTGTGTGACACCCAGGTATAGATCCTTTGAAATATATTTTCCAACCGTTAATTTCGCAGTTTTTTGAGGTCCGAGCAATTTTGTTTCAAGATCGATAGCATCAATGCCAAGACTAGACTGCAATTCGTGAAGCAGAGTTTGTCTTATCCAGTAACTGGCTGCTCTGTCTGAAAGGTTACTCATATTTGCAAGAGAGGTAATGCCTTCTAATGATGTTACATTCAAACTTAAAAGCAGAATAATGTTTTCTTCACTAAGAGAGGAATTTTGGGAGGTTAAACTAAAACTCGGTTCCTGCATTGTTCCCGCAACATTCAAATACACTATTGTTGTTGTATCTTGTTGTTTGGAATCGTTATCCTGTGAGTATGTGTAGTGTACTTTTGTCTGTGCGAGAAGATCAATTTCTGGATTCAACTCAGGTGAGTTGGTGAATTCAAAAGCTCCTCTGTCTATTGAAAATGTATGGTCAAGATAGTAGATGAAACCTCTTTTTGTTTCGAATGCACCAGAGAGTTGAGGTGCATTACCTGTTCCTTTTGCATATATCTTGCCACTCAGTTCCACATCTACATCTTCGTTCTTAAGCCAGATGTCTCCCCCTTCTGCTGAAACCTCTACATCATATGAGAAATTTCCTTTTCTCATACCTTTTTCTCTTCTACCTCTAAATGGAATTGTAATATCTCCTTTTTCTATTTTGACTTTTCCCGTGAGGAGAAGGTTTGTGAAGGGTCCTTGCAGTTTCATCTCTGGATTCACAGTCAGGTAAATATCTTTGAAACCTTTAAGGGGTATGTGTTTTCCTGAAATCTTAAGGTCAATGGTTTCAGGCTTAATGCCGTGAAAATTCATGTTTCCATTTAGATTCAAATAGCCATCTTCAACGGTTGAGTGGACTTTCTTTATCTGTATTCCATGCTCTGAGAGCTCGAAATATGCTTCTGTATCTTTCATCCTAATTCCGAGAAAAGGTATGTAGAAATTCGCAGAATACAATCTTAAATCTCCTTTCAAATCAATGCCTCCGAGAGTTCCATTTCCTCTGATTGTGCCATAAACCTTCCCTCCTTCATAATGACAGAATTTGTCAAAAGGGTAAAAAACCCAATCCCCTAAGTCTTTTGCGATAATAACGAAATCAATCTTCCTGTTCTTGTTTTTTTCTTTCCTGAAAACATCCAGGGGGATTGTGCCTGTTGCTTCCGAAGTTTCATCACCTTTTAGAATTTTCAAAGAAGTTATACTTATTTCCTCATTCAAGTAACTAAGGTTTCCAGTTATTCTGTCTGCATACATTTCTTCGAGGAAGAAATTTTCAATATTCAGTTTTAGACTTAGTGCGAGATTGCGAAGAGTGCCTTCTCCAGACAGTTTGAAATCAAGTGTTCCACCAACATCCTTTTCGATCTTCAAAAGGTCTGAAATGGTTCGGAGATCCAAACTATCTGCAGATATTAGAATTTTATAGTCCCATTTCTTGTTTACATCAAAAGAAGTTACTATTGGAATGTTGGCGAGAAATAATTCGCCATCGGTTAGTTTCAGTCCATCTTTCGTAAGTTCAAGTCTTAAGATTTTTCTATTCTTAACCTCTGCCTTTTTGTACTTAAAATCAAGTGTATCAACTAAGATGAAAAGTTTGCTGTTTTCCTTTTTCAGATTAACGGTAGCATTAAAGTTTATTTCTTTTGATTTCGAAGAAAGGGAAAGGGTTTTCACCATTGAATCCGAGTTTATGGAAAGCTTCAGATTGTCCAGATGGGTATTAAGTATGTCGATATGCCTTATTTCGATGTCGGAATGACCTTGTGGAATTACATAGTTAATTGAAGCGCGTATGTTTTGGGCTCTTATGTTATTATAGCTGGGGTTAGAGTACACAATATTTCCCTTTATTTCTCTCTTCCCTTCTGTTTCCTTGTAGTAACCTTCCATAGTTAAAAATCCGTTTATGTTAGCAATACCAAAGAGTTCAAGAACTGGTGGAGCAGAAAAATGATTGGCACTTATTGTTAGATTTTTGTTATCTCCCCACTCGCCATGAAGTTTTAACCATTCTGCATTCTTGTATAAATCGAGTTTGTCTGCGATTATCAAACCATGTTCAACTGTTACATTGGCATTTAAGGAGTCTACAATAAGATTCTTTATATGACTGTTTATAAGATGAGCCTGAATTATGATTTTCTTTTTGTAAGGGTTTTGAACGTTTTCGGCTTTTACAGAAATTTTGCCCGATACTCTTGCCTTAATATTTTTATTGAATCTTGCAAGGATTTCATCCATAACGAAATTGTCGACATTAGAGTTGAACATAAAATCCTTGCTTTTGGTATTATAAACCCCAGTTAAATCTAACTTTCCATGAGAAGATTGCACGCTAAGCGCATTAATAAGCAGATTTCTTTTCTTTAAGGCTGCATCAAAGATAACGGTTCCAACGGTGTCACCATTGTAGATAAGGTCATTTATCGATAAATTGGTTTGTGTTTTCATATTATCGGTTTTTCCTTTGAGTTCTAATTTACCTGTAAGGTTGCCGCCAAAAGTTTCTTTTGAAGAAAGAAAAGCTTTTGAAAATTCACTCAAAGAAAATTTCTTTATGTTTACTGTGAGAGGTTTTGTATCATCGAAAAGATTGCCTGAAAGTGACACAGATGAGTTCGATGTTTTAAGGGAACAATTAAGAAAACTAATAAATCCATCCTTGAAAATCAATGTGCTGGTAAAGGATTTTATGTCTGTTATATATCTTATGCTTGCATTGCATTTGTTCACATATACTACTTTTTTGTTGGGCAAAAAGAGGATTTTCCCTTCCATATTTATGTTTTGTATGCTGTATGTTTTATTTCTTGATTTGAGTTTTATTTTTCCTTTTACAATAGATATATTTTGAAGTGAAATTGTATTTTGTGTTTTGTTTTCTTTTCTGTTTGTATCCTTTTCCGCTGTTTTCTTTTTTAGCAGTTCAGAAGGTATATTACTGAAGTCGAAGCAAGGTTCGTATATTAAGATTCTTTTGAAGGTTTTTACTCGCTTCAACATTGAAAAGAGGTTAAATTCGATTGAGACAGTCTCAGCGCTTCCGAGCTGGATACCATCTTTGCTATGCAATGTTATGTTGTTGAAAGCATATCCTGTAAGTATGTTCCCTTCCGTTTGCTTGATTTCCACTTGAACGTTGAGGTTGGATTCAACAACGTTCGTGAACACCTCTTCGACTTTTCTTTGCACTATGTCACTTTTTGTGGCAAGAAAAGAGAATATGGTGAGGATTAAAGACAGAAGAATCAAGATCGAAAAAATTGGCCAGAGTACTCTTCTTTTTCTCATCTTAGTAGGCATTACCTATTGCAAAATAAACATTCCCTTTGTAGTTTTTTGTTCTATCGGTCAACCTGTATCCATAATCAATTCGTACAGGACCAATGACTGTATTGTACCGTATACCAAATCCAATCCCGAGCTTGGTGCTTTTCAGGTTCATATCCTCTCTGTTCAGCCACAATCCACCCCAGTCTGCAAAAACTGCTCCGCTGAGAAGTTTATAGATGGGAAACCTGAATTCCTCACCACCATTTATAAGGTAAATGCCGCTATATTTGCCTCTTATGTCAAGAGTGCCTATGGAACTTTCGCTATATCCTCTCAATGAACTGGCTCCACCCAGTTCAAATCTTTCATCTACTGAGATTGAAGTTCCAGTGTTCGATCTTAACGGAAAGGTGTATCCTATTCTCAAATTGGATGCCAGCACCGAACGTTTGGTTACTCTCCTGTATATACTAAAATCCTCTATATATCTTATGAAATGATTATCTCCTTTAAGAAGATTACCTGCGAACTCGGTTGAAGTCAAGGAAAGCAGTCCCTGGTGGGGGTTGAAAATATTATCTCTTCTATCTCTGGAGTAAGCGAAAAGGACCGAGTTTGTTAGTATATTCTTTTCGGGTTTGTAATCACCCATTATATTTATGAACGCCTTCTTGAATTTTAACTCAACTGTGATATCGGTGGATAGATTAACAGAATATCCAACTCTACTGTTTATTCCATATATATTTCCAAAATACTGAGAAGCTTTGGCATCCTGAGTCCTTGTCGTAACTTCTCTTTCATTGTAAAGATACAAACTGAATCTTAGAGGTGTACTGAACAAGTATGGTTCCGTATAATTAATGTTGAGGTTTCCCCATTCTTCCCGTCTAAAGTTGAATGTATAGGTGTAATTGATATTGATTGATTGGCTATTATTGAGAAGATTATCATTTCCCCAGCCAGCATTCATTGTTATTCTATCCGGTGTCTGAAATGCTGGAGCAAGAACTACCCATTTTGTTTTGCCTTCTATAACCTTAAAAACCACTGTAACTTGTTCTTTTTTTTCCTTAATACCTTCAATTTCTGACTTCACATCGTCAAAGAGACCTGTGGCATATATCTTTTGTTGCGATGAGTAAACTTTCCCGGGAGAGTAAACATCTCCAGGTTTTAACAGTATTTCTCTTTCTATTATTTTACTCCGTACTGATTTGTTCCCCACAATTTTTATGTCTTTGACAAAAACCTTCTTCCCTTCCTCAATAGTAAAAGTAAGATTGTTGTCAATAAGAAAACTGCCTTCAGATGAGGTTGTTACTTCGGCATATATGTATCCTTTTTGTGCATACATTGCGGTAAGATTATATCTCGAGGTAAAAACCTTAAGATAGTCGTATGGTTCTCTTGTTTTTACAATGATTGCTTTCAGTAGTTTCTTATTCGTTATGGTTTTGTTTCCAATAAAAGTAATTGATTTAATAATTGCTCTTTTGCCTTCGTTTATTGTGAAATAGAGATCTATGGCGTTTTTTTCAGGGAAAAATTCACCCTTCCTGGCGAGAATTTTTGCATCAAAAAATCCTTTCATTTTGTAATATGATAGCACATTATCAAGTCCAACTTTTACTTTGTATTCATCATAGATGTCACCTTCTCCTATTATCCTCATTGCCTTTTTCAATTGTTTTGGTTTTAAGGATTTTGCACCTAAAAAACTGATTTTTTGAATGAACAATTCTTCTTCTTCTTTTTCCATAGCCATTCTTTTTGGACTACACTGAACGACTAACAAAATAAATGAGAGAAGAAGAATAGGAAAGAAAACTGTAAACTTGCTCTTACTGTTGTTAAGCATTTTTTCTGTTATGTTAATCAATACATCTTTCTGATGTTAACACCAGTATAGTAATGTTTCAATATTTGTTTGTAATCAAAGCCCTCTCTTGCCATTCCAATTGCACCCCATTGACACATCCCACATCCATGTCCCATTCCCTTTCCTGTTATGAAAACACTATCATTTTGCTCTTCAATGAAGAAGTAGTTGCTTGGAAGGATTTTGTCATTAATCTTTAGAATCGTTCTTATGTCAAAGCCATTGAATCTGAATGTGCGACAATTGGTATTGACTATTAAGGTTTTTACTCTTTGTGAGATTGGATTTCTTTCAATGGACAACATTAGAATCCTGGTTGAATCCACAGTAACAAGGGAAATATCACCAGCAAATATGTTTTTCTTAAGCAAATTGTAAAAGTCCTTCTTTGAAAAGTGTTTTGACCAAGTGTAAAGGGGAGAAATGCTGCAGAAGGCATTTTCTCCTTTGCCAGGTTTGGGCTTGTCTTCGACGCTAACGAGATATGGCAGACGTTTCTTTCCCCAATTATCCCTGAAGTCCGATGTTCTTCCACCACAAGTCGATGAGTATTTTGCTTCGATAGGTTCATCTCCGTATGTAATTATTTCCCCGAATGTCTCATTTACCGCACTGTCTGCAATTGGATACATATACTCCGTTCCTTTGTAAACCTGATCATATACAGTCGAAACAACATCAAATCGGTTTTTCTCTTTAAGATTCAAGTGTTTAAGAGCATATGTCCTTGCCGCAACGGCTTGAGCTTTGACTGCTTCGAGTTCTTCGGGTGCTCGTGTTCCCATCTCGTGGGGCACAACACCTCTTATGTATGTTTCCATATCTACTTGATTGATGATGGAAATATCTCTGTTTTCATATATTACAAGTTTTCCCATATATCCGATTCCGTTTACATAGATTGGAGACTCATTCCGAGTTTCCAATGATAATGGAAAACCATAGTTACTGACTCTTGTAATATTTATGGTATCAGATGGTTTTGTTTTGAATTTGTAGAATGGGCTTTTTAGTTCAATCGATGCTGTTGAGAATACATTTGCACAATTTATGTCTTCAGCAATTTGAACTCTTACAATGGGAACCCCAAATCTATTGGTCTTATACATTGCTCGCTTTGCACAACCAAAGGTGAATACAATGGCAATGAGTACAATGGAAAGCAATGTCTCCATTCTCTTTTTCTCTATTATTTTATTATATTGCGTGATTATGATTATCCCTATACTATTTGTTTTCGATCTTCTCTAATCCTCCCATATAAGGAATTAAAACTTCCGGAACTCTGACACTGCCATCTTCTTCTTGATAATTCTCAAGGATAGCGATAAATGTTCTTGGTGTTGCCAGTCCGGAAGAGTTCAAAGTATGGGGGTAAGTCAGTTTTCCTTCTTCCTTTAGACGAATATTGGCGCGTCTGGATTGAAAGGCTTCGAAATTGCTCGCTGACGAGACTTCAAGGAATTCCCGGGACCCTGGTGCCCAGACCTCAAGGTCATAAGTTTTCGCTGACGCAAAGGAGAGGTCTCCCGTGGAAAGTAGAACTATTCGGTAGGGGAGCTTAAGTAGTTTTAAAATTTTCTCAGCATCTCTTGTTAAGGTTTCAAGCTCTTCATATGAATTATCAGGATCAACGAATTTTACGAGTTCAATTTTGTTGAATTGATGAACTCTTTTCAAGCCTTTGGTTTCCTTGCCGTAGGAGCCCGCTTCTCTCCTGAAACATGCACTATAAGCGACATACTTGAGTGGGAGATCTGTCTTCAAGATTGTTTCATCCATATGAAGGTTTGTGATGGGAACTTCAGCCGTTGGATTGAGAAACATATCATCTTTTTCCACAATGTACATATCATCTTCCAACTTGGGCAGTTGCCCTGTTCCAAACATCGCCTTTCTATTGACAAGGAACGGAGGAAAAATCTCTTTGTATCCACAATCTGTGTGGGTATCGAGCATAAAATTGATGAGTGCCCTTTCAAGGCGCGCACCGACTCCTGTATAGCAGGGAAAATTACTTGCACTTAATTTTGCGGCTCTCTGGAAATCCAGGAGGTTGTTTATCTTCGCCAATTGCCAATGAGGTAAAGGATTGAAAGGTAGTTTCTTTATTGGTGTTTCCATCACAATTTTATTGAAAGCGGAATCTTTTCCAACAGGTACCGAGCTGTGAGGGATATTCGGAATCCATGTTAGGAGTTCATTGAGCGATTTCTGCATCTCTTTTTCTTCGGTCTCCAGTCGTTTGATTTTTTGCGAAACCTTTCTCATACTTTTTATCTTTTCGGGTTCATCCTTTCCACTTTGCCTGGATTCAGCAATTTCCTTGGAAACTTTGTTTCTGATAGACCTCAGATCATCTAATTCCTTCTTAAGAACTCTGTGTTTCTTGTCCAGTGAAACGAATAGATTAACATCTACTTTTTCATTCTTATTCTTTGCTGCCTGTTTTACTTTTTCTATGTTTTCTCGCACGAATTTCAAGTCTAACATAATAAATACAATACTTTATGGATAAAGAAAAGTCAAGGAAAAAATTTTTTTCTTGACTTTTCATTCGATTATATGCTAAATGTATATATTGACTTGTTAAGAGTTTAAATCAATCAATTGAAGATGAATATAAAAATAGGTTCAGTCCTTAAAGAATTCAAAGAAGGTAAATTTCGTAATGCTTATCTTCTTTTTGGAGAAAATGAATATAGTATAAAGGAAGTGATTGAAACCATAAAAAAAGATGTGCTAAATCCCGGTTTTGGGTCTTTTGATCAGGAGAATTTCGATGTTTTGGAAAATGGGTTTAGCTACGATGAGGTGGAAAGGGCTTTGCTTACACCACCTATGGCATCGATTAGGCGACTTGTTATCCTGAAGAATGTGCATAAACTTGGGAAATCCGCTCAAGGAAATCTGCTTGGTTTCCTTTCTTCTCACATTGACACATCTCTGCTTGTGATGACAGCAATTTCAGATAGGAATATCAAAGTAGCCTTCTTTGAAGAAATCAAAAAACTCTGCTGCAGTTTGGTTTTCAAAAATCTTAGATCTGATATGTTGCCGAGATGGATATTGGATTATATAAGACAGATGGGGTATACAATAGAACCGGATGCAATTTTGGCAATTCTGGAATATGCTGGCAATAATCAAATGTCACTTTCCTCTGAGATTGAAAAAATGATTACTTATGTCGGTGCGAAGAGGAAATTGGCTAAGGAAGATGTTCTTGCTGTTCTAACATCAAATAAGGTCAAAACGGTGTTTGACCTTCAAGATGCTGTGGGAACGAGAAAACTAAAGGACTCTCTTTCAATTCTTCAATATCTCCTGGAGTGGGGTGAGGTGCCAGCTAAAATTCTTGGTGTACTGAGAGGTTTTTTTATAAGACTTTCCGGTATGATGTACTACAAAAGAAAAGGTTTATTGAATTGGGATACTGCAAAGAAGTTGGGTATAATGCACTTTAATTTTAGGAAAGAGATAAATTATCTGAAGAATTTTACCGACATTGAATTAAGAAAAAGATTGAAACTCCTCTATGACGCAGAAATCAGTTCGAAAACCGGAGGAGATTTAGACTATGTACTCACTTACCTTGTATATAATCTTATTTAACTGGAGGGAACGATGGATGAGAATAACGGTGCTGAATTTAGTGAACTAATTAAAAAACGTGACGATTTGTTAGGGAAACTAAAGAAACTTGAGGGAAAGAAGGCTACTACAAAAGAAAATATTTATAATAAGGTGAGAATGGATTATGAAAATCGACTCAATGAACTGGACTCAAAGGTAAAGGAAAATGTGGATTATGCTCGCGCGAAGATTACTGAATTACGGGAGGGCGAGGAAGACTTGAAATTTCAAAGAGAAGCTTGTGCCGACAACATCGAGGAACTTAGGCTGAGGTTTGAACTTGGTGAGTTCACTGAGGGCGATTATGAGAAAACAATAGAGGGAGAGGAAGCGAAGCTAAAGGAAATCGACGACAGGTTGGGAGGTGTTGAATCAGAAATTGATTCTATGAAAGATTTGGTTCAGGAAAAGGGTGAGGAAATGGAAGAAGAGGTTGTCCAGCCAACAGGTGAAGAGGAGATAGAAGGAATAGAGGAAGAACATTTTGACGAGAAACCGATGGAAGAGGTCAAAAAAGAGATACAAGCAGAAGCTGAAGAACAGTTAGAAGAAGAGGAAGAGGAGAAAGAGCCTGAAATAGGTGAGAAAGAACTGAAGGTTGAAGAACCTGCAGTGAGTGAGGAGGAAATTCCTCTTGAAGAAGGAGTGGAAGAAGAGGAAACGGAAGTTTCAAATGAAGAAATACCAACGGAAGAGACACCGGATGAAAAGATACCAGAGGAAGACTTAGGTGTGGGTATTCAGGAAAAGGAATTTGAGAACGCATTTACTGCTGAAGGAGAGGGTGAAGAAGGAAAGGAAGAGGAAAAGGAAAAAGAGGAAGAGAAAAAAGAAGAGGGTGAGAAAACACTTGAGGACAGCCTCGAAGATTCGCTCGATGATTTGCTGAAAGAATCAGCTCCGTCTGAGGGTGAAGAGTCATCCTCAGAAACACCTGAACCCAATATCATTAGTGAAGGAGAGGCTGTAAAGGAAGAGACAAGCAAGCTTGAGGGTTATGATGAAAACGGAGCGGAAATCAATGAAGAAGATAATGAGGAAAAGGGGGATCAAGAGGGTTTGAAATGTCCGAAATGTGGTTTCTTAAACAGTAAAGATAGCTGGTATTGTGAAAAATGCGGAGCAGAGTTGTTGCAGTGAAAAATTGTGACGGCATATGCACGCATATACACGCAATTTGTATATTCTATTCCAAGGCGTAATTACTTTGATGAATACTCATAGAATTTCGTCATTGCGAGCCCTGAAGCGTATTTTTCAGGGCGTGGCAATCTCATATATTTTTTTCATAATTGTCCTTTTCCCAGCATTTGCTTTTGCAGATTCCTGGATTCAAACGGATTGGAGTGGGGGAGATGGATTTATGCAGTGGCAAAATGCAGCGGGTTATTATAACGATTATGGTGTGAATGGATGGCGAAAACCTGGTTCACTCACCCTTTTTGCTCCTGATTTTGGTCATTTTAAATCCATTGGAAAGGTTCAGAATGAAGTTGGTGTGTACAGCATACATTCTGATAGTTTAAACCGCTATTATGCAGGAGTTGGGTCGAATACATCGGGCTCAGCCAGACTATGCATATCCACAAATTTTGGAAATACTTGGCAGTATAGTTTAGTAGACAGCACTTCTTGTAAAAAGGTTACTTCTATTTTTCTTCCTTCTTTTTGTGAAGAGATTTTCGTGGGCACAGAGCCTTCCAAGGTTTATATGTCAAAAAGTTACGGGGATAGCGGATGGACCTTTATGGGCGGACTATCGGGGACATTTGCGAGCAACATATTGGAAACTTGTGATAGTTATCTGTTTGCTTCCACTGTATATTCTTCGAATAATAACGGAAAGGTGTGGTTTTCAGAGAATCAAGGTTCTGGTTGGATTCCATTTAGTAAACAGCCAAATATCGGCGGTATCTATCCTGCAGCGATTTATCAATTGACCTTAACGGAAGGCAGCGTTAGCAATTATGATTTTTTTGCCTCCTCATATTTTACGAACTATGGTGCAAGAATTTTCAGGTTTCCATCTAATGGGCAGGATTGGGAAGTCTGTGCAAATCTTCCGGACACTTCCTGTATACCATTTGCAATGGATATTGGTTATGACACTTCTGGTGTTTTTGGCGTTATTTATGTGGGAACTGGTGATGCGTACGGAAGAGTTTTTCGCTCAACCGACCTGGGCGATTCCTGGGACAGTTGTGGAATTGTTCAGGGTGCGTGGTCGGTTTACAATCTAAAAGTGGATATTGATGGGACGGTTTATGCAGGCTGTAAAGTTTATGAAAAGCATAGAAGAAGTTTTGTAGTAAAAATGTTTCGTTCGAACGATATGGGTTTGACATGGAATCAAAGCAGTGCTATTGGTGGTGTACTTACAAATAAACCAAGTTCTTTGCATATAACAGATACAGGAACTCTTCTTCTTGGAACACAGAACGAGGCAGAAATCTTTAAAGCTGCTTATGTGGATTCTGGTTTCCTTAGCTCCTCGATTTACGATGTAGGAACAGGAAATGGAAGCAGTGAGTTTGGATTCTTAAGCTGGGTTTTTAATCTCAATGGTCAGCAACTCGGCGTTAAGGTTCGAACCGACACTGACAGTTTGATGTCCAATGCAGTTTCCTGGACTCAATGTCCGAATGCTGTAAACGGGGAGGACATTTCACAGCTTTTTAGTGTAAATGATGGAGACAGGTATATCCAATATAGAGTAAAACTCTCAACAGATTCCATTGACTATTCCTCCGAACTTGATGAAATTCAGATTGACTACACGATTGATTCGTTTCCACCCGTTCTTGATTGTGCGTATGCTTCCGATGGTTCGAATGTATTACCAGGGATAGATGATGATGATTATGTTATCCTCATTTTTGATGATTCAACAAATATGCCGATAATTAGTTCTGATAACATTGATAGCGTCTTAATATTGAGTTCAGTGCACACCTGGCTGGACGGTCATTATTACACCTGTGCGGAATGGGTATCACCGGAAACATTGAAAATTTCGTGGCCGGGGCTTTTTGGTTGCCCAACGGTTGATGTGGGAGACACAATATATCCTGATACGCTTACTATTACAGATAGATGGGGGAATCCCTGTTGCAATCCGATGGTTTTGACAGGGAGTTTCGGACCATCCGGTGTGTGTGAAAAAAGTCTATCATCGAGATTGACCGAGGCAGTTAGTGTTAATCCGACAATATCACGATGGGGAACAAAAATAAGCTTCAATCTTTCGGCTGATGCATATGTTAAAGTAAATCTATTCGATATTGCGGGTAGAAAACTCGAAACGATTGCTGATAAGAAACTCTCCAGAGATACTCATTCTCTGTCCTGGCACAACAAGAGCTTGCCACAGGGGTTGTATTTCATAAGAATTGATATTGAGAGCAAGTCCTACATTACGAAAATTTCGTTAATCAAATAGCTAGTCGCAAGATTCCCGATTTCTAACATAACTTAGTGTACTGTTTGCCGTTAGTATTAAACATTGACAATTATGGCTATTTATGGTATAAAATGTGCTATGAAATTAATTGAAGATGAAGACAGAAAATGGTATGCCGTTTATACAAAATCCCATTTTGAGAGAAGAGTTAATGAGATTTTAAAAAAAAAAGACGTTGATACATTTCTTCCCACAAGAAAAGGAAAGACTAAGATAGCTGGTGCTTTCCGGTTTGCGGAGATTCCTCTTTTCAGAAGTTACTTATTTGCAAATATTTCACTGGGCAATTCCGAAGATAGTAAGGTGCTTGAGACCAGCGGTGTTTCCTCAATCGTTAAAAATGCTAATAAATTCTGTCCTGTTCCAGGTGAAGTTATTAATTCTCTCAAGATGATGGTAGAAAAGATGAACAGCGAAATCACGGTTATTACAGGGATAAAACGAGGAGAGAGGGTAAGAATTACAAAAGGATTATTAGAGGGTGCTATCGGTGAATTGGTTGAGATTGATAATACGAAGTTCAGATTTATCGTAAATGTGGAGATTCTCGGGAGGGCAGTTGAGGTCTTAATCCCTCCTGAATATGTTTCGAAGATTTAGTGGTAAGGTTGGGTGGTGGACATAAGTCTTTATTTTATCATAGGATAGCTGTTTTATTGCCGTCCAAAGAAGCCGAAGGCTATTCAAAAAAACGTAAATAGGGAATTTAAGATGTAATATGAATATCATGGTTGAATCAATTGCGTATTTGTATTATTTGTTGCTAACGTTGCAAACGATATAAACGATTGAAACGAGAAATATGGTTTTAATTTATGGTAAATTTAATAGTTATTCATAGTAATTAATGGTTATTTGTTGACTGTAATTATGTCAAATTACTCAAGTACTAAATTACTTAGTTACGTTATGTTACAGCGTTAGCGCCTGCCCCGTATGCCACGTAAGATACATTCTTACATGATATAGCAGTGGTCATATGGGGTTTGTTTACAGCCGAAGGCGTTTATTTACAATAAAGTGTTCTAAGGAAAGGAGTTCGTATGCTTTCAAAACCCCATGGAAATAAACTCGTGAAAAGTGTATTAAAAGGAGAGAAGAAAAAAGAAGCGGTTGAGAATGCAAAGGATTACTTGAAAATTACCATAGATTCTGAAACTGTGAAAGATACAAGGAACATTGCCAGGGGAGTTTTTAGTCCGATAGAGGGTTTTTTTGGCAAATTGGAACTTGAATCGGTTGTGGATGAAATGCATCTTCCTTCGAGTATTATCTGGAGCATTCCCATTCTATTTGATGTTGATAAGGAGATTGCAAACAAGATAAAAACCGGGGGAAATATTTTGTTAATTGATGAAGCCGGACAAGATATTGCAATTATGTCTGTTGAGGATAAGTTCACATTCAATAAGGAGAAAATTGCTGAGAGTGTTTATGGAACTTTGGATGAATCTCATCCCGGTGTCTGCGAAATGCTGAATAAGAAAGAATACTTCCTGGGTGGCAAAGTTGACCTGTTAGATGATTCAAGGGAGCCTTTTCCGGAATTTAATCTTGACCCAAGAGAAACAAGGGTGCTATTCAGGGAGAAGGGCTGGAATACTGTTGTGGCATTTCAGACGAGGAATCCAATTCACAGAGCGCACGAGTATATTCAGAGATGTGCACTGGAAATTGTGGATGGATTGTTTATTAATCCTCTGATGGGCAGAAAGAAAAAAGGAGATTTCAAAGATGAGGTTATACTTGAGAGTTATAAAAAGATGATGAGTGCATTCTATCCAAAGGACCGTGTTGTAATGAGTATACTACCGACGAGGATGCATTATGCAGGACCCCGGGAGGCAATACATCATGCGATTATGCGAAAAAATTATGGCTGTACTCATTTTGTTGTGGGTAGAGACCACGCAGGTGTCGGAAATTTCTATGGGACATTCGATGCTCAAAAGATGTTCGACAGATTTCCTGACCTTGGGATTGAGCCATTGAAATTCGAACATTCTTTCTACTGTAAGAAATGTGGTTCTATTGCAACAACAAAAACCTGTGGCCATTCTGACGAGGACAGGTTAAAACCAAGTGGGACCGTTATCAGAGAGATGATTTCTAAGAAACAATTCCCTCCTGGTGAAATTATGAGAAAAGAGATAGCAGAAATATTAACTTCATTCGATAATCCATTTGTAGAATAGGAGAAACTATGGGAAATAAAGGATTCACTTTATGGTTTACCGGTCTTTCCGGTTCTGGGAAATCAACAATTGCTGATGGTGTGGCAAAAATTCTTGTTCACAGAGGGATGAAAATGGAAAGATTGGATGGGGATATAGTCCGAAAAAGTTTAACCAAGGATTTAGGTTTTACAAAAGAAGATAGGGATAAGAACATAGAGAGAGTGACCTTCGTAGCAAAACTTCTTTCGAGAAATGGTGTCGCAACTCTGGTCTCATTTATATCACCGTATATTGAAAAACGTGAAAAAGCGAGAAAAGAAACCACAAATTTTATTGAAGTATTTGTTAAATGTCCACTGGAAATTCTTATGAAAAGGGATGTAAAGGGTTTATACAAGAAAGCAATGAATGGTGAGATCGAGAATTTTACAGGAGTCTCTGACCCTTACGAAGAACCCCCGAATCCTGAAATTGTTGTAAATTCAGACAAAGACTCGGCTCGTGAGTCCATCAATCAAGTAATAAAATGGCTCGAGGAAAAAGGATTTGTTCCGTTAGCAACTGAAACAGAAGAGATTGTGACGAAGGATGAAGAGAAAGAAATAAAGAAGAGACTTGAACAACTGGGATATCTTTAGATCCAGCAAATAGCAAATAGCAGGAACGAGAAATACGAAATTATGAAATTTGAAATTACGAAAATCTGTGGCTAAGAAGGCAGCAAACAGAAAGTAGGGAAAGGATGTCATTCTGAGTAAGCAGAAGTTTTTGACCAGGGAAGAATCTAATGGGTATATCGATGCTTAGAAAGAGGGGGAGGAGGGTTGCAGTCCTGGGGTTAGACGGCTCGCCATATTCTATCGTGAAACAACTTACGGAAGACGGTGTTATGCCGAATCTGAAGTCACTAACCAAAGAGAATCATTTCTATCAAATGGATACAACTATTCCCGAAATATCTTCCGTTGCCTGGAGTACATTTATGACAGGCAAAAATCCGGGTGAACATAGTATTTTCGGGTTTACTGACATAGTTCCCCTTTCCTACAAAATGAGATTTCCGAATTTCTCTGACTTAAAATGCACATCTATATGGGATGACCTTGCAAGAGAAAAAAAGCGAAGCGTTGTGATTAATCTCCCAGGTACATATCCGGCAAAACCGATGAATGGAGTGCTTATCTCTGGCTTTGTTGCTCTGTATCTTGAGAAAGCGACTTATCCGGAAAGGATTCTGCCTTTTCTCAAGTCAATAGGATATAGAATAGATGCTGACACGCTCAAAGGGAGAGAAGACAAGAATTTTCTAATTAAAGACCTTTTTGAAACCTTGAAGATAAGAAAAAAAGCAATTGATTATTTCTGGCGCAAGGAAAAATGGGATTTATTTATTGCTGTTATTACCGGGACAGACAGACTTCAACATTTCCTTATGGATGCGTTCTTTGATGATTCTCATAAATACCATCAGGCTTTTCTTGATTACTATCATTTTGTTGATGAAGAGATAATAAAGAACATGAAGGAAGGACTTGATGATTCAATGAAATTAATCTTGTTGTCTGACCATGGTTTTACAAAAATTGAGAAGGAGGTTTATCTCAATAGATGGATGTTCGAGCAGGGCTATCTAAAGTTTGGAAAAGAGAATCCTGAATCTGTTGAGGGCATAGGAAAGGGAAGTAAAGCATTTGTTATGGACCCAGGGAGGATTTACATAAACCTGAAAGGTAAGTATCCTTTTGGTGTCGTTGCGGGGGGGGGAGAATACGATGGACTTGTTGATGAAATAAAGGACAGATTGAGCAATTTAGAATATAACGGCAAAAAAGTTATGCGTAAAGTACATAGAAAAATGGAAATCTATTCGGGCAAGTATGCAGAAATGGGACCTGATATTGTTGCGCTGTCCAATTATGGATTTGACCTCAAGGGCAGTGTAAAGTCAAAGGAAATCTTTGGGAATTCTGTTCTTACGGGAATGCATACTCAGGATGACGCTTTCGTTCTTCTGCCTAAGGAAGTTCAGATGGAAGGAAAGCCAAACATTATCCAGCTCAAGAACATAATCCTCAGAATGATGGGCTGTGGAAGAGATTGATATTTGTGGGTAAGAATTGTGTATTGGTCATTAGTTATCAGTCATTCGTCATCAGTCATCACGCCGTTATCGACTCTCCGCTCCCATTGACTATTGACTAATAACTGTTGACTCCATTCCCTCAACCTGCCTTTATGTAAACTCAGTGTGTATTGGTCATTAGTTATCAGTCATTCGTCATCACTCATCACGCCGTTATCGACTCTCCGCTCCCATTGACTATTGACTAATAACTGTTGACTCTATTACCTCAACCTGTTTCTTAACAGCTGTGACCTAACTCAATAAGCTAAGTAAACTATGTTAGATTTCAGTTTTCAGCCTGAAGTGATGAAAGGCATGCGTACCCCCTTGAAGAGGAGCTATGAATGTGCTATAGTCCTCTTTAAGAAATTTAACAAAGGAGGTACGCGATGTTATATTTTGGCTGTGACT